>Ga0209048_10004058_pt1 | contig 14065 bp, 14 predicted proteins | sample FrelakmetCRP12CR_FD_187146 | JGI IMG/M metagenome (GOLD analysis project Ga0209048, IMG submission 187146) | Freshwater lake sediment microbial communities from the University of Notre Dame, USA, for methane emissions studies - CRP12 CR (SPAdes)... | ecosystem: Environmental > Aquatic >... | reverse complement strand
CGATCGCCGCGGCCGAGGCGATCGGGCCCCTCACGTGGCCCGCCGACGTGTGGCTCGACCTCCAGGGCCGGGTCAGGCGGCTCCAGATGGCCGAGGATCCGCACACCCACACGACCACGACCAAGGGGAACCTCCTCTTCAACGAGGAGGGCAACGTCATCGCCCAGACCACCATCGAGTTCTCGGACTTCGGGACGGCGGTGGCGGCCGCCCCGCCCCCCGCCGACCGGACGGTGCAGGCGCCCTGATGCGCAGGGGAACGGGGCGCCGACCCCCGGTGGCCCTGGGTACCGCGCTCGTCGCGCTCGCCGTCGGGGTCGCCGCCTGCGGGGCCGGCGGCGGCGCTGCCGATGGGGAGCCCCGGGACCTTGCGCTCTCGGGGACACGGGTGCCGGTCGCGCCGCTGAAGGGTCAGCTCGCGGTGATGTGCGCGGTGGCACGGCAGGCCCACGCCGATCCGGCCGGCGCCGACCTCACCTTCTACCGGGGGCCACACGACAGCCTGCACCTGCTGGCCGCCGTCCTCGCTCCGGGCCACCGGGCGCAGAGCACGGCCCTACTCGACGCCATGCTCGCCTTCGAGCAGGACCTGCTCCGCACGCCGCCGCCGTCGTCGACCGGGACCGACGCCGATGCGCTCCTCGCCCGCTCCATGGACGGCCTGCGGGCCCTGAAGGTCGCCCCACCGGGCTGCTGAGCCACATCGGGGGGTCGGCGGGTGACCCGCGCCGGGAAGGCAGCGGGTGACCCCCTCCGGGGAGTCAGGCGGGTGCGCCCCTTTCGGGGAGGTCAGCGGGCCTTCTCGAGGAACTGGCCCCGCTCGACGACCACCCGGGTCAGCTTGCCGGCGCCCACCAGTCCGCAATCATCGGTTGCCGAGACCGTGAAGACCATGCGCAGGCCGTCGACCCGCTCGAGCGTCGCCTCGGCCCGGACGGTCGAGCCGACGCGGGTCGGGGCGACGTGGGTGAACTCGACCCGAAGGCCCACGGTCGTCTCACCCGGCCTCAGCTGCTCGGCGATCGCCTGGCAGGAGGCCTGCTCGCACAGGGCGATCAGGCGGGGCGTGGCCAGCACCGGCACGTCGCCGCTCCCGAGGGCGGCGGCGGTGTCGGCCTCGCGGACCACGAGCTCGACCATGGCGTTCGCCCCCGTGACCACCGGCACGGCTTCCAACCTTAGGGGGGGCGCCGGTCCCGTGCGAACGGCGCCGCCCGCCCAGCCGGCCGCGGGCCAGGCGGTACGCTCGGCGAGCCCACGGTGGCACGGCCGGTGCCCGACCCGGAAGGAGTGAGCGTGCTCGATCAGTCCCTCGTCGAGCGGGTGCTGGGCGCCGCGCTGCGCACCGGTGGCGAGTTCGCCGAGGTGTTCGCGGAGGATGCCCGCAACACCTCGGCCCGCCTCGACGACGGCAGGGTCGAGGAGGTCACCAGCGGCCGGAGCCGGGGCGTCGGGATCCGGGTGGTCGCCGGTGACACCACCGGGTTCGCCCACACCGCCGACCTGTCCGAGCGCGGCCTGCTGGGCGCCGCCGAGGCGGCGTCCGCCGTCGCCCGCCGGGGTGGCGGCGGACTGCGAACGGTCGGGCTGTCCCGGGCGCCGGAGCGGGCCGCGGCGGTCGACGTGCTCCCGGAGCGCGTCGGCAAGGCGACCAAGGTGGAGCTGCTCAGCCGCGCCGACGCCGCGGCGCGCTCGGAGGGGGGCGCCATCCGCCAGGTGAGCGCCACCTACGCCGACAGCCGCCGCCGGATCCTGGTCGCCAACTCCGACGGGCTGCTCGCCACCGACGATCAGGTCAAGACCCGGTTCGCGGTCCTGGCCGTGGCCTCGGGTGACACGGGCATGCAGACCGGGCGCGAGTCGCAGGGCTACGCGATGGGCTTCGAGTTCTTCGACCTCTTCGACGTCGAGGAGGCGGGCCGGGCCGCCTCCCGCCGTGCGGTCACCAAGCTCGCCGCCCGCCCGGCCCCGAGCGCCACGCTCCCCGTCGTGCTCAAGAGCGGTGGCGGGGGCGTGCTGTTCCACGAGGCCTGCGGGCACGGTCTGGAGGCCGACCTGGTGAGCAAGCGGGCCAGCGTGTTCGCCGGCCGAAGGGGCGAGCAGGTCGCATCGCCGCTGGTGACCCTGGTCGACGACGGCACGATGGCCCGCGAGTGGGGCACGTTCGCCATCGACGACGAGGGCAATCCGGCCGGCCGCAACGTCCTCATCGAGCAGGGGATCCTCACCGACTACCTGTACGACTTCCTGCGCGCCCGCAAGGAGGGGCGACCGGTGTCCACCAACGGCCGACGTCAGAGCTACCGGCATCTGCCCATGGTCCGCATGACCAACACCTTCGTCGTCAACGGGGCCGAGGACCCCGACGAGATCGTGCGCCAGACGGCGAAGGGGGTCTACGTGGCCCAGCTCGGCGGGGGCCAGGTCAACACCGCGACCGGCGACTTCGTGTTCGGCATGACCGAGGCCTACCTGATCGAGGACGGCCGGATCACGGACCCGCTCCGGGACGCCAACCTGATCGGGAACGGACCGGACGTGCTGGGCCTGATCGACGCGGTCGGGAACGACTTCGCGATGGGCTCCCCGGGCACCTGCGGCAAGGACGGCCAGGGTGTGCCGGTCGGTGACGGGCAGCCGACCCTGCGGGTCCGGGCGCTGACCGTCGGCGGCACCGCCGCCTAGGGACCGGGGATGACCGAGCTGCTCGATCTGGCGGCGGCCGTCGTCGCCTGGGCGGCCCCGCGCGAGGAGGTCGAGGCCTACGTCTCCCGCAGCCGGACCACCAACATCCGCGCCTACGAGGGCGAGGTCGAGTCGCTGAGCTCGGCCGAGCCGGTCGGCGCCGGCGTGCGCGTCGTCGTCGATGGCCGCCAGGGGTTCGCCTGGTGCGGGTCCCTCGAGGCGTCGGTCCTGAAGGAGACGCTCGAGGAGGCCCGGGACAACGCCGGCTTCGGGGAGCGGGACGAGTTCTTCGGCGTCGCCCGCCCGGACGGGGTCGAGCCTCCCGACCTCGACCTCGTGCGCGAGGAGCTGCTCGCGACCCCGACGTCGGCCAAGGTGGACCTCGCCCTCGAGCTCGAGCGCGCCGCCCGCGGCCGGGACCCTCGCGTCACCGGCGTCCGCGTGGCCAGCTACAGCGACAGCTACGGGGAGGCGGCCATCGCCACGACCACGGGGATCGCGGTGACGAGCGCGGCCGGTGTCTGCTACGTGTCGGTGAGCCCCCTGGTGGAGGACGGCGGGGACACCCAGATCGGCTCCGGGGTGTCGGCCGGCCGGGCCCCGTCCGAGCTCGACCTGGCCGAGGCCGTCGCCGACGGGGTGGACCGGGCCGCCCGCCTCCTCGGCGCCACCAAGCCGGCCTCGCAGCGCCTCACGGTCGTCCTCGATCCCGAGGTCGCCGCCGACTTCCTCTCGATCATCGGCGGGACCCTCTCGGGCGAGGCGGTCCTGAAGGGCCGCTCCCTGTTCGCCAACCGGGAGGGCGAGCAGGTGGCGGCCCCGGCGGTGACGCTGGTCAGCGACCCGACCGATCCCGGCGCCTTCGGCGCCGGCCGGTACGACGGTGAGGGGCTGGCCCGCCGGCGCGTCCCGCTCGTCGAGGGCGGGCTGCTCCAGGGCTTCCTCTACGACACCTACGCCGGCCGCCGCGCCGGTCGGGCGTCGACGGGCTCGGCCTCCCGCTCCTACGCGATGACGCCCGGAGTCGGTGCCCCGGCCCTGACCCTGGCACCCGGCACCCGGACCCAGGCCGAGCTGATCGCGGGGACCGGCGACGGCGTCTACGTCCAGGAGGTGAGCGGTCTCCACTCCGGGGTCAACCCCGTCTCCGGTGACTTCTCGGTCGGCGCCACCGGTCTCATGATCCGGGACGGGGCCTTCGCCGAGCCGTTCCGCGAGGCGACGATCGCCTCGACGCTCCAGCGCATGCTCCTCGACGTGGTCGCGGTCGGCGGCGACCACCGGTGGCTGCCCGCCGGTCCCGCCGGCCTGACGCTCGTCATCCGCGACGTGGCCCTCTCCGGCAGTTGAGCCGGGTCCGTCGCGGCGGGCCCGGGTGGGCGCGGGCGGTCGCCGGAGCCCGGGATGGAGGGGGGAGAGGGCGGATCGGCGCATCGGCGGCCGCCGGTCGGCCAAGCTGGTGGGGCCGATGACGACCCCGCCCCCCGCCGCCGCCCGTCACCCGCACCTGGCTGACCCGTTGCCCGACGGGCGCGTGCGGGTCGACCTGCACCTGCACACCATGTGGTCGGGCGACGCCCAGACCACGCCCGAGGAGCTCGCCGCCGCCGTCGCCGAGACCGGGCTGGACGTGCTCTGCATCACCGACCACGGCACCGTGGCGGGAGCCCAGCATCTGGCGGCCTCGGGCGAGCTCGGGTGCCGGGTCGTGGTGGGGCAGGAGCTCCGGACGGTTGCGGGGGAGATCATCGGCCTCTTCCTCGCCGAGCGTCTTCCGTTCGGACTCGCCCCGGAGGAGGCCTGTGCGGCGATTCGCGGCCAGGGCGGCCTCGTCTACGTTCCCCATCCCTTCGACGAGCTTCGCCACGCGCTGCGCACCACGGTCCTCGACCGGCTGGTGGCCGACGGGCTCGTCGACGTGCTCGAGGTGTTCAACGCCAAGATCCGGGTCCCCGGCGCCAACCGTCGAGCGGCCGACTACGCCCAGGCCCACGGCCTGGCGTGCGGCGCCGGGAGTGACGCCCACGAGCCGAGCGCCGTAGGGGCCGCCGTCGTCGAGATGGACCGCTTCGACGACGCGGCATCGTTCCTGGCCTCGGTGCGGTCAGCCACGCTGCGCGGTCATCAGTACGATAGGGCCCGGGCCTGGCGCCCACGCGTCGTGCCGTCCCTCTCGACCCCCACCTGAGGAGCCCACGTGCTGCTGGCTGCGACCGCACCCATCCACCTCACGTTCGCGCGGGCGATCCTGATCGGGCTGCTCCAGGGGGTCACCGAGCTGTTCCCGATCTCCAGCCTCGGCCACTCGGTGCTCGTCCCGGCCGTCCTCGGGTGGCACGACCTGGTCAAGAGCCAGTCGGCGAGCGAGTCCGGCTTCCTCGCGTTCCTGGTCGGGATCCACGTGGCGACCGCCCTCGCGCTGGTGTTCTTCTTCCGGAACGACTGGGTCCGCATCATCCGCGGCGGGTTCTCCACCATCGTCAAGCGGAGGGTCGAGACCTCCGACGAGCGCCTGTTCTGGCTGCTGGTGATCGTGACGATCCCGGTGGGAGTCCTCGGCCTGCTCTTCGAGCACGCCCTGCGCGGCATCTTCGCCAAGCCGGGCGCCGCCGCCTTCTTCCTGTTCGTCAACGGCCTCATCCTGCTCGGTGGGGAGCGGCTGCGGCGGGCCTCGCAGGTCCGCCAGCTGGCGACCGCCCCGTCGGCCGGCGGTCGCGAGCCGCCCGTCATGTCCCAGGTCGACGGGTTGTCGCGCCGGCTCGACACCCTGCAGTACCGGGAGGGCCTCATCATCGGGCTGTTCCAGTCGCTGTCCCTGCTCGCGGGCATCAGCCGCTCCGGCGTCACCATTGTCGGCGGGCTCGCGCGGGGACTCGACCACGAGGACGCGGCCCGCTTCTCGTTCCTGGCGGCGACCCCCGTCATCCTGGCGGCCGGCGTCTACAAGCTGCCCGATCTCACGGGGCCCCTCGGCAACGGCATCCGTGGCCAGATCCTGGCCGGGAGCGTGGCTGCCGCCCTCGCCGCCTACGCCTCCGTGCGGTTCCTCGTGAAGTACTTCAAGACCCGGACCCTCACCCCCTTCGCCATCTACAGCCTGATCGTCGGCGGCGTTCTCGCCATCCGCTTCGGGCTGTTCTGACCACCGGCCGTGGGGGCCCGGTTCCGGATGAGGGGGGGAGCATGACAGGACGGTTGCACGGGCAGGTCGCCATCGTGACGGGGGCGGGGGCGGGCATCGGCCGCGGCATCGCCAGGCGCTTCGCCGCCGAGGGGGCGACCGTGGTCGTCGCCGAGCTCCACGAGGAGGCCGGTCGCCGCGTGGCCGAGGAGCTGACCGACGACTTCGGAGCCGTGGCGGTGGCGATCCGCACGGACGTGGGCCGCAAGGAGGACGTGGCCGCCATGATCGATGCGGCCGCGGGCCTCGGCCGCATCGACGTGCTCGTCAACAACGCGTGGGGCGGCGGGACGGTCAAACGCCTCGAGCACAAGACGGACGCCGAGTTCGAGCACGGCCTCCGCGTCGGCTACTGGGGGGCGTGGTGGGCGATGCGGGCCGTCTTCCCGGTGATGCGGAGCCAGGAGCGCGGCCGCATCATCAACCTCTGCTCCCTCAACGGGGTCAATGCCCACCTCTACACCGCGGAGTACAACGTGGCCAAGGAGGCCATCCGGGCCCTGACCCGGACCGCCGCCCGGGAGTGGGCACGCCACGGGATCACCGCCAACGCCGTCTGCCCGGCAGCCGCCACCGAGGCCTACCGGGCCTTCGCCGCCGCGGCACCCGAGAACGCGGCCGAGCTCCTGAGGCAGAACCCGATGGGCCGCATGGGTGACCCCGAAGCCGACATCGCACCCGTGGCGCTGTTCCTCGCGTCCGACGACAGCCGCTACCTGACGGGCAACACGCTCTTCGTCGACGGCGGCAGCCACATCAACGGCGTCGCGTGGGATCCGGGGCTCCCCGAGTGACGTCGATCCCCGCGCCCGCCCGCCCGACCCCTCGCCGGACGGTCTGAGGGCGTCGCGGCCGCCTCAGGGCGTCGCGGACCGGGCGCTACCGTTGGCGCCCGATGTCCACCACCCCCCTCATCGGTCCGTATGACGGCGCCTCGGTGCGCCTCTGGGAGGCCGAGCCCGGCCGCCTGGCGGTCGAGGACCGCGGGACGGGCTCGCGGGGGGCCGGGTGGGTGGAGCCCCTCGGCCTCGTGGGCTCCACCGCCGCGGTCCGGTTGTCGACGTCCGCCGTGGCCTCGGATGGTGCGGTGGCGGAGCTGCTCACCAGCGTGGTCGACCAGGTCCGGGCCGCGGGCGCGGACCGGCTGGTGCTCGAGACCGACGACGAGGACCGCGAGCGCGTCCTCGGTGGTGCCGCCGCCCGCACGGATGCCCTCGACGTGATCCTGGTGCCGCCGCTGCGGATCGCCAACTCCCTCGGCCGGCAGGTCGAGCGGTTCGTGCCGCTGGTGCCCGGCCGGGTGGGGATGTACTCGTGCGGGCCGACCGTCTACTCGTACGCCCACCTCGGCAACCTGGTCGCCTACGTCTTCGCCGACACCCTCAAGCGGGCGTTGCAGTGGCGCGGCTTCGACGTCCGCCATGTCATCAACATCACCGATGTGGGCCACCTGCTCGCCGACGCCGACCAGGGCGAGGACAAGGTGGAGGAGGCGTCCCGGCGGGAGGGCCGGTCGGTCGGCGAGATCACCGGCGCGTACACCCGGGCGTACTGGGACGACCTGTCGTCGCTCCACGTGCGGTTCCCGGACGAGTGGCCGAAGGCGTCGGCGTACGTCGCGGAGATGATCAACTTCGCCGCGGTCCTGGAGCAGCATGGCTACGCCTACCGCATCCCGAGCGGGCTCTACTTCGACACCGCCAGGCAGGACGGCTACGGCGAGCTGGCCGGCATCGACACCTCGGGGCAGCGGGAGACCGGCCGCGTCGAGGCGGTCGAGGGCAAGCGAAGGTCGAGCGACTTCGCGCTGTGGCGCACGTTCACGGACGGTCGCGAGCGGCTGATGCACTGGGAGTCGCCGTGGGGGGTCGGCGCGCCGGGATGGCATCTCGAGTGCTCGGTCATGAGCATCTCCCTGCTCGGAAGCCACTTCGACATCCACACGGGGGGCGTCGACCACCGTGAGCTCCACCACGTCAACGAGATCGCCCAGAGCGAGGCGTACCTCGAGGACGGCCGGCGGTGGGTCACCTACTGGGTCCACAACGAGTTCCTCAACGTCAAGGGCGCCAAGATGGCCAAGTCGGAGGGCGGCATCCTCCGGCTCGCCGACCTGGTCGCCCTCGGGGTCCACCCGCTCGCCTACCGGTACCTGCTGCTGAGCTCGCACTACGGGTCGCAGCTGGAGTTCACCGAGAAGATCGCCCAGTCCGCCCACGTCGCCCTGAAGCGGCTTGCGCTGCGGCTCCGGGCGGCGCTCGGGACGGCGGCCGGCGGCGAGGGTCTCGAGGAGCCGGTGACCCTCGCCGAGGCGCTCGACGACGCGAGCGTCCTCGGGTCGGGGCTGCTCCGCGAGCGCCTCCTGGCCCTCGACGCGGCGATGGTCGACGACCTGCAGACGCCGACCGTGACGGCCCTGGTGAACGAGTGGTCCCGGGACCCCGATGCCCTTCCGCCGGCCGAGTGGGAGGTCCTCGTGCGTGCCGCCAACACCCTGACGGGGCTGTCCCTGGGCGTGCTCGCCCCGGCCGACTTCGTCCCGCCGCTGCCCGCCGAGGTGGACGTCGCCTGGGTCGAGGACCGGCTGGCCGAGCGGGAGGCGGCTCGGGCCTCGAGGGAGTGGCCCATGGCCGACCGTCTCCGCGACGAGTTGACGGCGGCCGGCATCCGGGTGGAGGACACTCCCGAGGGCAGCCACTGGTACTACGCGGGACCGGCGACCGGGTCCTGACCCGGGGTGACCCGGGTGTGCGGTTCCTCGCACGACCCGGGCCGCCGGGCCGCCGGCCCGTGCCCGTCGTGCGGCGGCGGTCGGCTCAGGAGGCCGCCGCCGCGGCGGTCGACGACGACCCGCCCGGGGACGGGCCGGAGGAGCCGCCCGAGCCCGAGCCGCCCGACCCCGACCCGGGCTCCGAGGAGCCCGACTTCGAGGAGCCCGACTCCGGCGAGCCGCCCGAGCGGGAGGAGCCGGACTCCGACGAGCCACCCGACCCGGAGGAGCCGGACTCCGACGAGCCGCCCGACCCGTCGCCCTTGGCTTCGGCCTTTGCACGGCCGGCGCCACTCGTGGCCCGGCTGTCGGTCTTGTAGAAGCCGGAGCCCTTGAACGTGATGCCGATGCTGCCGAACACCTTGCGCAGCGGGCCGCCGCACGACGGGCATTCCGTGAGGGCGGCGTCGGTGAAGGACTGCTGCATCTCGAGGTGCTGCTCGCACTCCCGGCACGCATACTCGTAGGTGGGCACGACAGACGCCTCCTCGACCCGGCCGATCCGGGGCGGACGGCATGGCGACCCGCCCGGACCCGTTCGCCGTTGGCACTCTCACCTGGCGAGTGCCAAGTGTACCCCGCGCCCCGCCCGTCCCGCCCCGCCCCGAGCTCCCGGAAGCCGGTCATGGATCGGGTAGACAGGACGTCGAGAACCCACCCGTCCCGAGGAGAGTCCATGACGTCGACGGTCCGCAAGGCGGTGATCCCTGCCGCCGGGCTCGGCACCAGGTTCCTCCCCGCCACCAAGGCGATCCCCAAGGAGATGCTGACCCTCGTCGACCGGCCGGCCATCCAGTACGTCGTCGAGGAGGCCGTCGCCGCAGGGATCACCGACATCCTCATCGTCAGCGGCCGATCGAAGAAGGCCGTGGAGGACCACTTCGACCGGGCCCCCGAGCTGGAGGCCAACCTGGCCCAGGGCGACAAGCAGGACCTGCTCGACCAGATCGTGTCGCTCGCGGGCCTGGCGCGGTTCCACTTCGTCCGCCAGGGCCAGCCGCTGGGTCTCGGTCACGCGGTAGGGGTGGCCCGGGACCACGTGGGCACCGAGCCCTTCGTGGTCCTGCTCCCGGACGACCTGATGCACCGCAGCTCGACCCTGCTGGCCGACATGGTCGCCGCCCACGGACGGACCGGACGCAGCGTCGTGGCCCTGAAGCGCTTCGTGGCTCCGGAGATCTCCCTCTACGGCGTGGCCGACCCGGCCCCCGACGGCGAGCAGCCGGAGCCGGGGACGGCACTGGTCAAGCTGACCGGCATGGTGGAGAAGCCGTCGGCCGAGGACGCGCCGAGCGATCTGGCCATCATGGGCCGCTATCTGTTCACCCCGGAGATCTTCGACCTGATCGAGCGGGTCTCGCCGGGCAAGGGCGGGGAGATCCAGCTGACCGACGCCATGGCGGCGCTGGCCCGGGGCAGCGGCATGTTCGGCCTGGTGTTCGAGAAGGGCCGCTACGACATCGGCGCGAAGCCCGACTTCCTCCGGGCGGGTGTCGAGCTCGCGCTCGACCGTCCGGACCTCGGCCCGGCCTTCGGGTCGTGGCTGGGCGAGATCGTGCGCTCGCGCGGCCTCTAGGAACGGATCGACGGGGAACGGATCGTCGGCATGCCCCTGATCCCCCTCGAGGAGGCCCGTCGGCGGGTGCTGGCGGCGTGCCCGCCGCTCCACCCCCGTGCCGTCCCCCTCGCCGACGCCCTGGGCTGCGCCACGTCGGTGCCGCTCACCGCCATGGAGCCCGTTCCGCCGTTCGCCAACACCGCCGTCGACGGCTTCGCCGTCCGGTCGGCCGATGTGGCGTCGGCCTCCCCGAACCGGCCGGTGACCCTCCAGGTGGTCGGCACCATCGCCGCCGGCTCGCCGCCGGAGCCGTCCGTCGGGCCGGGACAGGCCGTCCGCATCCTGACCGGCGCCCCGGTTCCGCCGGGCGCCGACGCCGTGGTCATGGTGGAGGACACCGACGCCTGGGACGGGCGGTCGGGCCGGGAGGCCGTCGGCCCGGTCGCCGGAGCCGCCGTGGAGGTCCGCCGAGCGGTGTCGGCGGGCGACGCCATCCGCGAGGCGGGCGGCGATCTGGCGACCGGCCAGGAGGTGTTCCCCGCCTTCACGGTCCTGGGGGCCGGCCACCTCGGCGTCCTGGCCAGCCTGGGGATGCGCAACGTGCCGGTGTTCCCCCGGGCCCGGGTCGGCGTGCTCTCGACCGGCGACGAGCTGGTCGAGGGCGGCGGACCGCTGCGGCCCGGCCAGATCCGGGACTCCAACCGGTGGACGCTGCTGTCCCTCGTCGCCGGTGCCAACGCCGAGCCCGTCGATCTCGGCATCGTCGGCGACGACGAGGTCGCGGTGGCCGAGCGGCTGACGGCGGGGCTGGCCCGGTGCGACGCCATCCTCACCAGCGGCGGGGTCAGCGTCGGTGACTTCGACTACGTGAAGGTCGTCCTCGACCGGCTGTCGGGCGGAACGATGCAGTGGATCCAGGTGGCCATCAAACCGGCCAAGCCCTTCGCCTTCGGGACCATCGGCCACACGCCGGTGTTCGGCCTACCGGGCAACCCCGTCTCGTCGATGGTGAGCTTCGAGGTCCTGGCCCGGCCGGCGCTGCGCCAGATGATGGGCCACCGCCGCCTGGACCGGGCCGAGGTCGGCGCGATCGCGGACGAGGCCCTTCGGCGCCGGCCCGACGGCAAGCTCCACCTCGTCCGGGTGCGAGTCGAGTGGTCCGACGACGACGGCCGGTTCCACGTCCGCCCCTCGGGGGGCCAGGCCTCCCACCTGCTGCGAAGCATGGCCCTCGCCAACGCCCTGGCCCTCGTTCCCGACGGGGACGGGGTCGACGCGGGTGCCGAGGTCCGCGTCCGGCTGCTCGGCTGGCCCGACGCGTAGCGCCGTCGTCCCCGCGGATGCGAGACTGAGGCCCGCCATGACCGACCAGACCCCCCTCACCGACAGCTTCGGGCGTGTGGTCCGGGACCTGCGCGTGTCGGTGACGGACCGCTGCAACTTCCGTTGCACGTACTGCATGCCCGCCGAGGGGATGGTGTGGCAGGACCGGGCCGAGATCCTGACGTTCGAGGAGATCGAGCGGATCGTCGGGGTCTTCACGTCCCGCCTCGGCGTGACCGGCGTCCGCCTGACCGGCGGCGAGCCGACGGTGCGCGCCCACCTCCCGGTCCTCGTGACCAAGCTCGCACGCCTGGCGGTCCGGCCCGAGCTGGCGATCACGACCAACGGCGCGAGCCTCCGCCTCCTCGCCGAGGACCTCCGGGAGGCAGGTCTGGACCGGGTCAACATCAGCTGCGACTCGCTCCGCCGGGACCGCTTCGCCGAGATCACCCGGCGGGACTCGCTCCCGGCGGTGCTCGACGGGATCACCGCGGCCCTCGAGGCCGGGTTCGGCGCGGTCAAGGTCAACTGCGTGCTGATCCGGGGCGTGAACGATGACGAGATCGTGGACTTCGCCCGGTTCGGGCGGGAGCGGGGGGTCGGCGTGCGCTTCATCGAGTTCATGCCGCTGGACGCGGACGGCCGCTGGCAACAGGACGCGGTCGTCCCGAGCGGCGAGGTCCTCGAGCGGCTCGCCGCCGTGTTCCCGATCGAGCCCGTGGCCCACGGACCGGAGCCGGCGGTGCGGTTCCGATATGCCGACGGGGCAGGCGACGTCGGCGTGATCGCCAGCGTGACCCGACCGTTCTGCGGGTCGTGCGACCGGGTCCGCATCACCGCCGACGGGCAGTTCCGGACCTGCCTGTTCGCCATCGACGAGGACGACCTGCGGGCGATCGTGCGGAGCGGCGGCACCGACGCCGACCTCGAGGCCGCCATCCGGCGGGCGGTGGCCGGCAAGTGGGCCGGTCACGAGATCGGTCGGGTCACGTTCATCCGCCCGCCGCGGAGCATGAGCCAGATCGGCGGCTGAGCCGGGACGCGGCGCGTCGCGTCGCGCACCGTACACTCCGGGTCATGTCCGATCGAGGCCTGACCCACCTCGACCCTCTGGGCCGTGCCCGGATGGTCGACGTGACCCCCAAGGAGCCGACCCACCGCCGGGCGACGGCCCGCTGCAAGGTGTGGATGGCCAACGAGACCACCAACAAGATCGCCGCCAACGCGATCACCAAGGGTGACGTGCTGGCCGTGGCCCGGGTGGCCGGCATCCAGGCCGCCAAGCGCACCCCGGATCTCATCCCGCTGTGCCATCAGCTGACCATCGGTGCGGTGTATGTCAACTTCACGATCGGCGAGGACAACGTGGAGGTCGAGGCCCAGGTCGACACGGTCGACCGGACCGGGGTCGAGATGGAGGCCATGACGGCGTGCTCGGTGGCCGCCCTCACGGTCTACGACATGTGCAAGTCGGCGGACCGCTCGATGGTGATCGGCGAGCTGACCCTCTGGGAGAAGACGGGCGGCCGGTCCGGCACCTACCGCCGCACGTCCCCCTTCCCCGGACAGGGCGCGCCGGTGACGGCCGGGGTCGCCATGCGGTCGTCGCCCGACGACGAGGGCGCCGAGGACGGCTACGCGCTGGCCGACGACACCGGCCCCGGCGACCTCGAGTAGCCGGGCGGTCGAGGAGCACCCGGCCGGCCACCGCTCGAGGCCCAGGGGCCCGAGCCGCAGGCCCGGGTCGGCGCTCCGTCGCGCCGCCGGAGGGCGACGGTCGCAGCCCCTGACAGCGGTGCCACGGGGTGGGCCGACTGGCGCGGGCGGGGGCCGGTGGCGCTACAGTGGCACCCGGAGTTGGCCGTCGCGTAGGTTGCGCGACATCCAAAGGACAGGTTCGCAGTCGCGACCCCCTGCGGACCATCCACTCATCCGTGCCGTGCGGGCGGTACGGTCGTTTGGGCTACGAGAAGCCGAGAAGGTGGTGGAAGCTCGTTGGTGATCATCGTGGTGCTGCTCCTGGTGTGGGGTGGGGTCGGAGCCTGGTGGTTCCTCAGTCGGCCAGAGAACCATTCCACGGACTCCATCGGCACCTTCCGTCACCAGCTCCGGGTCCTGGAGCGGACCGGTCCCACGACCGTCAGCCCGGCCTATCGGATGGAGACCGACGACCTCGGTGTGTACGGCGCCAGCCCGGCCCAGACCGGGCTGGGCCTCGGTCGGCCGCCGGTGGCCGTCCCGTCGCCGGCGGCGTCCCGTCGCCGGCGGGTGCAGAAGCGCCGCAGGGAGGTGTTCTACGGTCTCGTCGCCTCGATCGTCGGTTCCGTCGTGCTCGGGCTCCTGCCCGGTCTGTCGGTGATGTGGCTGCTGGCCGGCATCCTGACCGCCGTCCTGGCGCTGTACGTGATCGTGCTGATGCAGCTTCGGGCCTCGGCGGCCGAACGGGCCCAGAAGGTCCGGTTCCTCGCCGACGCCCAGCCCACGGCGCTGACGCAGAGCGAGTCGAGCTACCTCCTGCGTCGATCCGCGAACTGACGCCGCCGCCGAG
>Ga0209048_10004057_pt1 | contig 14068 bp, 13 predicted proteins | sample FrelakmetCRP12CR_FD_187146 | JGI IMG/M metagenome (GOLD analysis project Ga0209048, IMG submission 187146) | Freshwater lake sediment microbial communities from the University of Notre Dame, USA, for methane emissions studies - CRP12 CR (SPAdes)... | ecosystem: Environmental > Aquatic >... | reverse complement strand
CTACATCCGTTCGCGGATCGATGCTCTGCTGCTTGAAGACTCCGCCGAACGCCGCTCCCAAGGGGGCTAGGTGGTACCCACGCTCTGATCTCCACGGTCTCGACCTGCCCGCACCGTCAATGAACCGATCGATTTTGCAGGCACTTTCTGTTAAGCGGATGAAGGGATTCGAACCCTCGACCTTCGCCATGGCAAGGCGACGCTCTAGCCAGCTGAGCTACATCCGCGCAGCGCCGTCATTCTAGCCCGCGCGGAGGGCGCGCGTCGAGGAGGCCATCCGGCCACCGGTGCACTCGGGGGGTCAGTGGGGTCTTCGCGCGCGGACCTGGTAGACGGCAGTCATGCCGACGTCAAAGCCGTGCCGCGCGGCGCGGAGATACAGCCGCCAGATGCGCGTGCGCTCGGAACCCGCCAGCGCCCGAGCCTCGTCGAGGTGCTCGTCGAGCCGCTCGGCCCAGTGGCGCAGCGTGATCGCGTAGTCCTCTCTGAAGCCCTCCACGTGCTCGGTCTCGAAGCCGGCGCGCTCGAGTGCGAGCTGAATGCGAGAGAGCGGCAGCGGCTCCCCGTCCGGGAATACGTAGCGCATCGAGAACTGATCCTCGAGCGGTTCGTCGTTGGGGTCAAGCGCCGCGATCGCGTGGTTCAGAAGCAGCCCACCGGGGCTCAGGAGCTCGAGTAGAGACCGCGCATAGAGATCGATCTGCCTGTCGCCCACGTGCTCGGCCATGCCGATGCTCGCGATCGCGTCGAATGACGATCGCGGCAGTTGGCGATAGTCCGCGACGCGGATCTCGACCTGCTCGTCGAGTCCGGCCGCCGTCACCCTCGCGCGCGCCAGTTCGGCCTGGGCCGGGGAGAGGGTCACGCCGAGGACCCTCACGCCGTGATGTCGAGCCGCGTGGATGGCAAAGCTGCCCCATCCACAGCCGACATCGAGCACTCGCATCCCGGGCTCCAGCCCGAGCTTGCCCGCCACGAGCTCGAGTTTCGCAATCTGGGCCTGCTCGAGTGTCTGCGCGCCGCCTGAGAAGATCGCGCAGCTGTAGGTCATCGACTCGTCCAGGAAGAGCGCGAAGAAGTCGTTGCCGACGTCGTAGTGGTAGCGGACGGCAGCCGCGTCACGCTCGATGCTGTGCAGGCGACCGCGGAGAATGAGCTCGAGGCTGGGCCGACGAGGCAGCCCGCCGGGCGCCGCCGCGGTCGCGATCGCCAGGCCGAGGCGCACGCGATCTGTTCGACTCAGAGCGGGCGGCTCCCAATCGTCGACGATGATGAACGCCGCGTCGAGATCGTCCACGGCGAGCGAGCCATCCACGTAGGCGCGACCAAGGCCCAGCGATCCGGGAGCCCGAAGAAAGTGGGCCATGGCCGACGGCCGCTTCACGAAGAAGGTTGGGGCGTCCGGCACCGTGGCCCCCACGGCACCACCGTCCCAGAAGCGCACGTGAAAGGGCCGTAAGGGAAAGAGGCGCTGAAGCTCACGTCGAAGAGGGCTGCTCGCGCGAATGATTGCCATATCCACCTAGCCCTTGAACGTCGAGCGGCCGGCGTCGCCGAAGGGCTGGTCGCGCTCACGCACGGCCTCACGGAAGCCGCCCGCGGCCGCACGCTGCTGGAAGGCGTACCCCTCGGCCGTATGACGGGTGATGCCGTCAAAGACGGTCCCCAGCACCTGAGTTGTATGAAGGCCCTGCGCGTAGAGAGCCTGGTTGACGAGGAGCTTCATCATCATCAGTTGGTTGACGGGCACCCGGGCGATCCGAGAGACGAGGATCTCGGTGCGATCATCGAGTCGATCGGCGGGCGGCGCCTCTATCGCCAGGCCCCATTCGAGGGCCTCCTTGCCAGAGAGGGAGTCACCGGTGAACAGCAGGCGCTTCGCGCGCTGGGCGCCGATGCGGTGCGCCCACAGGGCCGTGGTCGGCGAGCCCCATGCACGCGCCGGCGGGTAGCCGATCTTCGCGTCCTGAGCGATCACCAGCAGGTCCGAGCACAGGGCCATGTCGGTGCCGCCGGCCACGCAGAAGCCATGCACCTTGCAGACGACGGGCTTGCCGCAGTGGAACAGGCTCATGAAGCCTCTGACGTTGCGGCTCATCATCGCGTAGTCGACCATCGGGTCCCACACTGCGTCGGGGTCGTGATTGGCGGCGATCGTGATCGGATCGATCGGCGACCCCGCCGGCGCGGCCTGGTCCCAAGGCTCGTCTGTACCGAACCCCTCAGCGCTCTCGACCAGGTCATAGCCGCCACAGAACCCGGAGCCCTCGCCGGCCAGCAGCAGCACGTGCACCGCGGGATCGAGGTCCGCGCGCTCGACGCACAGGTTCAGCTCGCGGACCAGGCCCTGCGTGATCCCGTTGCCGCGCTCGGGCCGGTCGAGCGTGATCCGCGCCACCCGATCGACAACCTCATAGCGGACCGCCGACGGGCTGCTCATCCCGCAAGCGTCCTTCCGATGACGGAGACGATGCACCGACGGCGAGAAGGCTCCTCCCACATGCCGCCGCACTCTATCGTCGGCGGGAGGATCCTCGGCGGGAGGATCGCTCGGCGCAGGCGCCATGGCATACTCCCGGCGTGCCCGGGCACAACCCCCGCTCGCGCTCCTTCACCGCCCTGCCCGGCGCTTTGTCAGAGACGGCCGGCAAGCTCGGCCCCGCGCGCCAAACCACGGATTCGACGACGCGGGGCACCCTTCCTCAGAAGAGCGCCCCCGGCACAGGACCCGCGCACATCTGCAAGCCGAGCCGCGATCCAAGCCCGTGACGCCCTCGCCCTCCGAGCACGGGCGGCTCATCACCGGCGTCGACTTCGTCGCCTTGCCAACGCACGACCTGGAGGTGGCGGTGGAGTTCTACGGGGAGACCCTGGGCCTGCCCCGCACCGCGATCAGGCAGGAGCGCAACTACGCCGAGTTCGACACGGGCAACCTGACGCTTAGCGTGATCGACGCGGAGGCGATGGGCATGGAGCACCACGTTCAGCGCCATGAGATCGCCCTGCACGTCGACGACGTCGAAGCGGCGCGCAAGGCCCTCGAGTCGCACGGAGTCAGATTCAAGGGCGATACGTTCGACACGGGCGTGTGTCACATGGCGTGCTTCTCCGACCCCGATGGCAACGCCCTGATGCTTCATCACCGCTACGCGCCGCGCAACCCGCGCGCGTAGGCACCAGCCCGGTATCGCAGAGGACCGCGGCGACCGGACCTCCCGGTCGGCCGGCAGCTGACGCGGGCCGGAAGACCCGTCCGGGAGCGTTAACGTCCTGGTTATGGCCAGAGCGCCGGCCACGCCGAGACGACTGCGGCCCGAACGGCCCTGGCAGGAGCACGCGCGCCTGTACCGCGACCTGTTCGCCGATCCCGCGGTTGCCGCGACGTTGTGGCCGGGGAAGCTCGGTGGGCCCCGGACCTCCGCGCAGACATCCGCGATGCTGGCCGCTGACCTAAGGCAATGGGAACGGGACTCGTTCGGGCCGTGGGTGTTCTTTGAGGCGGCCACGGGAGCGTTCGTGGGACGCGGCGGGTTGCGGACGTCCACGACGGGAGGCAGGGAGTGCGTGGAGCTGCTCTACGCGGTGCGCTCCGACGCGTGGGGAGAGGGGTACGCGACCGAGATGGCGCTGACGGCCGTCGCATTCGCTCGGCGTCTCGGGCTCACCGAGATCGTCGGCTTGACCCTCATGACGAACGTCGCTTCCCAACGCGTGCTTCAGAAGGCGGGACTGCGTTTCGATCGAATTCGGCGGCACGCCGGCCAACCTCACTGGTTCGGGCGGCTCGTCCTCGCTGTCGAGGGCTGACACGCCGCGCCTGCACCGTCGCCGTGGCGGGCGGCAGGCCATCACCGACGGCAGGACGCCGGCGCTCGGGCTCACGGAGGGGTCGCGCCCTGCGTCGCTCCCGCACGACGGACAGCAGGCAGAGCGCGAGCACGATCACGGCAAGGATCGCGGCCACCGCGAGACCCGGCGTGGCGAGCAGCAGAACGATCGCCAAGGCGACCCCGAGGCCCACGTCCACCCTGGCAACGTAACGGCGCCTACGCGCTTCGCGACGGCGGGCGCGCAGCTGCGAGATGTCCTTCGGAGTCTCGGTGGAGTTCACTGCTTCACCCGGCGGTGCAGAGAGCGGGGCAGCGCTCTCACTGCGACCATCACCCAGTGTAATGCCGGCGGCGCCCACACGGTGTGCGCGCCGCGGTCCAACCCTTTCACGACGACCTCGGCGACCGCCCGGGGGGTGGTCGACAGCGGCGCGGGCGCAAGCCCTCGCGTCATGCGGGTGTGCACGAAGCCCGGGCGTACCACGAGGACTCGCACGCCTTCGTCATGCAGCGCGTCACCGAGCCCCTGCGCGAGCGAGTCGAGACCCGCCTTGGAGGCGCCGTACACGACGTTGCCACGCCGCGGCCGCTCGGCCGCCACCGACGAGAGCACGACGAGCGTCCCTCCGCCGCTGTCGCGCAGGCGCCGCGCGGCATGAATCAGCAGCGAGCCGGCGCCCACCACGTTGACCTGCAGCACCTCGACGGCACCGGCGTCATCGGCGGGCAGGCCACCGCGCTCACCGAGGACGCCCACGGCGAGAACGACGATGTCGGCGCCGCCTAGCTCGTCGAAGGCCCGGTCGATGACCGGCCCATGCCTCTCGGTCTGAAGCGCGTCGAGCTCGAGCGTGATCGACCGCGGGCATCCGGCCGCGGCGAGCTCCTCGGCCGCGCCAGCCAGAGCGTCTGGGTCGCGCCCCACCAGCGCCACCTCGCGCGGCGCGCGGCTTTGAAGCTCGCGCACGATTGCCAGCGCGATCTCCGAGGTGCCCCCGAGCACGATCACCCGCCTGCCGGCCGAGCCGGCGTGCGCGGCGCTCACTGCGCCGCCCCGCACAGGCCCAGTCGCCGCGCGAGATCCGAGCGCAGCACCCCGTCGGGGTCAACACGGTTTCTCTGAGCGTGAAACCCGTCGAGCTGGGGGTACATGCTGCGCATGACATCGCGCCGCAGCCTGACGTCCTTCGACAGGTACACGCGGCCGCCGCACCCGGCGACCACCTCGTCGAGCTCGTTCAGCGCGGGGCCGAGTCCGGGCGCGGCGGCGGGCAGGTCGGCGGCCAGCGTCCAGCCCTCCAGTGGAAACGACAGCGGCCCGCCGAACGAGGGGCCGAAACGCTTGAACACCGCCAAGTACACCGGCAACCGGCGCAGGCGCATCAAGTCGAAGCAGCGCACCAGCGCCGCCTCCTGGCCAGAGGGGATCACGAACTGATACTGAATCAGCCCGGCCGGACCGTAGAGCCGATTCCACTCGCCGAGGACATCCAGCGGGAAGAAGTAGGGCACCAGGGCCAGCGGCCGGCCACGCTCGCGGCGCGGGCTCGCACGCCAGCGAAGCGCGTTGAACGTGCGCACGCTCGATGGCCGCAGCAGGCCCGCCGGAAACCGTCGCGGCACGTCCAGGGCCGGCCGTCTCAAGAGCTCACGCGGATATGCGCTGCGCGTTCCGCGCAGGCCCCCGGCCTGCGCGGGGGCGCTCTCGGCCGGCAGGGGATCGGCCCGGCTTACGAGGGCCCGCCCCATCTTCGATCCCTCGGCGAGCAGGTCGAGCCAGGCGACCGAATAGCGGTGACGCTCCTCCCCCGCCATCAGCTCTAGCGTCTGCCCGAGGCCCTCCGTGCGGTCGGCGTCCTCGGCCACCCAGGGCGAGGCGAGCGGCTCGACCCGAAGAGTGGCCTGCACGACGACGCCCGTCAGGCCCATGCCGCCGAAGGTGGCGTAGAAGAGGTCGGGATCGTTCTCCGGCGAGATCTCCAGGCACCCGCCCGCGGGAGTGCACAACGACAATGCGACCACGTGGCGAGCCAGACCGCCGTCGTGATGGTGATTCTTGCCGTGGATGTCGCTCGCGATCGCACCTCCGAGCGTGACGTGCCGGGTCCCCGGAACCACCGGCAGCGTGAGGCCGAACGAGGCGAGGCTCGCCATCAGCCGGGCCACCGTGGCGCCGGCCTGCGCGGTGACCAGGCGCCGCTCGCCGTCGATCGACAGGATCCGATCGCAGCCGGTCATGTCGAGCACGTCACCGCCGTCGTTCTGAGCCGCGTCGCCGTAGCTGCGTCCGGCACCGCGTGCGATCACGCCCGTTGCGCGCGACCGTGCGTGGGAGGCGAGCATCCCGACGACGTCCTCGACGTTGCCAGCGCACACCACTCGAGACCGACTTCTGGCGGTTCGCCCCCAACCGCACAGCATCTGCTCCGCGCCGGCGACGGGCGGGCGGGCGGTCAACTCAGTGGCCGACATAGACGCCGCCGAGGAAGAGGACCGTCCACGCGACGCTGAGCGCAAGCAGCGTTCTATCGCGCAGGATCAACTCCTCGGGCGCCTGCCCGGCACCCGCCCCGATCAGCGTCGCATAGCGGGCCAGCCACAACAGGAAGGGCACTATCGACAGCGCGTACCACAGGACGTGGGCGGGTCTCGTGAACGCCCACGATGCATATGCGATGCCGCCCGCCGTCGCCGCTCCCCAGAGCGTCAAACGCAGGCCCCCTGCCGAGTAACGGCGCAGGGTCGCCCGCGCGGGTCCGCGAGTGGTCTGGTCGCGCAGCTCGGCATACCGCTTGGCTGCCACGAGGAAGACCGCGCAGCACCCGGTGACGATCACGAACCAGCGCGACAGATAGATGTCGGTGGCGACACCGCCTGCCAACGCGCGTAGCACGAACCCGGCTGCTATCGCGAGGATGTCGACCACGACGACGCGACGCCACCACAGCGAGTAGCTCGCGGTGAGTGCCAGGTAGCCGCATCCGAGCACTCCCAGGGCCGGGCTGATCGCGGTGGCAAGTGCGATCCCCAGCAGCGCCAGGGCCGCGGCGATTCCCACGGCAACCCTCGGCGACAGTTCACCGGCGGCGACCGGCCTCTTGCGCTTCTGCGGATGCAGGCGATCCTGTTCGCGATCGCGCACGTCGTTGACCAGGTACGTGGCGCTCGCCAGCAGGCACAGTGATACGAACGCGCCCACAATCTGCGCAGCCACTTCCGGGTGCGCGATCACACCCGCCGCGCAGGGTGCCGCCAGCACGAGCAGGTTCTTGCTCCACTGTCGCGGTCGGCAGGCGCGCAGCACGAGCCCGGCCGACGGCCGTGACGCGGACGGCGCCTGCGACTGGAACTTCACCGCGGCGTCGCTGAACCCGATCTGAAGTTCCTCGTTGCGCGCCGCTGCCTCGAATGAGCTGATGATAGACCTCCGACTAAGGAACGTACCGAGGGGAAGGACTGCTGCCTCAGGTGCCGCGAGAAGGATTCCACACGAAGGTCCGTCTTCCGCGTGATTGCTGGCATTTGCGGGTGAGAATGATCTTACCAACCCCGATACCGGCACCGTCTGACCACGAGATGTGCATACAGTTTGTGCATGGAGCTCGGAGCGGCGACGCGCCGCAGACCCGCCCCGGCGAGTCGCCGTCCGCGTACCGACCGCCGCGTCACCGGTCCCTATCGGATGCGTCGCATCGCGCTCGTGGCGGCCGTCATCGCGCTGATACCGGTGGTCTTCTCCTACGCGAGCACGATGGCCGAACCGTCGAACTCGAGTCTCGGCATCCGCACGGTGGAGTGGTTGCGGGAAAACGGAGCAGCCGGGCTCGTTTCCCAGATCGAGTCCACCTACTACGCGCTGACGGCGCCCAGCAAGGGCGGTCCCACCCTGCACGCGCTACCCCGCGTCGGCTTCGGTGCGCCGCAGCTGGCCATCGCCGGCTACCGGCCACCGCGGGTGGCTCCCATGATCCACCCGGCCCTGCCGGGCGAGGGCGTCTGGCGAGCGACCCGCCCCGGGCTTGAAGGAAGCCCGCCGGTTCTCCTCACCACGCTGCGCGACCAGCCCGAATACCCGCGCGTTGTGGCCGGGCTGGCCTGGATCAACGCCGAACGCACCAGGATCACCCTGAACCCGGGCCGCCAGGAGCCCGCCGTCGAAATGCCGCGCGGCCCGATGGAGCTGCCGCGGGCGCAGCGCGGCGCCCTGCTGGCAAGCTTCAACAGCGGCTTCAAACTGAGCGACTCCCACGGCGGGGTCGCTCTGAACGGCCACACCTATGCGCCCATGGTCAACGGCCAGGCGACGTTCGTGGGATACACCAACGGCAAGGTCGATGTCGCCGAATGGCACGAAGGCCGGATCGCGCCGAGCACGGTGCAGTTCGCGCGCCAGAATCTGCCGCTGCTCGTGAACGAAGGACGGGCCAACCCCAACCTTGAAAACGGCGAATGGGGCGCGACCGTCGGCAACGCGATCCTCGTGTGGCGCTCGGGCATCGGAGTGGACCGCCGCGGAAACCTGATCTACGCCGCCGGCGACAACCAGACGGTGCGCAGCCTGGCGGACGCGCTGCTCCGCGCGGGCGCCGTTCGCGCGATGGAGCTGGACATCAACTCCTACTGGGTGAGCTTCATCACCTACGGTGCTCCCGGCGCGGGGAACCCTTCGAACCTGTTGTCGGGCATGAACCGCTCTTCCAGCCGCTACCTGGAACCCGACGATCGAGACTTCTTCGCCGTCTACGCGCGCTGACGGTTGAAACCGGGCTGACCGGCGGCTACCTCGGGCCGATCGTCGGCTGGCTCCGCCGACAGTAGGGTCCGGGCGTCGGAGCCCAGCCCGCCAAGCACAGGATCGGCCGCCTCGGCGGCGATCGGCTAGCCTGAGCGGAGTGCGACTCTTCGCCCGCAACCGCACCGCCATCGTGGACCCCGGCTCGGCGCTGCCCGGACGGACAGCACAGATGCCGGTGCCCGCGCGTCACGAGGTGCTCGGAACCCCGCTGCAACCGCCGTTCCCGGAGGGCGTCGAGCAGGCAATCCTCGGGATGGGCTGCTTCTGGGGAGCCGAGCGGGTCTTCTGGCAGGCCCCGGGCATCTACACGACGGCTGTCGGCTACGCCGGCGGACCGACCCCCAACCCGACCTACGAGGAGGTCTGCAGCGGGCGCACGGGCCACACCGAGGCGGTGCTCGTCGCGTGGGATGCGACCCAGACGAGCTTTGAGGCGGTGCTCAAGCTGTTCTGGGAGGGCCATGACCCGACGCAGGGCATGCGCCAGGGCAACGACGTCGGCAGCCAGTATCGATCGGCGATCCTCTGGCGCGATGACTCCCAGCGGGCGACGGCGGAGGCGTCGCTGCGCACCTACCAGGAGATGCTCTCGGCCGCCGGACACGGAACGATCACGACCGAACTGGCCCAGGCGGGACCGTTCTACTACGCCGAGGACTACCACCAGCAGTATCTCGCCAAGAACCCCGGCGGCTACTGCGGTCTGGGCGGCACCGGCGTCAGCTGCCCCATCGGGCTGACTCAGCGGGCCTGACGAAGCCCGCACGCGCGTAGCGGCGCGCGTCCTTCCTCGCCCCCGCGCGTCCTTCCTCGCTTACACGCGGCGCGGCCCCGCCGAGGCGGGGCCGCTGATCTTCGTCGATTCCCCCGGGCGCGTCCGCCTGAGCGAACGCGCCCGGGGCCGGTTGGGGGGCCCTCTGCCCTATGCCCCGGCAGGCGCGGGCTTGGGCTCCCACGCAGGAGGCGCCGCGTGTGGACCGCCCAGCGTCGGGACGTCCGAGGGGTAGACCTCGTTGCCGTGGATCGCGTGATCGCCGATCTCGAGCTCCTCGTCGGAGAGGCGCAAGGAGACGAAGATCCCCACGAGCTTCAGCAGGATGAACGTCGCGACCGCGGAGAACACGATCACCCAGGCGGCAGCCTCGGCCTGCCAGCGCAGGAGCGTCCAACTGCCATGCACCAGTCCCGGCAGCCCCGGGATGTTGGATGCCCCTTTCACGCCGATGTACTCGACGACGTTGGGATCGGCCAGCACCCCGACGAGCAGGCCTCCGGTGAGACCGGCGATCCCGTGGGTGTAGATCACCCCCAGCGTGTCGTCCACATGTCGGAACATCGGCGCGCGGCTGAGGAAGCGGATCGCCATCCACACGATCGTCGAAGCGAGCACACCGATGATGATCGCGCCGTAGCCGTTGACGAAGCCCGCCGCCGGCGTGATCGCCACCAGACCGGTGATCATCCCGTTCACGGAGCCGATCAACGAGGGCTTTTCACGGAAGATGTAGTCCCAGGCGATCCACACGAGCATCGCGACGGCCGTGCAGAGGTTTGTGTTGAGCACCGCGGCCGAGGCGTTGGCACCCGCGTAGTAGGAGTCGCCGCCGTTGAAGCCGTTCCACCCGAGCCACAGCAGGCCGGCACCGACGGCCACCATGAGCAGGTTGTTGGGCGCGTCGACCTCGCGATCTCGCTGCAATCGCGGACCGATCACCGCGGCGGCCACGAAGCCCGAGATCCCGGCGGAGAGGTGAATCACATAACCCCCGGAGTAGTCCAGCGCACCGTGCGCCGCCCAGTAGCCGCCGCCCCAGATGAGGAACGCGTTGATCGTGTACACGAAGGTGATCCACAGCAACACGAACGGGATCCAGGCCTTGAAGTTGATCCGGCCCAGCACCGAGCCCAGCATCAGGATCGGGGTGATCGCCGCGAACACGAACTGGAAGTAGACGAGCGTGGACTGAGGGAAATGGAACGGCGGTCCCGTGGTGATCGACGGTATTTCCGCCTGACCCTCCTCGGCGGCGTGTCCGAGCACGCTGCCTGGCTTGCCCACGAACGTGTCGAAGAAGCCTTTACCGCCCCCGATCGGATGACCGAAGCCCATCTTGAAGGCCCACAGGCACCAGGCGACGAGCACCAGGCAGAACGCCACGAAGGTGAGCATCATGCTGTTGACCGACCAGCGCTTCTGCATCACGCCGCCGTACAGGACCGCGAGGCCCGGAAGGCTCATCAGGCCGACGAACGTCGCGGCGGTCATCTGCCACGCGTTGTCGCCCGGGTTGAGCCAATTTGGGTATGCCTGCCAGGTCATGTGCCTCCGTTTCCCTTCTTCGTGGACACGGTGCACCGCCGGCGCAAGCAGCCGGCAGCCCACCAACAGTTCAATCCGGTATGAGAGCCGTCCCAAGGGACGGTCAGTAGGGACAGCGTGGCCAACACTTGCGCGTCGGCTTTCGACATCTGTCCAGTCGGTCAGGAACCGGCGGGCCGCGGGCCGTAGGGGAAGCCCGCGTGCCTACAGGCGGCGCGCAGCGATTCGGCGATCCCGGCGGTGGTCTCGGGCGACGCGCACACCCGCCTGGCTCGTGCGCCGCACGCATGCAGACGTGCTCCGCCGAGGGTGCTCGCGAAGGTTACGTCGATGCAATCCGCACGTGCCCGCGATCCGCTCGTCAACGCATAGGCGCCGAGGCCGACCAGGGCCAGCGCCACGCATGTGAGCACCGCGGCGACGACGACCCGCTCACGGCGCCCCCAGCGCAGGGGCTCGGACAGTCGCCGGGACTGATCGAACATGATCACGGCGTTGGGCTAGCTCGTCTTGGCGTTCGACTCGGCACGAGTGCCCGGCTCACGACCGGCGTGCGAATCGGAGCCTGCGCCCGGCTCGAAACCGGCGCCGTGCTCCGCATCGGAGGGCTCGAACGAGAGCGCGGCCGAGTTTATGCAGTAGCGCTGCCCGCTCGGACCTGGACCATCGTCGAAGACGTGGCCGAGATGCCCGCCGCAGGTGCGGCAGAGGACCTCGGTGCGCCGCATGAACAGGCTGTTGTCGGGGCGCAGCGCGACGGCTTCGGCGATCGCGGGCTCCGTGAAGCTCGGCCAGCCGGTACCCGAGTCGAACTTCGTCTCGGCGCTGAACAACATGGCGCCACAGGCCGCGCAAAGGTAGTCGCCGGAAGCCTTGTTGTAGACGTAATCCCCGCTGAACGGCGGCTCGGTGCCGGCCTTGCGCAGGACCTCGTACTGGGCGGGCGTCAGCTGCTCACGCCACTCCTGCTCGGTCTTCACCACCTTGGCCTCCCCGGAGGTCATCTGCGCATGTTCTAGCACCGACTGGCCCGGTGCTCGCTGCCGGCCCGCGGGTCGCTCACCCTGTTATCGTGATCCTTACGTTCACGTTAGTTTCTATCCGGTACCGAAGGAGCTCATCGGCTTGAGCGTCGCACCCCCGGCACAGAAGAGCCCCGAGCGGGTCCGAGAGTCCCGCCTTGGCGTGGCCGCGGGCCATGAGAGCTACAAGTGGTGGGCCCTCTCCTGCACGAGCCTCGGCATGCTGCTCGCGGCGACGAACTCGGGCACTTTGATCATCGCGCTACCGGATCTCGAGCGCTCGCTACACGCGAGCCTGCTGGCCCTCGTGTGGGTGATTCTCGCCTACCTGATCGCCGCCACGGTGTTCGTTCTGACGGCTGGGAGGCTGAGCGACCTGTTCGGGCGCAAGCGTGCCTATGTAGGCGGCTTCCTGATGTTCGCGCTGGCGTCGCTGGGAGCGGGCTTCGCACCGGACCCGACCGTGCTGATCGCGTGGCGCGTCGTGCAGGGCGTCGCCTCGGCGTTCCTGTTCGCGAATGCCGCGGCGCTCGTGACCGACGCCTTCCCGCGGGAGCAGCTCGGCCTGGCGATGGGCGCCAACACGATGGTCGCGGCCATCGGGCTGGTGCTCGGACCGGTGCTCGGCGGCGCGCTCGTGGCGCTCTCATGGCATTGGGTGTTCTGGTTCAACGTGCCCCTGGCGCTCGCCGGGGCCCTTTGGGGCGCGCTGGTGCTGCGCGAGCTCGCCAAGCGTGATTCGGCACGGGGCTTCGACGTTCTGGGGACGACGACGTTCGTGATCGGCTTCACCGGGCTCGTGCTCGGCGTCTCGCGCGGAGGGCTGAGCGGCTGGAGCGATCCGATCGTGATCGCAGGTCTCGCCACCGCCGCTGTGCTGCTTCCGTCGTGGGTGTTGATCGAGACGCGCTCCCGCGCGCCTATGCTCGACCTCCAGCTCTTCCGCAACCGGCTGTTCGCGGCGGCCAGCGCCGCGGCGTTCATCAACGGGCTGGCGCGCTTCGCCTTGATGTTCCTGTTCGTCTTCTACTTCCAGGGCGCCCAGAGCGACTCGCCGATCGAAGCCGGTATCAAGCTCATACCACTAGCGCTGGGAATGCTCGTCGCCTCGCCGATCGCCGGCATCCAAGCCGACCGCCACGGCTCGCGCGGGCTGGCCGTGGGCGGAATGCTCATGACCGCAGCCGGGCTGGCAGCGATGACCACGCTCGGAGTCGCGACGCCCTACTGGCAGAGCGGCCTGTGTCTGCTGATAGTGGGGGCCGGCTCGGGCATGTTCAACAGCCCCAACACCTCCGCGATGATGGGCACGGTCCCGGCGTATCGGCGCGGCGTCGCCGCGGCGGCGAGGACACTTCTGCAGAACACCGGCGCGGTGCTCTCGATCGCCTTCGTGCTCGCGATCGTCACATCGGCCGTGCCGAAAGCGACGCTGTTCGCGGTCTTCTCGGGGCTCGCCAAGGGACTCGCTCCGGAGAAGCTCACACCGTTCATCGCCAACATGCACGTGGCGCTGTGGGCCCTCTCGGCGGTGTCCCTCGTGGGAGCGGGCGTCTGCCTGCTGCGCCCACGCCAGGCGCAGCGCGGCAGCTCGACGGCGTCGCGTGTCCAGGCGCCCGCGACGACGCAGCTGCGCAGTGGAACCCAAGATTCCGACGGTAATGGTCGGGCGGTGGGTCACGGGGGCGCCCCCTGCCCCTCCTCGGCATCCGCGAGCACCCGGTGAGTAGCTCGCCCATGGACACCTCCGCGCAGCCTCCTGGCCAGACGCCTGACGATCTCGGCCAAGGCAGCCTGCGCATAGGCGACTTGGCCCGCCTGGTCGGAACCACGCCGCGCACGATCCGCTACTACGAGGAGATCGGCCTGCTTCGGAAGGCGCCCGCGCGACCCTCGGGCCGACACCGGATCTACTCGCAGACAGAGGTCGATCGCCTGCGCGAGGTGATGCGGCTGAGGGACCTGCTCGGCGTGTCGCTCGAGGAGCTCAGAACGCTGCTCGCTGCCGAGGAGGCGCGGGCGGCGGTGCGCGCCCAGTTGCGCCGCGAGCACGTGGACCCCGAGCGCCGCCGCGAGCTCCTGGGTGAGGCGCTCGGCCACA
>Ga0209048_10004056_pt1 | contig 14068 bp, 12 predicted proteins | sample FrelakmetCRP12CR_FD_187146 | JGI IMG/M metagenome (GOLD analysis project Ga0209048, IMG submission 187146) | Freshwater lake sediment microbial communities from the University of Notre Dame, USA, for methane emissions studies - CRP12 CR (SPAdes)... | ecosystem: Environmental > Aquatic >... | reverse complement strand
ATGCAGCGCTGGAGCGGCACATTGCAGCCATTGAGGTTTTCACCCGGACGCTGAAGCTTACCTCAAAATATTTACCGGCATGCATCGGCCGCGGCCTCGCATTGAAAACCACAGGAAACGACGCATTGGTTATTTCCGATTTTGACAATGCCCTCATGATGTCTCCCAACCACCCTTACATCTATCTTGTCGGTTCGGAAGCCTACGCAAAATCGGGGGATTTTTCGAGTGCTCTTTAAGACCTGAACTAAACTTGTTCGCCTGGATAGGTAACAGCATGCGAGTCCATCAGGCAGTCCAGCACCGATATCGAGAATACTCAAGCATCGTCTGTCCTTCAGTATTCGACGAAAAGTGAGGCGGCGCAACGCTATCTGGCGTCTCGCAAGAAGCTCGACTCCTTTTTTGCAACGACGCAGCCCACAGAGATGAGAAAGTTTTTTGATATCGACTTGCACCCCTTATCAATAGGGAGTGGCAATCACGGATGACTGATAAAGGGAAAACATCCTGGGTTGGACAGCCCCCCGAGCGACTGGTTGAAGAATTTGCTCGGCACTGCCGGAAAGACGACACAAGCGCTTCTGCCAGTAGCTTTTGATATTTGATTCATTTTGAGTCGTGCCGGCAATGAATGCTCTTAGGACTCACTATCTGGGGGTATTGTCTTGACTGGCAAAGCCCGCGGTATCGCAGCATTTTATAACCCGCCGTTCATAAATCATTTTAATCACCCTTGCTTTATCTGTATAATTCAAGAGGGCGTCCGGGCGAAAGTTTTTTTGCTTCTCCCTGGAAGGCCCACGCAGAACACTGAGGAACTGTCACATGACGACTAAGTCCAGGGTAATAGTTGGAGGCAGCATCTACACAACTATTGCTGCCACCGATTTCATTGCCGATACCAAACTGCCGTGCGATATATACATCAGCAAGGGTGGCTTGATCACCTGCCTGTTTATGAAAGGAACGGTCTTTTCCGGCAAGGCACACAATAGTATCATGGACAAATCCGGTCTCTACATCAGGGCTGCGGACAAAGCATTGTTCGGGGAATATGTACTCAGAGGCGGCAAGGACCACCCATCGGCTGAAACGCATGCTGAAACTAACGTCCCCTCTCATGATCTGCAGGACCTTTTCCAGATTGACCGCAACGCGCTCGTATCGCATTCCAAAATACCCTTCAATCTCTACCTCTGTAAACAGCAGAACGCAACGCTCCTCATCGAGGCCTCCGAAGAAAAGCCGGCCCGTGTGGATGAACTGCTTCTTTCTGCACAAGGCGATTTACTCATCAGGAAATCCGACATGTCACTCTACCGAAATTACCTGAAGCAACACACGGTCAAATTAAATACAGTGTCGAAAAGGATTGAATCTAAAGTTAAGGCAACCCTCATGAGAGAGAATTCCAAGTTGGTCATGCAGGAGATATTAGAAAACCCCAGAAATGAAGAGCTTATCAAGGCGTCCCGGGAGGAAGTCAATGGAGTTGTTGATGCAGTCATTAAAGATAAGAATATTCTGTATGATCTTATCGACATTAGGAATTATGACTATTATACCTATACTCATTCGGTAAATGTGGCAGTGCTCGCCATAGGACTCGGCATCAATACCGGCTTATGCAGGGAAAACATCGAGCATCTCGGTATCGGCGCCATGCTGCACGACATCGGTAAGAGTTCAATCCCGAGTGAAATCGTCAATAAACCGGGCATGCTTGATGAGCCGGAATTTGCGATTATGAAAACCCATGTGACCGAAGGTGAAAAACTTCTTCTGGCACATGCTGCTGTCCCGTCCGATGCATTTCCCGCATTACTTGAGCATCATGAAAAGCTGTCGGGAACCGGGTATCCCCGAGGACTGGCAGGGGGGGACATATCGCTGTTCGGAAGGATTGCGGCGATTGTTGACGCCTATGATGCACTCACCACCGGCAGGGCTTACAGGGCTGCTTTCACGCCGTTTTATGCTCTTTCCGTTCTCACCCAGGAAATCCACGATTACGATCGAGACATCCTCAGGACTCTTATCGAGATGCTTGGAAGGGTGCAATAAAATGCCGCACTTTGTTCCACTGCGATGGCTCGAAGATCATTAAAAAGGCATGGCTTGCATCCCGGCATCAAAATACCGGGGATTCCCGCCGCTATTGCTGAATCTTGGCTTGACTGTTCTTAAATTTTATCGGCAATCTCGTTATCTTCAAGAGCAAACTGCTGCAGACCATATCATCCTGCAATCAGGATTGTAAGACAACCTCTCACATGTAAATCAGACAAAGACCGATAGTTTGTCTGATAAAAGAGCATTATTATATATACATCTGTCTTCTAAAAGTAAATACCTTTGTTAACTGGAGGTGTAAAATGACATGCCCGTGCTTTGTTGCAGATTATGTTGGTTTCTGCAATGCATCGGATGTTTTATATGTGCCGAGCATTAACGAATTAGAACGATTCTGCTTTAGTCACCGATTCAGTTGTTGTAAATTATTCGAAAGCAATGGATCGAAAAACGAAACTATGAACGGTACATACAACAAGGCAAATATCGATCTTTGTCTAGCAACTGGCCGTTATAAAGAAGGATCAAAGTCCCCGATAAATCACCTCTAAGCAATGGCACGTTACCTCATAAGTATCGGCCTGACATGTCATGGGGGTTTGCTGCTCGCACCTGCTATGGCGAGATAACAGGATTACGCAGCAGCCAGATTTTCACCGTCTTTGTTACTTTTATCTATTACCCCATGTGCTTTCTTTGTCGGATCTAAGGCTTCCCACCTGCCCTCTGGGAAAGTCGTTGCCTCCGCACTATAGTGCATATCGAACCTGCAATGTCCGCTTTGATGTGTGGTTAGCACCTAACCTGTTCTGCGTCTGAACGTCCGAACCATGTTCTACACACTCCATTGGCAGCTACAATTGACAACATGTTGCATGTGCTCTACTATTTGTTAAAATTCCTTTTTAGGAGGTGGGCTATGAGCAATGATGACGGGCAATTGAGGAAACTGTCCGGGACCTCATTAATGCAGCTGGGACTTTTACCCCATTTTAAACCGGCCATAATCCACTCTCTTTTTTAAATAATAGTTACGAATAAGATGACGGATAAACTCAGTGAAATATCCCTCAACTGCCGAGGTCTTACATTCTTATAGGATATCGGCGGCCTTATAGGCTGTATTATTCCCTTCAATCTCGTTTATAATTTATATTGATATTATGAAATTCGAAGAACTTCAAATACCTGATGAAGTGCGTGATGGAATAAGAGCAGCCGGCTTTACAGAGTGTACTCCGGTGCAGGCCATGACCCTCCCCGAAGCCTTGCTTGGAAAAGACATTGCTGCTCAGGCACAGACCGGCACTGGCAAGACAGCAGCATTCCTGATCGCTATTTTTTCACGGATGCTTGCCATTCCTTCTGGGGGCCGCGGTTCATCGCCGCGAGTACTGATCATAGCACCCACGCGCGAACTCGTCGCCCAGATAGTAGCTGAGGCCAGGATACTCAGTGGTACCACCGGATTCAGGATCGTTCCAGTCTTCGGTGGCATCGACTACGCGAAACAGAGGAACGATCTTGCCCGGGGCGTTGACGTGCTCATCGGCACGCCGGGCCGTCTCATCGATTACCTCAAGCAGCGGGTGTACAGTCTGAAGAAAACCCAGTTCCTCGTAATAGACGAAGCGGACCGCATGTTCGATATGGGGTTTGTCGCCGATCTCAGGTTCCTGCTGAGACGGATGTCGCCCTATGACCAGCGCCAGTCCATGCTTTTCTCTGCCACGCTTTCGCACCGCGTTATGGAACTCTCTCACGAATTCATGAATATGCCCGAAAAGTTCGTTGTGACCCCTGAACAGATGACGGTCGAGCTGACCGAACAACAGATCTATCATGTTGGCAAAAGCGAGAAAGTCGGCCTTTTGCTCGGCATGATCAGGCGCGAGCCGCAAGGCCGCTATCTCGTCTTCTGCAATATGAAAGTGACGGCCGAACGTCTGAAACGTCTGTTAGACGCAAATAGTGTTGCCGCTGAAGCCATCACCGGCGATCTTCCACAGCACCAACGTCTGAAGGTGCTCGCAGATTTCAAGACAGGCCAGTTCCCGGTCCTCATTGCAACCGATGTAGCAAGCCGCGGACTCCATATCGAGGGAGTGACCCATGTTATCAACTACGACCTCCCCCAGGACCCGCAGGATTATGTGCATCGAATCGGCAGGACGGGCCGTGCAGGCGCCGGCGGAAGAGCCATAAGCCTCGCGTGCGAGGACTACATTTTTTCTCTCTCTGATATCGAGGACTTCATCAAGCAGAAGATACCGATCATGCCACTCACAGACGAGATGATCGTCACCGATTACAAGAAAGTCCCTGCTGGTCCTCGAAGAAAAGCAATGCCTTCCGGCCACAGAGGTCAGAGACATAATGACAGACGATCGGACCGCAAAGGATATCAGGAGAAAAATACTTCACCACCGACTGCATCCGACTCGAAACCTCAGCCAGATAGACCGCGCCGACGCCGAAGGCCCAGTGGGGAAAAACCGGGCACCGAGAGCGCCAAGTAAGGGAGGCTACCCATCATGTTACAGTCCTTAAATCCAACAAGAACGGACAGCTGGCGGAAACTTAGCGACCATTACAAGCAGGTCAAGGGCCTGCATATGAAAGAGCTTTTCGCAAAAGACCCGGAGCGTTTTTCTAAATTCTCTCTGCGTTTCCAGGATATCCTCATCGATTATTCCAAAAACCGTATAACTGAAGAAACAATGCACCTGCTTCTTGGTATCGCCCGCGACATAAATCTCGCTGACGCGATAGAAAAGATGTTCACCGGAGACAAGATAAACACAACCGAAAACAGAGCGGTCCTCCATGTAGCATTGCGGAATCGCGCCAACACACCCATACTGGTCGACGGCAGGGATGTTATGCCCGACGTCAATCGCGTGCTCGACAAGATGAACGGTTTCTCAGAGCGCCTTCATTCGGGAGAGTGGACCGGCTACACGAGTCAAAAGATTACGGACATTGTTAATATAGGCATCGGCGGCTCCGATCTCGGGCCGGTGATGGTGACCGAGTGCCTCAAACCTTATGCAAGAGAGGGGATGCGCGCGCATTTTGTCTCGAACATTGACGGCACCCACATTGCTGAAACCCTGAAACAGCTGCGTCCGGAAACGACCCTTTTCATAATAGCGTCAAAAACATTCACCACTCAGGAGACGATGACCAACGCCTTTACAGCACGCAAATGGTTCCTCGATCACGCCGGTGATAATCGCCATATTGCTAGGCACTTTGTAGCAGTCTCGACAAATGCCGAAAGAGTGAAGGCATTCGGCATTGACACCGACAACATGTTCGAGTTTTGGGACTGGGTCGGCGGACGGTATTCACTCTGGTCTGCCATCGGACTCTCAATTGCCTGTTATATCGGCTTCGACAATTTCACAGAATTGCTTCAAGGCAGCTACGAGATGGATGTTCATTTCCGGAGCGAGGTGTTCGCACGGAATGTCCCGGTCATCCTTGCGCTCATCGGTATTTGGTATACAAATTTTTTTGGCGCAGAGACTGAGGTGATCTTGCCCTATGACCAATACATGCATCGCTTCCCTGCCTATTTCCAGCAGGGCAATATGGAGAGCAACGGCAAATCTATTGACCGGGCCGGGAGGCCTGTATCGTATCAGACAGGGCCGATCATCTGGGGCGAGCCCGGCACAAATGGACAACACGCGTTCTATCAGCTTCTCCATCAGGGCACAACGCTGGTACCTGCAGATTTTCTTGCCCCTGCAGTCAGCCACAACCCCATCGGCGAGCATCATTCGATATTGCTCTCGAACTTTTTCGCACAGACCGAAGGACTCATGATCGGCAAGGGGAAAGAAGAAGTCCTTTCCGATCTCTTTGAGGAGGGCAAGAACAGGGAAGAGATCAAACGGCTTTGGCCATATCGCGCCTTCGAAGGAAACAGGCCAACAAACTCGATTCTTTTCAAGCAGCTGACACCGCGAACACTGGGAATCCTTATTGCCATGTACGAGCACAAGATATTTACACAGGGTGTAATATGGAACATATTGAGCTTCGATCAATGGGGTGTTGAACTTGGTAAACAGCTTGCAAAAAAAATAGTGCCGGAACTGAAGCACGATCATCCGGTTTCGTCACACGATTCGTCGACCAACGGGCTGATCAACGCTTACAAAGATTTGCGGCGCTGAATAATTTTATAGCGCGGTAAAAGAGTATATAACTGTTGCAGGCCAGTGCTTAAGAGTGCGCAATAATCCGAAGCATCAATGCGACGTGTCCAAGGCACTAAAACTGCCTCAAAAATCCGTTAAATAAAAGGGAGGTTTTTTTCTTCATATGAGCAATGAGCCGAACAAAATAATCTACTCCATGGTGGGGGTGGGGAAATACTATGACAAGAAACCAGTACTGAAGGACATTTACCTTTCCTATTTTTATGGGGCGAAAATCGGGGTCCTCGGACTCAACGGATCGGGAAAGAGCTCACTGCTTCGCATCCTTGCTGGCGTTGACAAAGATTTCGTCGGAGAGACAGTTTTGTCACCGGGGCATACAGTTGGGTTCCTCGAACAGGAGCCGAAGCTCGATGAAACCAAGATGGTGCGGGAGATCGTGGAAGAGGGAGTCCAGGAAGTTGTGGATACTCTTAAGGAATATAACAGGATCAACGAAAGGTTCGGGGAACCGCTGTCTGACGACGAGATGAACAGGCTCATCGAGCGCCAGGGAGTGGTCCAGGAAAAGCTTGAAGCACTGGATGCATGGACCTTGGACTCGCGGCTCGAGATGGCTATGGACGCCCTTCGCTGCCCTGCCGGCGATACACCATTAACGGTCCTCTCTGGAGGTGAAAAGAGGCGCGTGGCGCTCTGCCGACTCTTGCTCCAGAATCCTGACATCCTTCTGCTCGACGAGCCAACTAACCATCTCGACGCCGAGTCGGTCGCCTGGCTTGAGCACCATCTGCAAAGTTACGCAGGCACGGTAATCGCGGTCACCCATGACCGTTATTTTCTCGATAATGTCGCTGGATGGATCCTCGAACTCGATCGCGGACAGGGCATCCCCTGGAAGGGGAACTATTCTTCATGGCTCGAACAGAAGAAGAACCGGCTGCACCAGGAAGAGAAGACCGAGACAGAACGCCAGAAGACCCTTCAGCGCGAGCTGGAGTGGATCAGCATGTCGCCGAGGGCGCGTCACGCAAAGTCCAAGGCCCGCATAAAATCCTACGAACAGCTTCTCTCTCAGGAAGCCGAGAGACGCTCAAAAGACCTCGAAATATACATCCCGCCGGGACCCCGTCTTGGCGATATGGTTATCGAGGCTGTGGGGGTGAGCAAGGCATACGGCGATCGCACCCTTTTCGAGGATATGACCTTTTCCCTTCCTCCCGGCGGGATCGTCGGTGTCATTGGCCCCAACGGTGCAGGCAAGACGACCCTCTTCCGGATGATCACCGGTCAGGAAACACCGGACTCCGGAACAATAAGAAAAGGCGAGACGGTAAAGCTCGCGTATGTCGATCAGAGCCGCGAGGTACTGGATCCTGAGAAGACCGTATGGGAAATGATTTCGGGCGGTGAGGACATGATCACCCTGGGCAAGAAAGAAGTGAATTCGCGCAGCTATGTCGCTCGGTTCAATTTCTCCGGATCCGACCAGCAGAAGAAACTCGGGATGCTCTCCGGCGGTGAGCGCAATCGAGTTCACCTTGCACGCATGTTGAAGGAGGGAGCGAATGTGCTTCTCCTCGATGAGCCGACCAATGACCTCGATGTAAATACCATGCGTGCGCTCGAAGAAGCACTCGAAAACTTTGCCGGCTGTGCGGTGGTAATCAGCCATGACCGCTGGTTTCTTGACCGTATCGCCACACACATCCTCGCATTCGAGGGTGACGGCAAGGTCTATTGGTTCGATGGAAATTACTCGGAGTATGAAAGTACTAAGGGAGGAATTGAGGAAATCTGCAAAAAAAGACTAAGAGCTCGCCTGACAAAATAGAAAATAGACTAAAGTTAAAATGTGCATACCAATATTTATGCAGAGGTAAAGTCTCCTCAGGCAGCAGCACTGTTAAAGCCGGTATCAAATCAGTTATGCAAAGAGCTGTTGTGCGAGAGCGAGGTCCAACGCAGCAATCAGGGTACTGTAATGAGGCCTTACATGACCATAGTGCTCGTCCAATAGGCGAACAACGGCTGCAGCGTCGAACAGCCCACTTTCTGCCACCAGCCGCGAGCGGAGACTGTCGTTGACGAACTCCCTCAAAATAGTATCAACCCACATCCGCGACTGCTTAAACTCATGCACACCTTCAGCACCCACCCCATGAAGAAATTTCTGCATGAATTTAGACTTCAAGTAAGGGTGGGAGGACGCCGCATCGGCTAAAGCCAGTGCACCCCAAGCCAATCCTTGCAGTGAAACACCACCTTTGGCGCGCCAACCCCAATTGATCGGATACTCTGCGGCGAAACCGCCGACCGTCGAGATCACTTTGCGCTGAAACGATTTTGCAAGTGGCTGACCTAAAAAGCGGTGCCGGAGATCTCGAAACCGGGCGTGGCGCGGAAAGAATACGTGGCTCTTGCTGCTTTGCAGAAGGTACCCTATACCAACTTCTATCAGCTCTCGGCTGGCATAGGGGCTCTGTTGAATCATGAAGTGATTGCCAATACTGTAATTCCCCGCGGAGGAAAAGGGGACCTCATACTGCAACAGCACCTGCAGCAGGGTGTGTCCGGACCGCCTGGTAGTCGCGACGAGCCAATGTTCGCCCGATTCGGGTCCTGCATTGGATCTAAGCGTGTCATCCAGCACCCAAAGCCCTGCGTTCCTCATCGATACAGCCTCCACGCCCCGCCGTCCGACCTGATTGCCAAGGTTGCCAGACAGTAGTCTTGAGCCGATTCCTTCCATTTGTCGGTAAAAAAAGACCTCATGAGCCTGCTCTACACTCGCCAGTCCTCCAGAGAGCCGTGATGCCTCCACTACGTAGACTGGCAGGTCTTTCAAAAACCGCTCATCAAGGGCAACGAGCACATGTGGCATCCCATAGGCTTTGCTAAGCGCGAGAGCCGAACGCGCGTCGAGGCTGAGATTGCGACCTCCGCTGATTGTGCAAGCGGTAAGTTGGACGCCCATCTCGGAGAGCACCGCAAGAATTGCGCGGGTGTCAAGCCCCCCTGATAGCGATAACAGGCTGTTCGACAATTGAAGCTTGCGCACTGCCTGCTTGAAAGCTTCCACCTGGAGATCGATAAATGAGGAGCTGACCGCGTCTGACTGCGGTTCTGCAGGCTCCCAAAATCGGGTGAGTTTGGCCAGTCCCAGAACGTCAACCACAAAAGAGTGGCCGGCAGCCATCAGAGCAACGTCCGCGAAGAGCGTGCGGTGCTCCAGTGGGTAGCCGACCCTAAAGAGTTCCACCACAGCCTGTGGATTGACCGAAACTTCTAATTTAACGATCGCACGGAGAAGACGCAGCTCCGAGGCCACAGCAATTATACCGGGCTTCTGGTAAATATAGATCGGTGGCAAGCCCGCGATGCTGCTCAGGATATGTATTGAGCTCTGTCTTGGATCCCATTGAACGCATGCCGCATTCGTCATGCATGAACTGCCCTGTGTCTCATCCCATTCGGCATCGTCCCCAACGACGAGAGTGAGGCTTTGTTCTGCAGGAAGCTGACCGCCTGCAGGATGTGGTTCAGCTAGCGTAAAGGCCAACTCGGACCGTCGGTCGGCGCTGATGAGGTGAGTCGGCTGCCAGTCTGGTAAACTCTGAAGCATGGGCGTTGCAGGAGTCGGGTCTTCTGGGTTGGTCAATACAATCGCAATGAACGATCGCGCCAATCTCATAGTAGTAGCAGGTAGGCTCATACTTCTTTATGTCTTGGGGTCTGCCAGCGCAGCTCCGCCATTTGCAATGTTATTCATAGCGACCTTATCCTTATGCACAAAGCCTATATTCTGTAAAATGGAGACAGGACAATTAGTTCCTGACCGCCCTCTCACACAGGCCTTTACGCAGGTTTCCCACATAAGGTTCCTCAGTGTTGCTGGTGCAGTACAAGAGCTCTTCTGCCCCCCTTGCCATTGCGCTCAGTGAGGTTTGCATATCTTATTCAGCCTGACTAATCTGCACCTGTTTGCCCGGTGGGACACACAATAACGTCATCCCTTTGCTTTTTATTATCTTCATCGTCCCAGATTACCGCGGGACAATCTGGCTCCCTTTGACCTACGGGACGCAGGCATTTTTCGGTTGTTTTTACGTCGGTAACTATTGTTAAGCCAACTTGGTCTTGCTTCTCCTAATATATCACACTGCGACACAATATGGAAAATCGAGTCGCCGTTTTTGTCTTGCACATAATACGGAGACCGGTGCGGACTTCCGATATAATCCCTCATAATTTATCAGGACAGCTTAACTGAGGGTTTTCAGGAAGACCCGATAATGGAATTTTGACACTTGTTTCCCAGAATCTTCGCTTTCTGCAATATTGCGTCGGCGAGTGTTTGTATGGGTACCACGCAAAAAGACGCCGTGCAGTCCAGTAGCGCAGGGGAATTTCACCCCCACGCCCTCTAGGTGGCAGATTTCACCGGGCTCCTTTGATGATCACATGAGAGTCCGAACCAACTCGCAACGGGCATCCGAACCGATCCGGATTATCCACCAGTTCCCGATTCACTCATATGAAATCTGATTCTCATTATCTAGCGTTAGCCATCGTGTTGTTTACATATTTGATGTTTACACTATGGTATCTCGGCAACTTGAGTATGAGGCCGACAAAAAAAGCTCGACTTAGCGTCGATGCAGAGCAACCCCACAGGAGCAGGTATCGCCAGCTCAGAAGGCAACTCGACAATTTAGATATTAGGTATGCCTTAATACCCAGCAACCAGTTGGCTGATCGAACACAATATAAAAGGGCAGATGCCGTAGCATCTGCCCTTTTATCTGTGAACTCAAGAACTGAAAGACTATTTCTTTGCCGGTTCAGCCTTCTTGTCGTCCATCTTCTTGTCGTCAGCCTTCTTCTCGTCGGCCTTCTTCTCGTCGGCCTTCTTAGCCGGCTTCTTCTTGGTTGTCTTCTTCTTGGCGGGGGCCTTCTTCTCACCCTCTGCCTTCTTCTCTGTGTCCTTCTTGTCCTCAACCTTTGCCGGAGCTGCCTTTGTGTCGGCTGCCTTCGTGTCGGCGGCCTTGTCAGCTGCAAAAGCGACGGTCATTGACAATGCGAACAGAAGCGCGATGATAACTACGAGTACCTTCTTCATTAAATTCACCTCCTTCTATTTGTGGTTTAATACATTAATTGTTGATTATGATTGCAACTTACGTGCCACACCAAATAAAGATCAAAAAAGATTATTAAATAAAGATATTTCTCAAGCACAGGACAAAAGGCAGACCCTCTTTTCGGGAGAGATATCCTTATTTGGGGAGATTTCTGTCGAACACTGAAGATGCGATAGGTCTATTTGCCAAGTCGCTTGTTGATAAGGTCTTTTAGCGCGCCTTTTGCCTGCCCGCCGACCAGCCGATCTGCTTCTGTGCCGTCGAGATAAACAAGAACGGTAGGCGTGCCGGTAATCTTGCACTGCACGGCTACTGACGTATGTTCATCACAATTCAGCTTTGCAAATCGCGCCTTGCCGGCCATCTCTGCCGCCACTTCTTCGTAAGTCGGAGAAAACATTTTGCAATGGCCGCACCACGGCGCCCAAAAATAGACAAGCATTACCCCACGGGACTTCTTCACTTCGGACATCCATGTGTCGGCCTTTAGTTCGAGTATGCTATTAGCCACGATAACCATCCTTTTTGATAATTATTTATACCTTTTCCATTGCCATTGCATAACACAATATAAAGCAGAAATATATAGTACACGAGTAAAGAACACTTCATCAAGCTATGGGAATAGAGAAGTTCAATTGGAGCATGCGACATGCCGGACTTCTATTTAAAATATACCTACCCTAGCTGTTCGCTTTGCGATTTCTCAGGAAGGGCCGAACTGACATAGTGTGTTATAATAATTTTATGAAGAAGATTGCAATAATCCTGCTGCTATTGCCCACAATATCTCTTGCCCAGCCGGCGATAACATTTGACACTGAAACCCATGATTTCGGGATAGTAGGCAGTGACGAACCTCTCAAATATACCTTTGAAGTCTGGAATAAGGGGACGGAAGACCTGATTATCAAGAGGCTTGACGCACCCTGAGGATGCACTGCAGCAATGGCTAGTTTGAGCCAGATCAAACCTGGAGAATCAGGCAGAATAACTGCAACGCTGACTGTGCAACATTACAGCGGCATGATTACAAAAGAGATCGCGGTCTATAGTAATGACCCGGGAAAGCCGCGGGTGAATCTGCTGCTGAAGGCTGAAGTCAGGGGCAATTGATTACCGTCAAACAGACAGCCTCATCCGGACCATGCCGGAGCATGTTCTCTTTCGCTCCAGTATAGTCGTTGAGGTCTTACGATTTCTTTATGCACTTGTGTCCGACTGGATGTTAACACAGCGCCTCGAAGAACTTCTGGGAATTCATGACATTCATATCGACAAACACTTCGTGATTGAAGGCCTCCCCATAAGGCGATGATATGCCACCGAACTCTTGGATTTGATAGCTTCGCACCTTCTTGTATATACCGCTGGGATAGCTTTTTTTGCATTCCTCAAGTGCACTTATTATAGAATTCCCCAATAACTGACAAAGCAAAACGGTGGATGATAGCGTATCAGCTCTCGAATAAGTCAACAAGGGACGGAGCAAATGAGGGAATCTCATTACGGTGCTTTCAAGGCCGACGCAGCACTTGCAGTAGCAAAGGCAGATAAAACAATGTCAGTGCGGGCAGAGAATATGAACTTATTCCGAATCAGATAGGCACTGGAAGGACAAAAAAGGGCCCTCGGGTTAGGGATAGTTTTGAAGCTGAATCAGATGGAACCCGACATCAATCACGCCACCACTATCGCCGCAACAACCCCTGGTGCAGGCTGAGGGCCCCATCATGGGGTACGATCGTCCAGAGCTGATTGTAGCCGGTCTTTTTCATACCGCTCAGTAAGCTTTCAGACAGCCAAAGACAAGAAAGGCTAAGTCTCCCTGACAGGAGACTTAGCCTTGATAATATTTTTACTTTGTGACTATCGGGATATCACCTGCAATACCGTAGGTTATGCAGGCCTGTTTCGTCGGATCCGCAGGCGCTCCGCAGCCAGCCCACGTTCCCGTGGCAAGGTACGCACCAGAATAGTCAAGATACCACGTCCCGTTTCTGAATACCCCGATCTTCATTTTTCCGTCACCATTCCAGTCGCCGACAACGGGTATATCGCCGGCCGCACCGTAGGTTATGCAGGCATCTTTCGTAGGATCCGCAGGCGCTCCGCAGCCAGCCCATATCCCCGTGTTAAGGTACGCACCAGAATAGTCAAGATACCACGTCCCGTTTCTGAATACCCCGATCTTCATTTTTCCGTTACCATTCCAGTCGCCAACAATGGGGATATCAGCGGCTATACCGTAGGTTATGCAGGCCTGTTTCGTCGGATCCGCAGGTGCTCCGCAGCCAGCCCACGTTCCCGTGGCAAGGTACGCACCAGAATAGTCGAGATACCACGTCCCGCTTCTGAATACTCCGATCTTGGGCTTGCCATCTGCACTCCCATTCCAGTTGCCGCTAACAGGAATGTCACCTGCCATACCGTAGGTTATACAGGCATCTTTCGTCGGATCCGCAGGCGCTCCGCAGCCAGCCCACGTTCCCGTGGCAAGGTACGCACCAGAATAGTCGAGATACCACGTCCCGTTTCTGAATACTCCGATCTTGGACTTGCCATCTATACTGCTGTTCCAGTTGCCCTCAACCGGTTTATCACCGGCTATACCGTAGGTTATGCAGGCCTCTTTCGTCGGATCCGCAGGCGCTCCGCAGCCAGGCCATGTTCCCG
>Ga0209048_10004055_pt1 | contig 14070 bp, 11 predicted proteins | sample FrelakmetCRP12CR_FD_187146 | JGI IMG/M metagenome (GOLD analysis project Ga0209048, IMG submission 187146) | Freshwater lake sediment microbial communities from the University of Notre Dame, USA, for methane emissions studies - CRP12 CR (SPAdes)... | ecosystem: Environmental > Aquatic >... | reverse complement strand
TATCTGACACGCCTCGTGAGGTCCCTCGCCGCCTACCAGCTGGCGGACGTGGTCTCCAAGTTCATCGCCGTCCTGCTGCTCCCGGTCTACACGCGCTACGTGAGCCCGGCGGGCTACGGCGTCGTCGAGCTGCTGGCCAACCTGGTCATCTTCGTCAGCATCGTCGTGCGCTTCGGGATGATCGAGGCGTTCATCCGCTACTACTTCGCCGACGAGGACGAGGCGCGTCGCAGCGTGCTGGCGCGTCGCACCGCGCTGTTCCTGCTGATCGCCACGACGATCACCGCGATCGTGCTCGCCGCCCTGGCCGCTCCGCTCTCCCGGCTCGTGCTCGGCTACCAGGACGTCCCCACGTTCCTGATCGCCGTGCTGGGGCTGTGGTCGTTCACGAACCTCGAGCTCGCCTACGGCCTGCTGCGCGTCGATGAGCGCTCGCGCACGTACGCGACCGCCTCGCTGATCAATGTCGGGCTCACCATCGCCACCTCGCTCGTGCTCGTGGTCGGGCTGGGGATGGGCGCCCGCGGTCTGCTGCTGGGCAACTACGCGGCCACTACGGTGGTTCTGTTCGGGCTGTGGTGGACGATGCGGGCGCGCCTCCTGCACCGCTCGGGCAGCGTCGAGCGACTCCCGGCGCTGCTCCGGTTCGGGCTGCCGACCGTCCCCGCCGAGGCCTCCGTGTTCGCCCTGAACCTCGTCGATCGCTACTACATCTTCCACCACAAGAGCGCGGCTCTGGCCGGGATCTACTCGATCTCGATCAAGCTCGCGGGGTCGGTGGCCTTCATCGTGCGGGCGTTCCAGTACGCGTGGCCGCCGCTGGCCTACTCGGTGCGAGACGACGCCGAGGCGGCGCGTCTCTACGGCCTGGTCACGACGTACTACGTGCTGGTCAGCGGCTGGGTCGTGGCCGGGCTGGCGCTGTTCGCCCGCTGGATCGTGCGGCTGCTCGCCGCCCCTGACTTCTTCGCTGCCTACAAGGCACTGCCGTGGGTCGCGCTGGGCTGGGCGATGTACGGGCTGTTCGTCATCTTCCTGGTGATCGCGGGCCGGGCGAAGGTGACGACCCGGAACTTCCCCGCCGCGTTCGCCGGGCTGGCCACCAACGTGATCCTGCTGCTGGTGCTCGTCCCCCCGCTGGGCCTCGTGGGCGCGGGGCTGTCGCTGTGCGGCGCCTACGTGGTGATGCTCGTGGTCATGCACTTCCTCACCCGCGAGCTGTTCCGGGTCGCGTTCGAGTGGCGGCGCCTGGCCCAGATCACCGCTCTGACCGGCGCGATCGCCGCGGCCGGGGAGCTCCTGCTGCCGACGCACGGCTTCGTCGGCCTGCTGGCCCGCGCGGCCGCGTTCGCGTTGATCCCGCTGGCGCTGCTCGTGACCGGGTTCGCGCATCCGCAGGAGCTGCGCCGCGTGCGCCTGCTGATCGAGCGCGGGGTGGCGCGTGGCGCGGCCTGAGGTCAGCGTGGTGATGCCGTTCGCGGGGGACACGGCCGCCGCCGCCGACGCCGCGCGGGTGCTGCTCGGGCTGACGCTCGGGGAGGGCGACGAGCTGATCCTGGCCGACAACTCCGGCGTGGCCGGCGCGGTGGAGGGCCCGACCGTCGTGCTCGTGGCGGGAGAGAAGTCGCCGGCGCATGCCCGCAACGTGGGCGCCGCGCGGGCGCGCAACGACTGGATCCTCTTCCTCGACGCCGACACGATCGCGCCCGCCGGCCTGCTCGATGCCTACTTCGAGCAGCCGCTGGCGCCGGCGGTCGGCGCGCTGGCCGGTGAGGTCGTGCCGGCCCCGGGCGGCCGTACGCTCGCGGCCCGGTACGGCGCGGCGCGCAGCTTCCTGCGCCAGGAGGCCCATCTCTCGCATCCGTACCGCCCGCGCGCCGTGGCGGCGAACCTGCTCGTGCGGCGGGCGGCGTTCGAGCAGGTCGGGGGCTTCTACGAAGGCGTCCGGGCGGCCGAGGACACCGACTTCTGCTGGCGGCTGCAGGAGGCCGGGTGGACGCTGGAGATTCGCCCCGGGGCGCGCGTCGAGCATCGCTACCGGGCCTCCTTGCGCGAGCTGCGCCGGCAGTGGCGCGGCTACGCGGCGGGGCGAGCGTGGCTGTCGCGGCGCTACGCCGGGTTCGAGCCCGAGCCGGCGGTCGCGCGGGCCCTGTCCCGGGCCGCGCATCGCGGTCGCGGCGTCGGTGCGCACGCCGCAGGGGCGACGCCGCGCGCGGCACGAGGGTCGCCGCCGGCCGCGGTGGGCCGGCTCGAGCGGGCGCGCTTCCTGGCCCTCGATGCCCTGCTGGCCGGTGATGAGCTGGCCGGCTTCGCGCTCTCGAACCGTCCGGCCGACGAGGATCAGTCGCCCGCCGGAGTCGTGCTGGTCGCCGACCGCTTCCCGGCCGAGGGCGACCCTCTGGTCGAGCTGGCGCTCGCGGTCGCCGCCGCGCGGGTCGAGGCGGCCGCGCGACCGGAGGCGGTGGCGGCGGCCGGACGCGCGCTGCGGATCGACTTCCGCGAGGACGACGGCGCCGCGTCGCGGCTATCCGCCGTGGTCCGCGTCGCGGCTCGCCACCCCGTGCGGGCGCTGAGAGACGTGACCGGCCGGGACGCGCGCGGCCCCTCGCTGACGGCGCTGGCGCCGGCGGTGCTCCGGCTCGCCCGTGACCGCGGCGCCCGCGTGCAGCCCCTGGGCGGAGCCCGGGCCCGGTCCACGGCGCGACGGCTGGCCGCGCTTGCAGGCCGGCCGCTGCGTGATCCCGGAGACTCCTGATGCGCGTTCAGGTGGTCGACCCGTCGGCGTTCACGCCTCCGTATGACCATGCGCTGTGCGCGGCGCTGGCCCGGACCGGCATCGAGGTCGAGCTGATCACGAGCCGCTTCGCGTACGGGTCCGTGCCCGCGGCTGAGGGCTTCACCGTGCGCGAGCTCTTCTACCGGCACGCCCGCGGCGTGCCGGGCTCGCGCACACGCACCGTCGCCAAGCTGATCGAGCACGTGCCCGACATGCTGCGCTACCGCCGCGTCGCCGCGAGCGCCGACGTCGTGCACTTCCAGTGGCTCACCGTGCAGCCGCTGGACGTTCATCTGCTGCCGCGGCGGCCGCTGGTGCTGACCGCGCACGACCTGCTCCCGCGTGAGCCCCGGCCGGGTCAGGCCGGTGCACAGCGACGCCTCTATGACCGCGTCGACGCGGTCGTCGTGCACTCCGGCTACGGCCGGCGACAGCTGCTCGAGCTCGCCGGCGTCGACGCGGGCAAGGTCCACGTGATCCATCACGGCGCCTTCGAGCACCTCACCCGCCGGCCCGACGAGGTCGGCCTCGAACCCGAGTTGGCCGCGGTCGAGCTGCCCGTGGTCATGTTCTTCGGCCTGCTGCGGCCGTACAAGGGGGTCGAGGTGCTGCTCGAGGCTTGGCGCGGGATCACCGGGGCCGAGCTGTGGATCGTCGGCCGGCCGCGGATGGACATCGAATCGCTGCGCGCGGCCGCGCCGGCCAACGTCCGCTTCATCCCGCGCTTCGTCAGCGACGCCGAGCTTCCCGCCTTCTTCCGCCGCGCCGACGTGGTGGCGCTCCCGTACAAGCGCACCGAGCGCTTCGATCAGTCGGGCGTGCTCTGCACCGTGCTCGCGTTCGGGCGCCCGGCGGTCGTCAGCGACATCGGCAGCCTCGGCGAGCTGGCCGAGCTCGGGGCGGCGGAGCTCGTGGCCCCCGATGATCCGGCGGCGCTGCACGCGGCGCTGACGCGGCTGATCGGTGATCCGGCCGCGCGCGAGCGGCTCGCCGCGGCCGCCCGGGCTGCGGCCGCCGGGCCGTACTCGTGGGACGCTGCGGCGCGGCAGACGGTCTCGCTGTATGAGCGCCTCCACGCCGGTTGATCGGCTGGGCGCGGACACCGTGGCCACCGTCACCTGAGCAAACGGCGACAATCCGCGCGCCATGACCGCGCTGGTGATCGTGTTCTGGGCCTCCGTCGGCCTGCTGCTCTACGCGCAGGCCGGCTATGCCCTGCTGTTGGCCGTTCTCGGTCGGCTGCGGCGGCCGCGCTCGCCTGTGCCCTCACCGGCACAGCTGCCCTCGGTATCGGTGGTGGTGGCGGCCTACGCCGAGGCGGACGTGATCGCCCGGCGTGTGCGCAACCTGCGCGAGCAGGAGTATCCGCGCGAGTTGCTCGAGGTGATCGTCGCCTGCGACGGATCCCCCGACGAGACCGCCGAGCGCGCCCGTGTCGCGGGCGCCGACGTCGTCCTCGAGCTCGATCGCGGAGGCAAGATCCGCGCTCAGGACGCCGGGGTCGACCGGGCCGCGGGCGAGATCGTCGCGTTCTCCGACGCCAACGCGGTGTGGGAGCCCGGCGCCCTGCGCCGGCTCGTGGCGCCGTTCGCGGACCGCCGCGTCGGCTACGTGTGCGGAGATGTCCGCTTCGTCAACGAGCGGGGCACCAACCAGGAGGGTCTCTACTGGCGCTACGAGATGGCGCTGCGCGTGCTCGAGTCGCGCCTGCGATCGGTGACGGGTGGCAACGGTGCGATCTACGCCACCCGCCGCGAGGCCTACCTCGTTGTCGATCCGATCATGGGCCACGATCTCTCCTTCCCGTTCAACATGGTCAAGCGCGGATGGCTCGCGGTGTACGCGCCCGATGCCCGCGCGACCGAGAAGATGGTGCCCACGATCGAGGGCGAGTTCGCCCGCAAGCGGCGGATGATGAGCCACACCTGGCCGATCGTCCTGCGCGGCGGGATGCTCTCGCCGCGCGGCTACGACCCGCTCTACGCCCTGATGATCGTGTCCCATCGCGTGCTCCGCTACGCGACGCCCTTCCTCCACGTGATCGTGCTGGCGACCAGCATCGCTCTGATCGGGCAGGGCTGGGTGTACGTGGTCGCCGTCGTGCTCCAGCTCGCGCTGCTGGCTGCGGCGCTCCTGGCCGGGGTGCTCCGGGCCCGTCCGCTGCTGATCGCGCGCTATTACGTGTTGACCACGGCCTCGCTCGCCGCCGGGCTGTGGGACTGGCTGCGGCGCGGCACGCAGGCGGGCTGGGAGCCCGCCGAGGGGACCCGGTGAGTCCGGTCTCGGCCGCTGCCAAGCGAGCGCTCGACGTCACGGTCGCCGGGATCGTGAGCGTGCTGTCGGCGCCGCTGCTGGCCGTGCTCGCGCTTGCGGTGCGGATCGAGTCCCGGGGGCATCCGATCTACCGACAGACCCGCGTCGGCAAGCATGGAGAGCTGTTCTCGATCTACAAGCTGAGGACGATGGCCTCCGGCGCCGAGTTCACCGGCGCCGGCCTCGCGATCGACAAGGGGGACTCGCGCATCACGCGCGTGGGCGCGTTCCTGCGGCGCTACTCGCTCGACGAGCTGCCAAACCTGTGGAACGTCCTACGGGGGGAGATGTCGATCGTCGGCCCCCGGCCCACCGTCCAGGTCCAGGTCGAGCAGTACACCGACCGCCAGCGCGGCCGCCTGGCCGTAAAGCCGGGCATCACGGGCTGGGCGCAGGTCAACGGGCGCGCGTCACTGCCCTGGCCCGAGCGGATCGAGCTCGACCTCTGGTACGTCGAGCACGAGTCGCTGCGGCTCGACCTCGAGATCCTGGCTCGCACCGCGCGGATGGTGCTGAGCGGTCACGGCCTCTACAAAGGAGAAACGGGCGGATGGAAGCCACCGAGCGAGACATAGGCGTGCTCCTGACCGGCGTGGGCAAGCGCTACGACATCGTGTCAGCGTTCGCCCAGCACGCCACCGTGGTCGCCGCCGACCCCAACCCGCTGGCGCCCGCCCAATACGCCGCCCACCATCGCTGCGCCGTGCCGCGGATCGACGACCCCGGCTACGTCCCCGCGCTGCGGGAGCTGTGCGAGCGTCACAACGTCGGCGCCGTCGTCCCGCTCACGGACCTCGACATCGAGGTGCTCGCGCACGCGCGGGTCGCGGGCGAGCTGCCGGCGTTCGTCCCCGATCCGGGGGTGGCCCGGTGCACGTTCGACAAGTATGAGGCGCACCTCCTGCTCGAGCGGCTCGGGCTCCCGTCGCCGCCGACGGTGCTCCCGGGCGAGGCGGTCGAGAGCTATCCGGTGATGATCAAACCGCGACAGGGATCGGGCGCGCGCTCGATCCACCGCGCCGATGATGCGCGCGCGGCGGAGTTCTTCGTCGACTACGTCGATGAGCCGACGATGGTCCAGAAGCTGATGGACGGCCCCGAGTTCTCGATCGACTGCCTGTCCGACCTCACCGGCCGCTGTCTGAACGCGATCCCAAGGACGATGATCGAGTCGCGCGGCGGTGAGTCGATCAAGGGGACCGTGCTCGCCGACCCGGAGCTAATCGACCTCGGCCGGCGGGTCGTGGAGGCGCTGGAGGTGCGCGGCCCGTGCACCGTGCAGGTGTTCCGCGACGCCGAGATCGGCCTCGGGATCACCGATGTCAACACGAGGTTCGGCGGCGCCTTTCCGGCCCCGATGTACGCCGCGCTGCCCGGGCGCACCTACCCGGAGCTGATCGTGATGATGGCCCGCGGCGAGGAGATCGCCCCGCACGTGGGCGAGTTCAGGGCCGGCGTCACCTTTACACGGTATTTCTGGCAGCTCGAGCTCGATCAGGAGCTGCGGCCGACCGGCCGCGACATCGTGGCGCCGCCGGGCCCACCTGCGCCCAGGTGAGGGAACGGCACAGGTTCTCTGGACAAATGGCCAGCTCCTCGCTTTTCGGCCCGGAAGCGCCCATAATGCGGGCATGGAAGCGAATGCGGTGCCGCGGCTGGCACCGGTCGGGGTTGCAGGGGTCACATCGCCGAGGTTGCTGCGTTTGGCGTCGGACGATCGCTTGGTCGCCCTCATCAGGACCGGAAGCCGAGCCGCATTCGAGGCGGCGTACAACCGGCATCACCGTTCGATCCTCTCGTTCTGCCGCCACATGCTCGGCTCCAAGGAGGAGGCCGAGGACGCCGTGCAGCAGACGTTCCTCGCGGCCTACAACGATCTCGTCTCATCCGACAAGCCGATCCACCTACGCGCGTGGCTGTTCACGATCGCCCGCAACGGCTGCTACTCCGCGCTCCGCGCGCGGCGCGAGCATCCTTCGGCGGACTTGGCCGAGCCCGTCACCGAAGGGCTCGCGACGCAGGTGCAGCGCCGTCAGGATCTCCGCGACCTCGTCGGCGACCTCGGTCGCCTGCCCGACGACCAGCGGGCTGCGCTCGTGCTGGCCGAGATGGATGCCCTCAGCCACGAGCAGGTCGGCGCTGTCCTCGGCGTGCCGAGGGAGAAGGTCAAGGCACTCGTGTTCCAGGCCCGCGAGTCGCTGGTGGCCAGTCGCAACGCGCGTGAGACCAGTTGCGTCGAGATCCGCGAGCAGCTCGCGACGATGTACGGCGGCGGCCTGCGGCGGGCGAATCTGCGCCGCCACCTGCGCGAGTGCGCCGGGTGCAGCGAGTACCGCAAGGAGATCGAGCGCCAGCGCCGGCGCCTCGGATTGATCCTCCCGGTCGCGCCCACGATCGCCCTCAAGGAGGGCGTGATCGGCATCGCTCTGGGCGGCACGGCGGGCGTCGGCGCGGCCGGCGGCGGCCTGCTCGCCGGCTCGGCGCTGAAGGGATTCACGGTCAAGGGCCTGATCGCGGCCGCGCTGGCCGGAGTCGGGACCGCGGGCACGATCGTCGCGGTCCAGGGCTTCCATGTCGCCCCCGTGCCCCCCGGTTATCGGCTCGGCGTGCATCGGTCCACCGGCGCGTCAGGGGCGGCGTCGAGGCCCGGCTCGTCCGCGCACGCTGCCGCGGCCCGGTCGGCGTCCACGCCGGCGCTGTCGGCGGCTTCGGCCGCGCCGCCCATGGGCATGACCGGCCTGTCCGGGAGTGGAAACTCGACCGCGACGTCGGAGATTCCGGCTGTGCCTGTGCCGGTGTCCTCGGCCGCACCAGTGCCGCAGCGTGGCTCGGCCCGGGTCGACCACCGCCGGACCACTCCGGGGCGGACGCTTCCGATCGCGCCCGCGGTCGTGGCCCCGACACAGCCCGTCGCCGTGATCGCCGCCCCGGTCGCCTCGGAGGGTCTCGGCCAGCAGTTCCTCCCCAACACGACGTCCGGCGCCGCGACACCGCCGGCGGCGGCCCGCCGTTGGCAGGGAGGCTCGACTGTGCCCGGCGACGACGTCCCTCGCCGCCTGCGGCCTGGAGCGATCTTCGTCGGCGGGTCCAGCGACGGCCCGACACCGAGCCGGCCGGTGCTCGGGCGAGAGCGCGGATCCGGTGGTCAGGACGCGGGCCTCGACGTGAGCCGTGGTGGCGACAGTCGCGGCTCGGACGCTGGCGGGTCATCTTGGCACGCCGCGGCGTCAGGCCCGATACCGTCTATGACGCCACCGCGTCAAATCAGGAGGACTGTTCAATGGCAAGAGCTCCCCGCTCGCTCAACGGCCAGGTCGTGGCCATCACAGGAGGCGCCCGCGGCATCGGTCGTGCGACCGCGGCTGCGCTGATCGCCCAGGGCGCACGCATCGCGATCGGCGACATCGACGCATCCCTGGCCGAGCGCACGGCCAAGGAGCTCGGCGCCGGCACCGTCGGCCTGCCACTCGACGTGACCAACCGCGCCAGCTTCGAGACGTTCGTGAACGAGGTCGAGAGCCGGGTCGGGCCGCTCGACGTCCTGATCAACAACGCCGGCATCATGCCGATCGGGCCGTTCATCGAGGAGTCTGATTCGACCGCGCTGCGGATGATCGACATCAACCTGCACGGCGTGATCTTCGGATCCAAGCTGGCGCTCACGCGCTTCCTCCCACGGCGGCACGGACACCTCGTGAATATCGCCTCGATCGCCGGCAAGGCCGGCACCGCCGGCGGCGCGACGTACTGTGCGACCAAATACGGTGTTGTGGGACTCAGCGAGGCGCTCCGCCAGGAGCTCTCCGGCACCGGCGTGGACGTCAGCGTGGTGATGCCGATCGGCGTGAACACCGAGCTGTACTCCGGATTGCCTCAGCCTCGCGGGTTCAAGACGCCGGAGCCAGAGGACGTGGCGGCGGCGATCGTCGACGCCCTCCAGCATGGCCGGTTCGAGGTCTACGTGCCGAAGTCGATCGGCGTTCTGATTTGGGCCAAGGCAGTGCTGCCCCGCCGGGCGATGGAGGCAGTTGTCAGGTTCCTCAAGGGCCATCAGGCGCTCACCAACCCTGACCACGGCGCGCGCGCCGCGTACGAGACCCGGATCGCCGACACCGTCGCGCTGGCCGATCAGGCGGCGGCGAAGCGCAACCAGCCGGAGCCCACGGTCGACACGGCGGCAGCGGCGGTCGAGCAGGCCGCCACGGCCGAGGACCGGGAGACCGAGACCGTCTGAGCGGATTGCCGGAGCGCGGCCCGGGTTTCCCCCGGGCCGCGTCCCGCGCTCAGCCCTCCGCAGTCAGCCAGTCGGCGATCAGCCGACCGATGTCGGCGCCGGCATCCTCCTGCAGGAAGTGGCTGGCGTCGGCGATCACGTGGTCGATCTCTGAGCCCAGCGCGGCGGCGAACCGCTGGCCGGTGCTGAGCGGCAGCACGGGATCCGAGTCAGCCCACAGCATCAGCTTCGGCCTGGTATCCGTGCGCAGCGTGTCGAGCACGCGCTGGCCCGCCGCCGCGCCGGGCATCTCGGGCGAGGTGGGGAGCATCAGCGGAAACGAGCGCGCCCCGGCCTTGGCGGCTGGGCTCGGGAACGGCGCGTCGTAGGCGGCGATCACCTCATCGCCGGGATCGCGCTTGCAGGCACCGCGCACGAGGAAGCCCACCGGAAGGTCCTCGGTCCGGGACACGAAATCGCGGAACGCGATCCACGCATCGGTCATCGGCTGGTGGCCGGTGAACAGCCCGGTGTCCATCACCACGATCCGGGAGATTCGCTCGGGGTGCTCGACCGCCAGCCGCAGCCCGATTGGGCCGCCCCAGTCGTGCACCACGACGGTGGCGTCGAGCAGATCCAGATCCTCGAGCAGCGCCGCGGTCAGCTCGGTGTGCTTGTCGTAGCTGTACCAGTCGAGGTCCATCGGCTTGTCCGAACGGCCGAAGCCGGCCAGGTCGGGTGCGATGCAGCGGTAGCCGGCGTCGCGAACCGGCGGGATCACCTTGCGCCACAGGAACGACCAGGTGGGCTCGCCGTGGACGAAGACGACCGGCCGCCCGTCGCCGTCGTCGAGGTGGGCGAGCCGGAGCCCGTCGAGCTTGCGATAGTGCGAGTCGAACGGAAAATCGGGAAGCCCCTGGAGCAACTCGTCGGGGGTCCGGACGGCATCGGTCATGGCGCGCCTTTCGTATCGGTGGTGCCGGTCCTCGGGCATCGGCGAGGCCGTTGCCGACACGACCTTATTCTGCCGTGCGCCTCAGGCGCCGGGACGGACGCGGCGGCCTCATAAGCCCCGGGCGATCACCGCGGAGGCGTCGCCGGCCACGGTCACGTGGATCACGTCCGGCTCCCGCACCCACGCGATCAGGTTCAGCGCCTGCAGGCGGTCGAGCATCGCCTGCAGGGCGACCGCCTGCGCTCTGCTGACGTAGCTGCGCCGGATGTCGAACGCGTACCCGGTGGTGTCGAGCGAGTAGCCGTCGTAGGCCTCGGGGTCGGCCACGCCGGATTGGGTTTGGTAGCGGCGATCCTGCACCGCGCCTGCGACGGTCAGCGGCGCCGCGCCCCCGGACAATGCCTTCACGCGCGCGGCGAGCTCGATCAGCAGGTCGATCGCGGCGGGGCGCAGGCCGCGATAGAGCGCCGGTGGCTCGCCCACCGATCCGGACGAGGAGCCGAGGCCGCTCCCGTAGGCGAGGCCGAGCGTCGCGGCGTCGGACGGCAGCGGCAGTACTGCCCGGCTCCCGTACGCCGCCCGCAGCGCGTCGGGGTCCGCGAACGATGGCGTCCGGTCCGGTGGATGGAGTACCTCCTCCGCGGAGTCGTGGGCGCTCTCGAGCCGGGCCAGGCGGCTCAGCGCGCTGCGATCGGAGCGGTATAGACGCATCACACCGGTCGCGCCGAGCACTCGCCAGTAGTAGAGCGAGGAGTCGTCGCCGAAGCCGCTCAGCAGCCTGAACGCGGCACGGTGGCGATCCGGGGTTGAGTCGAAGTACAGCTGCGCGTACGGAACGGGCCGTCCGCCGTCGTAGGCCGCAAGCACGCTGGAGAGGTTGCCGATGCCCATGTGGTAGGAGACGACGGCGAGATCGGCGCGGCCGAACCGGTTGCCCGACAGCTCCAGATAGCGGACCGTCGCGGCCAGCGCCTTGCGGGGATCGAAGCGATCGTCGACCCTCGCGCGCTCGCGCTCCAAGCGGGCGACGACGCCGTCCTGGCCGAGCGCCGACGCCCGGTCGATCGCGGCCGTCAGCGTTCGGCTCCGCGCCAGGTCGATGTGCATGCCCACCAGGGACTGTCCGGTCTCGGCAAGGATCTGGGTCAGTCCGGCCGCCGACGACGGATCGCTGCCGGCGAGCGCGTCCGCTCGCCCGGCGCTCTCGACGAACACCAGCCCCTCGAGCGTCGCCGGATCGACGGAGGTGCCCGCGGTGGCAGCGTCGATCAGCGGGCGCACCGCGGCCACGCGAGCGGCCGTCGCGAGAGCTCCGCCCGGGCTCTTGCTGAACAGCACCTGGGCCTCTCCCGAGGCCGCCCGGGCCGCGAACGCGGACTCGCTGCCGGCGTGGTAGGCGAACGGGTCCCCGGCGGCGGCCGGCCGTCCGAGGCCGGGCAGGGGAAGCGGTGCCGGTGCGCCACCGCGCGACGCCGACACCACGACCGCGATCACCAGCACGACGGCCGAGCCGAGGAGGGCGAGGCTGACCCGCTGCCGGCGCACCTAGGTCAACGGCGTCTGGGCGACCATGCCGGCGCAGCTGGGCTTCTGCGACGGGAGCTGGTTGAACGCGCGTGCCCGCCAGCCCGTGCCGACCGGCTCGATCAGCACGATCGGATGTCCGGACTTCTCCGCCGCGCGGCCGGTGAAGCCGGCCTCGCCGACGTTGAGGCCGAGCTGCCAGGCGAGGATGCTCTGGAACTCGACCTCGGTCACGGGCTGCCCGCAGGCGAGGATGCGCTTGACCCCACCCAGCTCGCTGATGATCGAGTGCAGCCGATTGATCTGCGTCGTGCGGGCGCGCTCGTGCTTGAGATCGAGCTTCGCGATCTTGACCCGCGACTGCGCCGCGGGCACGAGCGTGGCCATGAACAGGGCCCCGACCACGAGCGGCACCAGCCACGGCGCGCGCGCCATCCGCGGCACCGAGGCCGCCAGCTGCCCCACCCCGATCCCGGCCAGCACCGCCACCACCGCGACGGGCTCGAACAGGTAGCGCGGCACCGCCGGCCAGCCGTGTAGGGCGAACGCGATCCCGACCACCAACCAGGCCAACGCGGCCCCGGCGATGACCAGGGTCGGCCGATCCCGCCGGTAAATCGCAAACGCGATCGCGACCAGCGCCGCGAGGTGCACGGGGAGCTCGTGCAGATCGAGGAAACGGTCGATCACGCCGGTGATCTTGTTCTCGTGCAGGGCGCGCGGTTCAGCGCGAGGTTGCCGGCCACGAACCAGCTCTTGGCCGTCAGCGCCGGGATCCCGAACCAGAGCAGCGGAATCGAGGCCAGGCCCACCGCGACCAGGACGCGTGCGCGGCCGCGCAGCAGCCACAGCGCGTACAGCCCGGTGAACGGCCACGCCTCCGGCCGCCCCAGTGATGCGAGCACGAGCAGCACGAACGCAATCCGCGGCCGTCCGGAGAGATGACAGTCGATCGCGCCGAGGCAGAGGGCGACGATCACCGTGTCGGATTGGGCACTCAGGATGAAATGGGTGTAGTCCCGGATCCCCAGCACCATCAGGCCCGCGACGATCGCCGCGGCGATCGCGGCGGCGCGCCGCTCGGGCGTCGGGTCCATGAGCCGGTAGGCGATCCGAGCGGCGAACACGACCGCCGCCAGCGAGATCCCGACGGCGGTCAGGATCCACAGCCACAGCTCGTAGTGCCCCGTGATGGCATAGCGCACGGTGAAAAGGTAGGGCAGCGGCTTCCAGGATGGGGCGCCGTTGGTGTCGAGGTTCCAGTGCAGCGTCTGGCGGCCTCATACCAGCCATCCGTACGGATCGAACCCCGGACGCGTCCCGGCCCAGGCGATCACCAGCACCGACACCGCCGCGAGCGCGACAGCGCCGATTGCCCATGGATGGGCGCGGAGGGCCCTCGTGAGCGGGCCTCCGCGCGGCGGTCGGCCGTGACGCTGGGCGCCCGGACCGGCGATCGCCGGTGCTTCGATCGTCTGCTCCGACACGGAGAAGCCGACGGTACCAGCATGCCCCACGGCCGCGGGTTCTGTGGAACTACTTATGCTGCGGGGCTCGTTCGAGACCTTCTTCGGTTATTGTCAATCGATGTTCGTCAGATGACGAACATCGTATCTTGGCCGGTCGCCGGGCCACCTTCTCGGCCGAGGAGCCTTTTTTCGTCGCAGTTAAGCGAGCGGGTGGTAGGCAAGACAAATGCGCATTCTCGTATTAGGCGGAGACGGTTACCTGGGCTGGCCGACCGCCATTCATCTCTCGGCCGCCGGCCATGACGTGGCCGTATCGGACAACTTCGCCCGGCGCAGCTACGACGAGGAGCTGGGCGTCGAGAGCCTGGTCCCGATCGCGACGCTCGAGGAGCGCGTCTCGACCTGGGCGGAGCTGACCGGCAAGACGCTCAAGTCCTACGTCGGCGACCTCTGTGACGCGGCGTTCGTGCACGCGATGGTGAGCGACTTCCGCCCGGACACGATCGTCCACTTCGGACAACAGCGCTCGGCGCCGTACTCCATGATCGATCAGGCCCACGCGGTCTACACGCAGACCAACAACGTGGTCGGCAACCTCAACCTGCTGTACGCGATCGCCGACATCGATCGCGACATTCACCTCGTCAAGCTCGGCACGATGGGCGAGTACGGAACGCCGAACATCGACATCGAGGAGGGGTGGATCGACATCGAGCACAACGGGCGCACCGACCGGGTCATGTACCCGAAGCGTCCCGGCTCCTTCTACCACCTCTCGAAGGTCCACGACAGCCACAACATCGAGTTCGCCTGTCGCATC
>Ga0209048_10004053_pt1 | contig 14071 bp, 21 predicted proteins | sample FrelakmetCRP12CR_FD_187146 | JGI IMG/M metagenome (GOLD analysis project Ga0209048, IMG submission 187146) | Freshwater lake sediment microbial communities from the University of Notre Dame, USA, for methane emissions studies - CRP12 CR (SPAdes)... | ecosystem: Environmental > Aquatic >... | reverse complement strand
GCGCGTAGCCGTCGACCACGAAGTCGATGTACTCGCGTCTCATGCGTAGATCTTCCCATCATCCCCAACGTACAGGTTCACCTCGCCGTAGGGCTTGCTCGCCTTCGTGAGCGCCTCCCCGATGTGCCGAGGCATCCAGTCCCCGTCCCAGAACCCGGCGCCGTGGCCATTCCTCGTGAGCCAGAAGTCGTGCCCGGCCCGCGCCCAGCGCGACCAGTTGCTCTCGTCGACCTCGGCCTCGAGGATGAGCTCCGCGTTCGCCACCAGGAAGTCTTTGACCTCCTTCCGCATCTCGCTGAGCGTCTTCGACGCGATGTCCCCGGGGCCGTAGTTCTTGTCCATCGGGTCCCCACCGGACTCGTCGCTGAAGTCGTGCGAGGACCAGAGAGCGGTCTCGATGTAGGCGTCGAGCGCCTCGTTGATGATGTCGTGGTTGAACTTCATGGTGTCACCTGGTGAGCAGATCGAAAAGCCGACGTTCTTCCGAGAGCGAGAAGCCTTCCGGATGGAACGCCCGCTCCTCGCTCTCGTCGCCGTCGTCCCGGTAGGGCACCGAGTACCAGATGCCGTGGTGGTATGACGAGCTCGAGGGCTCGGGGGTTCCGTGCTCGAGGATGAACTCCGCTGCCTGCTCGACGCTGCGCACCGACTGCCCACGCGCCTTCTTCCAGGCCAAATCATGCCTGATGGACCTGTGCGCGCCGGTCGGCACGTCGATGAATCCGTTGTCGGCATAGTCACCATCGGCCGCGCTCTCCGACGTGACGATGCTGTACGTAACCATGATTTTCTTCGCCATGTTAGTCCCCGCGCCACTTCCAGCCGACGAGCTGATCGTAAAGCCGGCGTTCTTCCGAAAGAGAGAAACCTTCCGGATGGTATGAGCGCTCCTCCTCGTACGGAGCGCGCTTTACCTTGCCGTAGTTACCGCCGCGAATCCTCCGGTACGAGTACCAGATGCCGTGGTGATAGCTCGTGCTCGATGGCATGGGCGGCACCCACCCCCCGCGGCTCCCCTCTTGGGTGATGAACGCTGCTGCCTGCTCGACGGTGCGTACCAACTGCCCGCGCGCCTTTCGCGGATCCTCGCTCGAGGAAATGTAGGCGCCGGTTGGCACGTCGATGTACCCGTCGACAGCGAAGAACTCGGCCGCGCTCGTGACGATGCTGTACGTCACCATGATCTTCTTCGCCATGCTCACACCTCACCCTTCGAGAGCGCCTGGTAGAGCTTCTTCAGCATGTAGTTCCGGTTCTTAGCCGTCAGGTACTCGTGGTATGGCTTCGGCTTCTCGCGGGTGGTCAGCATGAACTTCTCCCGGATCGTCGCCGGGAACCGGACGTCGCGCTGCGCCGAGGCCACGTTGATGTCCCAGTTCCAGATCTCCGAGAAGAGGAGCGCGGCCTCGATGTGCCCCGCGAGCCCCGCATCCGGGCGACGCTTCTCGAGCGCGCGAACGACCGGCCTGACCTCCTCGTAGAGCATGCGCAGGAAGGCGCGGATCTCGTGCGGCTGGTTGTAGTAGCTCGAGACAGAGCCATGCATCTCAAGCCACTTCCGCCGGGCCTTCTCGATCTTGCCTCGACTGGCCCCGGTGGCTCTCGCAATCTGTTCGGGATCACGAACGAGCGCCTCTCCGAACTTCTCACCGATCTCGATGGCGACCTTCTTCGCCTTCTTCGTGCTCACGCCTCGTACCCCGGAGAGAAAGCCTGCGATCTTCTCCTCGATGGTCCCGATCTTGTCGACGGCGTGCGTGAGCTCGTGGAGAAGCGCGCTCCTGAGACGCAAGGCCGTTCGATCTTCTGCCAGACGCTCGGGCGGCATCGTCTCCGGGAAGTACACGGAGACGACGTAGGAGCGGCTCTTCCTGGAAAGGAGCCTGAAGTCCCCCGCACAGCAAACTGCCGTATGCCCCGGCATGATGTGGATGTTCACGACCCGCTTGCTGCCCCAGGGCGTCGTGAGCGTGATCCGGTCGTAGTACCTGCCTCGCTCCCCCTCGCGAATGAGTTTCGCGAGCTCCGGCGGCGGACGCTTCTTGCCGGTGTACTTCGTGGAGGATCGCCCCGTCTTCTCCATGAACTCGGCCTGCTTCCGCGCCCAGGCCTGGAAGCCCGCGAGGACCTCATCCACGGAGTGCTGATCGATGGGGATCATGGGACGAGCCTCACACTGTACTCGATGATGGACGGGTCGAGCACGATGAGGTCGCTCCCCCGCTTAATCGCCTGGAATCCCCGGCGCTTGAGCTCGCTGTTCGACCGATCCTTCACCCACCCGAGGTACACCCGGGCGTTCTGGCCGGTCATGAACGCTGCCCTGGGCCCGTGCTGCGCGAGCATCTCGGCGATCCACTGGGCGTCCGTCTTGGCAGCGAAGTCCCGGAGGTCGATGTCGGCCTCGTCGTCCCAGATCTTGGCCTTCTCCACGTCGACCCCGACCTCGGTGAGCTGCGCCTTCCGCTCACGGGAAGCAGCCTGAGCGGACTGCGGAGCAGACCGAGAATACATCTCGGCGCGCTTCCGACTCGACGTGAGGTAGATCCCGACGCCGTCGATGCCGCTACCCGGCAGAAGGCGCTCGTACACCTGGGCGCCGCCGTGGAAGTACGTCTTCATCATCGCTTGAGCCTGCGAGTGTAGCTCGGCGGCTGGATCAGCGGGATGGGCGGCGTCCTCCTGCCCGCGGCGTTCGGGACGTACGTCGCCTCCGTGAACGCCCGGTACGGCTCTCCACTGCCTGGCTCCGGGGGGAGTCCGTTCCAGACCCAGCCCCCGAGCACCTTCACCGGGGGCCTCGCCGCGAGGTTCGCCCCGCTCTCGATGAGCTTCCAGGCGAGAGCCGCGCCAAGCACGGGCGACAGGATCTTACCGACCTTCGCCATGACCCGCACCGTCCCCCGGGGAGGCCGGTCGCCCGCGGGCTTGAGCGGCGCGAGATCTCGCCGAGGCACGACGGCCTCGGCCGCTTCGATGAGCGCCTCGAGGAGCGACACGTCCTTGGCCACGACCTTCGGGTCCCAGCCCGCTCCATAGAAGCTCCCGAACCCGCACGCGCCCCGCACGTCGTCCGGGCCGTACCACGACTGCCTCGTGACGACGTACCCGAGCGCGATGGCCTGCCCCACGCAGTCCTCGTCGACCAGGACGTCCGCTCCCCGGGGCACCTGCACCTCGAGCACCGCCCCGCGGATAGCGGGCCACTTCTGGCCCATCTTCATGTACTGGTACGCGGTGAGCGCCGAGGGCGTCAGGTAGATCCGCCCCGGCATGGGGATGAGCAGGGGGTCGGAGCCCTGGCTCGGCCCCGCCACGAGCGACGCGGAGTGGCCGGCGAGCGCGTCCGCCCAGCTACTCCGCGAGCTGCCGTGGTAGAGCACGAATGAGCGCGAGAGCTTCACCGGATCTTCTCCATGGCCTGGCGAATGAGCTCGTCAGCCGTGAGCACGCCCTTCGTCGTCTTCGCCTTCGACACCTTCGGCGCCTTCGCCTTCGGCTCCTTCGCTCCCCGCGCGATTTGGCGCGCAGTCACGACCCCGCCGTTCGTCACGGAGACGCCCATGCTCTCGAGCTTCACGAGCACCTGCTCCCGGTACACGAGCGCTGCCCGGAGCTCGTTCGGGCCTCCCTCCTCGCGCCGGAACCGAGCTCCCCGGCTCCAGGCCACCGAGTCCGCGCTCGCGAGGCTGTGCGCGGCGAGATCGCTGAAGCCCGCGAGGCTCATCCCGAAGCCATGGACCTTGAGCCCCGCTTCCTTCAGCTCCGACAGGAGGAGCGCGACGGACGTGCTCGCCTGCCGCATCTTGATCGTCCCGACGCCCACGAGTGGCGCGCGGAGAAGCTTCACGCCGGCCTTCTCGTAGGCGTTCGCGTGGTCGATGTAGTCGCCGCGCGTCCAGCCCTGGAGCACGGGGATGACCGGAGCGCCAAGGCTCCTGAGCTCGAGGTAGCTCTCGATCGTGAGCCGCTGATGCTCGCCGACCGTCTTGCCTGTCGCACGGAGCGACGCCTCGTCGCAGAGCCAGTCCTGGGGCGCGGCCCAGTCGAGGTTCCCTACCTCCTGCCGGAGCCGCGCGATGGCCCCGGCGTACTGCCGCGCCGTCGTGGTCCAGCCGCCCTTCTTCATCTGCGAGAAGGCGCCGCTGTCGAGCGCCCAGCGTTCAATGGCGCGCGGGAGCTTCTGCACGCCGCCGATGGTGTTGTACGAGATGAAGAGCGGCACGCCGGCCTCTGCGAGCCACTGGGGGCGATGAACGCCGAGGTAGAAGAGCATCAGCGTGGCTCCATCCGGTAGTGAGCATCTCGGACGAGCGCCCGGTACTGCGAGATCTCCATCATCATGCGCGCGGCGCACTCGCCGCGATAGTGCGCCGCGAGAACCCGGTGATTGCCGTCTGCGACGTAGGCTTTGCCCCCGCGACGGCTTCGCTCCCGGCCTCGGTAGGTGGCGATGCCTGGAGGAAAGTAGCTCGCGCGCGAGGCGTACCTTCTGGCCCTCGCCAGGCGAGCATCACTCGACTCGTCCTCGGTCTGGAAGTTCAGCGCGTCGAGCGGGATCTGACAGAGAGCCCAGTGCGGTCCGTGATCACGGAGCCAGATGATCTCCCCTTCTCGAGGAGCCCTGCCGTGATGGCCAGCTTCGTAGAGCTCGGCGTAAATTCGCTCCACCTCCCGGACGTGAAGCGTCTTCAGGATGGCGAAATCGCAGGTAGGGACGACCATCGTCATCCCTTCACCTTGAGGAGCCCGCCCATCTCGGGGATCTTCGCGTACCAGACCGCGCGCATCGCCTTCGCCTCGGGAGACTCCACGAGCAGCATCCGACCGAAGGCGTACTCATCAGCCGCCGCCTCGCGGTCGCCCTTCACGACGTGACCGAGCTCATGCAGCAGCACGAACTCGTACCGGCGCACCGACGGCACGTCAGGGTACCGCGTGTGGAAGGCCTTCAGCGGAATGTCGTCCGCCCCGAGCGTGACGTACCTCGCCCAGACGTTGCGCACGCTGCCGGCCAAGAGCTTGTACTTCTCCTCGATGTACTCCTCGCGGAAGGGACCGTCCGCCATGAGCGACGTCGAGGCCCAGTCCCTGATGCTCTCGCTCCGGAAGTGGATCTCGACGTGCGAGCGCTTCGGGAGATTGAGCTCGAGGAGGTAGGTCGGGAGCTTCACCCCGGTCACCCGGGCTGCCGCTCGCCATCCGTGGCGAAATTCATGAGGGCGACTCATCGCTACCTCACCGCTCCGCGGGTCGCTCCGCTCCATTCCCGAAGAAGAGCCTGCACGCCGAAGTGTAGCGGGAGCCTCGGCCCGGTGTCGGGGTCCCACCACGTCCAGCTCGTGCTCTCGTGGTTCAGGACCGGCGTGAACTCGCGCGGCACGAGCGCGACGAAAGTCGTGAAGCGGAAGTCGCCGTCCGTGAACACGAACTTGTCGATGACCTGGTGCCTCGGCACCTTCCCGATCTCCTCCCGGACCTCCCGCTTCGCCGAGGCGAGCGTCCCCATGGGCTTCCCGGTCTCGCTCACCGGAATGGCGCCCCCGGGGATCCCCCAGGTGCCGCCCTCCATCACCCAGGGCGCCCGCTCGAGGAGCAAGATCTTCGGCCCCGTCGTGAACAGCATCCCCGAGCCGGCCCGGCCCCAGTAGCCGCCGACGTGCCCTTCATCGAAGTGCATGGCGCCGCCTCTCCCAGAGCTCGTCACCCGGCGCGAGGTGCCGTGAAGGCTTCGGAACGACCATCCTCCGAGCCCACGGGAACACGCCAGCCTGGACGTCCACCCAGAACATGGACCCCTCGAGCCTCTCGAGCCGGTCGTCGGGCACCACAGCCTCGATGACGGCGAAGTGCCGGTAGCTCTTCCCGTGCTTCACGATGAAGCGCCCCGAAAGCCTCCCGCTCGCCACGGCGTCCTCGAAGCGGTCGTAGAAGTAGATGCCGAGCCCGGCGTCTCCCGACTCTGGTGAGAACCCGTCCTGCAAGATCGCTCTCGCGGCTTCCGGAGACGTGACGTGAAAGACACGCATGAACCGCGCCGAAGATTCGCCCGGAACCGAGAGCGAGGCAAGTTCACGAGCAAAAGCGCGGGTTCTCACCAGTAATCCCAGAGGACGGTCCTCGGATAGTGCCAGATGAGGTCGTCCCAGGCGCCGTTCGCGATCTTCAGGAGCTCCTCGCGGCGCCGGCTCCGCGCCGCCTCGCGTCTCCACCACTTGAACGAGTATCCCCGGGGCCAGCGCGAGCCTTGGCCCTCGTGCTTCGCGTGGTGCGTGCGCGGCCGTCGTCGTCGATGATTGGTGTGCATTATGTCATGAAGCCACCTCCTTCTTCGAGCTACCGCCGCGGGTGCTGTTCCTCGGCGTATGGTCCTCGACAAACTGTCGCCGCATCTCTCCCGTCGAGTCGTACTCCCAGGCCAGGCTGTTCTCGTCGAGCGCACCTGCCAGGGTGGCATAGACGTCGTGCCAGCCCCGCCAGCGCTTGAGCCTCCGACGCCAGAACTTGATCCCCTTCGCGGACAGCTTCACCACATCGACACCTTGTACGGCCTCGTGCTTCCGTCCGGCAAGATCTCGCGCTTGCCCTCCGTCTGGAGGATCCGCCGCGGCACCCGGATCATCAGCGGCCCCCGCTTGAACCCGCCCCTGGCGAGCGTGCCGACCTTCTCGAGCCGGTGCTGGTAAAGCGTCATCCCGCGGGCAAGCTTCTCGACGTTCTTCCGCGTGCGCTTCTCGAGCCCCTTGGCCTTCACCTTCTCGAAGAAGTCCCCCTCCCAGGGGAACTCCACCGGCTCGAGCCGGAGGATGTAGACCTTCGGACCGATGAAGCGACCATAGAGCTTGCCGGAGTGCTCCGGGATCTCGTCTTTCAGATCTCCGAGCACCGAGCTCGTCGGCAGGACCGTCGGCGTGATGATGCTGTCCGTGTCCGTGTAGGCGACGAACTCGTTTCGACCGCACGAGCAGCGGAGCGGCCAGCACGCCTGGCACGACGCCAGCTTCATCGCCTCGAAGAGCCGGATGCGCGCGAGCGCTGTCACCCGGGCAGCGATCTGCGGCATGATGTAGGGCGCGTCCGTCTCCTCCTCCGCGACGTAGATGATGCTCTCTGGATCGCTCGTGAGCGGGGTCGCGTGTTCCGGGCGCTTGGGGTCGTCGTACAGGTAGAGCTGCTTTCGGAGCGTCTTCATCCCGTACTTGCCGTAGTGGCTGTTCATCATGTTCTTCGCCACGTCGGCGAGGCCCGGGTCGTACTTCGGGTCGTTCTTGTCCCGGTAGGCGTAGAGCGCGTTGATGAAGTCCTTGAAGAGGTAGATCGGCTCGAACCAGACCGAGTGGTGCCACTTCTCGATCCGCGCCCCTTCCCGGATCGCCACCTGGAGCTCATCCCACTCGAACACGCCGTGGATCTTGCCGTATGGGAAGATGAGCTTGCCGCTCGCCTCGTCCTTCACCGGCAGGACGGGGATGTGCATGTACGGCACCTCCACGTCGACCTCACAGAACCCGATGCGCTGCTCCTTGAACCGTTCGGGCGGCTCCCCATCGCAGTGCGTCGCCTCCCCGGCCGGCATCGTGTCGAGCATCGCCTTCGGGTAGCTCGAGTTGATGTCGAAGTATCGAAGCTCGCACGCCTCCTTCTCGAACGGCTCGACCCGACCTCCCACGTACCCGGTCCGCACGAACGCATGCGTCGAGATGGACCGCGGGACCGGCGACTTGAGGTAGTTCCGCCTGAAGATCTTCATGCTCGTTGCCGGCGCCGTGATGCCGACCTCCCCCATCAGGATGTTCTCGATGTAGTCGTGAAACCGAACCAGGACCTCGTAGAGCTCCGAGCAGTCCTGGCCGTTGTAGTCGACCCACGACGGGTCGGTCTCCGGCAGGTTGAGATCGTGCTTGAGCTTGCCCTGGAGCCCGAAGCTCTTGGCGGCCTTGTCGAGGCTCGTCGGAATGAGCCGGTAGCTGTCGAGGAACCGCCAGACGCGATCCCGCATGATGAACCCGTCCTCGGCCCGCACTCGACCCTTCCAGACGTCGAGCACCTGGATGGAGCTCGCGACCGGGATGATGGAGAACCGGTAGCCGAGCTCGATCCCCACGTTCATGAGCCAGGGGAGCAGGAACAGAAAGTCGAACCGCCCGGCGTTGTGCGCGTAGATGTGATGTCCCTGGAAGCGCTTCTGGAGGATGAAGCGCATCGCAAGGTCGACGCATCCCCCGGGGCGCCAGTACCGCTCATGCCAGTTGCCGACCTGCGTGTCGTCGAAGAAGGCCTTGTACCCTGGCTGCTGCGGACCGAGCTCGGCCACGTCGCGGAAGAGCTTGCCGTAGACGCCGACCATGAAGGGACGCGTCATCCCCATGATCTGCGTGTCCTCCTCCTTCGACTCGATGTCGAGGACGATGAACGGCTTCCGCTTCACCGGCCCGGTGAGCGGAGTGAAGTCCTCCGACTGAAAGCGTTCCTTCAGCTCGCCGCCCCCGGCGCCTTTTTTCCCTTCGAGTTTGCTCACGCCCCCGAGCCTCCCATGAAGTCCGGCGTCACCTTCTCGCCAGCCTCCTCGAAGTAGAACGCGATCCCTTCTTCACCATCGGCGCCGTTCTCGAACACGAAGCGACGCCCTGGCTTCGCCATCACCCAGTCGAGGACCTTCGACCCCATGACCGAGATCATCTGCTGCATCATCGCCTGCTTGATCGAACCGAGCGCGCCGGGCGGTAGATCCCGCCTGAACCGCTTGAGCTTTTCCGCGAGACTCATGATTCCACCCTGAGAAGCGCCGAGAGCGCCTTCGCTTCACCTTCCGTGAAGGTCGCGATCACGCTGCCGGCGGGGCTGTCGCTGTTCAGAAGCTCCACAACAGGCACTGCCATCCGCGCGTTCACGCGAACCGACACCGAACCCACGCTGCCGAGAAAGGTGAGCGCCGGGTCCTTCTCTCCCATGCGATCCATCTCGGCATATCTGCGACGGAGATCAGGATCCATCGCCATCATCCTCGCCCGAAAGCTCGTCCGGCAGATCGTCCGGCAACTCGTCCGGATCTGGGTCGTCGAGCGGCACCTCGTCCGGATCCTGGAGCTCATCCCCTTCCATCTCGCTCATGATCCTCGCCTCCTCGATGATGTCGGTCATCCCGAGCGCCGTGAGCGTCGAGACGACGTCCGCGCTGCCGGCCATCTCGTTCATGACGAGCACGACCAGGATCTCGCGAGCGTCCATCACTTCCTCTTCCGCTTCCATTTCTTGCCTCTCTCCCTTCGCTGCTGGCTCTGCCACGACGTGCCTTCCTCGGGGGACCGACGACGGTACGCCCAGACGGTCGCGCTGTGAACGTAGACTTGAACGAGCCCGCTCTCGAGCTTCGCATCCATGATCGTCGTGATGGCCTGGGCCGCCGCCTCCCTCGATTCAACCTCGGGCGACGGCTCCCACCTCTCGACCGCGAAATCACCCCACTTCTGGTGGCCCAACTGCACGACAACGGTCTTGTAATCGCGATCGGTCTTCTTCGGGCTCGCGTCCTTCCAGTGGACGTTCGAGTGAACCGCGAACTGGCTCGTGAGGAGCACCACCTGCCAGAGCGGGAAGAATTTACCGGGCCTGGAGCGCACCCACTTGGCGATCTCCTTCACGACCTCGCGCGACAGACGCCTCTTGACAAGCCGCGTCCAGTAGACGCCTTCGGTCTTCTTGCCTCGTCGCACGCCGGAGCCGGGCTCGATCGTCGGGAGCTTCTGCTCGTCACCGGCCACCTTCATGAGCGCGAGGAGCGTGTGGATCTCGTCGAGGGACTTCTCGAGCCTGTCCCACGCGGCGCTCCGCAGCGGCGGATCGATCATCCACCGGCGAATCGTCGCCTCGCTCACGCCCACGATCTGGGAGATGCCCATGTTGTTCTGGTCGAAGAGCCGGCAGGCCTCGCGGAGCCGGCTCACCCGCCTGGCCTTCTCCCCTGTTCGATCGACGGCCTTCTTCGCAGCCTCTTCCTTGGCCTTCTGCCTCTCTTCCTTCCGGTCGATGGCCTCGCGCTTCCGCCTCTCGATCTCCGCCTGCCTCTTCAGTCGCTTCGCCTCGCTCGTGAGCCGCCGCGCCTCCTCCGCCTTCCGCCGAGCTTCCGCGAGCGCCTTGTCCCGGGCCTTCTTGGCCTTCTCGTGCATCGCACGCCGCTCGGCCTCCTTCTGGGCCTCCTTGGCCTTCCGGATCTCCTCCTGGCGCCGCTTCCGCTCCTTGGCCTCGGCCGCTCGCCGGGCCTCCTCCACGAGCCGCGCGGCCTCGCGGGCCTTCCTCGCCGCCTCCTCACGCTTCTTCTCCGCAGCCTGGGCTGCGCGCTCTTTCCGGAGCGCCAAAGCCGCCCGGGCCTCGAGCGCCTTCCGCTTCCGATCGGCCTCGGCCGCCTTCCTGGCGCGCTCGGCCTCGCGCGCCTTCTTCGCGCGCTCCGCCTCACGCTCGCGCGCGGTCTTCGGCTTCGGCTTCGGTTTCCTCGCCGCTGCCGCCCGAGCGAGCGCCGCGGTGCGAGCAGCCTCCCGCCGGGCAGCGACCGCCTGGAGCTCCTCGCGAGCGGCCGCAGGTACGCCTCCGCGCGCCCACCTCTGGAGCGTCCTGACAGTGACTCCAGCGCGACGCGCCGTCTCCCCGGGCCCGAGCTCGCGAACGAGCTGGCCAAGGAGACGAATCCCGCGGCGCGGAGGACGTTTTCCTACCCGCGCACGCGAAGCTCCCATCGTGTTCCCTTGTTCATCACGCCGGTCGCGGAAGGTATCAGGCCGCGCGTAAATTAGGAAGGGGCCGGTTTACCGAGGAGGAGGGGGGTACTCCTCGGGCCGGCCCCTGTGGCGTGAGTCTCGAAGGGAAACGAGATTCGCTCCTCGAGATCTAGCAGCCTCAAGTTTCCACGTCAAGAAACGTAGTGTATTGTGACCTCATGGCACGCCCGGCTCGTAAAACCTGGACATTCGCTCGTATCCCCCACGGCTGGTACGTCATCGACAAGGTCGCCGGCACGCCCCACGACGGTCGCCCCTGGTTCATCGGGACGGGGATCGGGTTCGACATCAACCGGCTCCTCGTCTACGCGCGAAACGAAAGCGACGCCGAGGAGATCGCCGAGGAGAAGTGGCCCGACCTGGTAGGCGACCGCGTGGACCGCCGGAACGAGGCTGAAGCCGAAGAGAGTGGCCAGAGCACCTTCTTCTCGAAGGGCAGGATGTACACCTACAAGGAGAGCCGGATCTTCACCGCGGCCTCGCACGTCGAGAAGGGAGTGGCTGACGGCAGCGAGGCCATTCTCAAGAGCGGCAAGACCATCCGGTACGCCTGACGTGCCGGACCCGGACTACGGCATTTCGCACCGCCCTCCGGACGCATCGAGCGGAGCTCCACTCCACGACGTCACCGGCGGCGGCCGCATCTACCCGGACGACTTCTACGAGCACCCGGACTGGTACGACACCGGCGGGGGCAAGCCCTACTGGGATGCGGTCAGCATCGTACGGCGTTACCGCGGGAAGCCGGACGCGCTCGTCTACGTATACCGCGCCCTGCCGAAGGGCATCTTCGTCATGAACCCGGGCGACTGGGTCGCGCTCACGAAGAGCTACGCGCGCCAGCACAGCAAGCACGCGACCGACCCCTCGAAGGACCTCTCCATCATCAGGGCTCGCGTGCGAGCCCGGGACATCCACACGAGCGGCGACTCGCTCGAGGAGTGGGGCTACAACGGTCCCGGACCGGTGCGCGGCACGGTCGTGTTCCGAGCTCGCCCGAAGCCGCGCGAGAAGACCTACGAGGAGCTCGTGCTCGAGGCGGCTCAGCGCCGGTTCCACAAGGCCATCCAGTTCGGAGCTGGAACAGCCGAGAGCTTCGTGAACCTGCTCCCGCCGTCGGAGCTCGAGCGCATCCGGAAGAAGGTCAGACGATGAAAAAAGTGGCCAGGAAAAAGTCCCCGCGCAGATCGTACAAGGCGCTCTACGCCGAGTGCGCCGCCTTCACAGCCCAGCTCATCGAGGCGAACAAGAACCTCGAGGCCCTGAACAACAAGCTCGCCGCCTCGAACCGGGATGTGTTCGACCTGGTGAAGGAGCTGGAGCTCCGCAACATCCGGCTCCACAACGAGTACATGGAGCTCTCGGACAGGCACTCGAAGCTGAACAAGGAGTTCGTCCAGGTCACCGAGGGGAAGCTGTTCGAGTTCATCCTCGAGAAGAACCGCGTCGTCGACCCGAAGCAGAAGCCCTCATGATCCCTGCCGTCCACGATCCGGTCGAGGCCCTGCGCATCGTGAAGGAGCTCGTGCGTCGCGGCGCTCTCTTCGTCGTGAGCCACTCCGGAGGCAAGGACTCGCAGGCCATGCTCATCGAGGTCCGGAAGCTCGTGCCGGACTCCCAGATCCTGGTCGTCCACGCCGACCTCGGCGAGGTCGAGTGGCCCGGCACGCTCGAGCACGCCGCGGCGACCAGCAAGGGACTCCCCTTCGTGGTCTGCCGCGCCGGCAAAGATCTCCTCGGCATGGTGAAGCACCGCGGCAAGTGGCCGAGCCCTGCCTTCCGCCAGTGTACGAGCGACCTCAAGCGCGGCCCCATCGAGAAGACCATCCGGGCCTACGCGAACGAGCGGGGCAAGTCGCTCATCGTGGAAGCGTGGGGCCTCCGCGCCCAGGAGAGCGGCAGCATCAGCAAGGGGACCGGTCGAGCAGGCAAGCCCGTGCTCGCAACGCCGCCGGAGAAGAACCGCGCAAGCTGGGAGTGGTACGTCTGGCTCCCCATCCACCGCATGAGCGTCGAGGAGGTCTGGAACACCATCCACCGCGCCGGCCAGAAAGGCCACTGGGCCTACGGCAAGGGGATGAGCCGACTCTCCTGCTCGTTCTGCATCATGTCGAACAAGTCCGACCTCGCCATCGCGGCGCTCGAGCGCCCCGACCTACTCGCGAAGTACGAGGCCCTCGAGAAGGAGACCGGACATACCGTGTTCGCCCGCAAGGTGAAGGGCGTGACGGTCCCCGTCCCGCTCCGCGAGCACATCGGACTCCCACCGAAGCGACGCCTCCCGGTCATCCAGCCCGAGGAGCGTCCTCCGAGGAACGTACCCGTCGTCACGGCCGAAACCCTCACCCACCCAGAGCGCGAGCCGCGCCCCAGGAAGAAGGGCGTGATCACGGCCGACGAGCTCGTGCGCCAGGCCCTCGAGAAGTACCGATGAAACGCCAATCCAAGCGATGCCGAGACGGGATCGTCGTCTGGGAGGGTCTCGCGAGCTTCGACCCCGTCACCGGAGAGGTCCTTCCGAAGGGCCACCGCAAGTCGAGAGCCATCGTCTACGTGAAGTGGCCGGACATGGGGAACGAGAAGATCGGGTTCATGGCCCAGGCCTGGATCCTGCTCGCCGACGTGCTCCCGTCCCAGGGGATCAAGCGAAGGCTCGATCGAGCCATCTGCGGAACCTGCCCGAAAGCCGGCGGGAACAAGTGCTACGTCCAGGTCGGCCTGCTCGACAAGATCTGGAAGTCGCTCCCGTTCTGCCGGCGAGCCACCCCTGATGAAGTCGGCAAGATCCTCGGCACGTTCAGGGCGTCTCTCAGGATCGGCGCCTACGGCGACCCGGCAGCCGTCCCATCCAGCGTCTGGAAGGCACTCACGCGCTACACCAGCGGCCACACGGGCTACACGCACGGCCCCGCCGCAGTCCCAGATCTCCGCGGAAAGATCATGGCCTCGGCCGACTCGGTCGAAGACGCCCTGAGACTCCAGAAGCAAGGCTGGTCGACCTACCGCATCCGGAACTGGGACAAGCATGGCAACCTCGAGCCGCTCCTGCCGGGCGAGATCCCTTGCCCCGCGGACAGCCACTCCGAGCGGTCTCACAAGCGCGTCGCCCAGGGACTCCCGCTCACATCGTGCGCGGAGTGCCTCCGGTGCGGCTCGAAGATGAAGAAGTCCGTCGCCATCCCCGAGCACTCGGGCGTGACGATGTCCCGGCTCGCACGGCTCAAGAAGACCGGGAAGCTCTCGCCCACGAGCCCGTACCGACCGAAGGTCACAGCCGAAGACATCATCCGCGGAGCCCA
>Ga0209048_10004052_pt1 | contig 14076 bp, 11 predicted proteins | sample FrelakmetCRP12CR_FD_187146 | JGI IMG/M metagenome (GOLD analysis project Ga0209048, IMG submission 187146) | Freshwater lake sediment microbial communities from the University of Notre Dame, USA, for methane emissions studies - CRP12 CR (SPAdes)... | ecosystem: Environmental > Aquatic >... | reverse complement strand
GTGATCAATCTGGGACCAAACGTGGTTGGACAAGCGATCACGCTGCGGTTTCGCTTTGGATCGGACGAAGCGGTGGCAGCACCGGGATGGCGCGTTGACACCATTTCCATCACGGGAGCGTCGTGTCAGTAGGCCGGCTCCAGTAAGTATTTAATATTTGCGGACGGAGAGCCCTGGCGTTGATCGCGTCAGGGCTCTTCTCTTATCCATCTTTTACGTTCTGCCTGTCCCTCAATGACGGACAGGCCAAGCTGGGGCTTGTCGCTGCCTGTTGAGCGCAGCTGCCGCGGGTCCGCTCAGCGGATACCCGTGTCGCAGTCCCAGTGAACCAGTTTCATCTGACCCGCGGCGAGATCGACCTCGAAGGAATGGCTTCCTCCCATAGCGTTCCGGTCCTTTATGGAAATCGTGTAATGTCCCGGAGGCAGAGTAATCCGAAACCGGCCCTGTTGATCCGTCTTGAAGGAGGCGACGACGGCATCTTGCCTCCCTACGAGGAACTCGGTATTCGCCAGCGGTCTCGAATCCGGGATGCCCTGTCTCGTCGGTCCGCCATGAATGGGACTCACCGAGATCGTCCCCTCGATCCCAGTTTCTAGTGCGGACTTTGGCGTTGAGGGTGGCTCCGCCAGGACGACTTGAGAGGACAAGGCCAGAACTGCCACGACCATCGGGATAAGATGCTGTTGGTGCATGACTGACAATGACATCCAATGTTCATTGTTTGCCAAGTGGCAAGGCGTGCTTTTGTCGCAAACGCCACGGCGACATCCGCATTTTGAACCGAAGAGAACGTCAACCAATCCCGGCGATTATGTGCCGGCGAATAGCCTGTTCGCGATGGTTGCGGGCCTCAAGTTGACGCGGAAGCAGGGTGCGACCATATTCGCGCTCCTCATTTCGAGGAACTCGTCCCATGGACAAGATTCGTAACATCGCCATTATTGCGCACGTTGACCACGGGAAGACCACGCTGGTCGATCAACTGCTGCGCCAATCCGGTACCTTTCGCTCCAACCAGAAAATCGAGGAGCGCATGATGGACTCGATGGACCTCGAGCGGGAAAAGGGGATTACGATTCGCGCGAAGAATGCCGCTTTTCAGTGGAACGGTTATCGGATCAACATCGTCGATACGCCGGGCCATGCCGATTTTGGCGGCGAAGTCGAACGGATCATGAAGATGGTCGACGGGGTGCTCCTGGTGGTGGACGCGCACGATGGCCCGCAGGCACAAACCCGCTTTGTTTTGCGTAAGGCGCTTGAGAACAAAGCAAAGCCGATCGTCGTGATCAATAAGATCGATCGCGAGAACGCACGACCTCACAAGGTGCTCGACCTGGTGTTCGATCTCTTCGTCGAGCTAAAAGCCACGGACGAGCAGCTCGATTTTCCGATCATTTACGCCAGCGCGAAAAATGGTTTCGCCATGCGAGAGCTGCATGAGAACAGCGAAGACATGACCCCGTTATTCGAGGCGATCGTGAAGTATGTGCCACCGCCGAAGGTTTCACCCGAGCCCTTCTTCCAAATGCTCGTTTCCAACCTCGATTACAGCGATTATCTCGGGCGCATCGCCCTTGGACGCATTGTGAGCGGTCGCGTCAGCGTAGGAGATTCGATCGTCTGCATCCATCGCGATGGCCGTCGCGAACGCGCGGGCGTGACCGGGCTCTACACCTTTGCCGGCATGGGACAGGTGGAGTTGAAGCATGCCAGCGTCGGGGACATTATCGGTCTGACCGGTTTTGAAGAAGTCTACATCGGCGAAACGCTGACCGATCGCGAAGAGCATCCACCGCTGCAGTTTGTCGACATTGATCCGCCGACCATCCGGATGCGAATCCTTGTGAACGATTCGCCTTTCGCCGGACGTGAAGGGAAGTTTGTCACCGCGCGGCACGTGCGTGAACGATTGGTTCGCGAGACGCGCGGGAATGTTTCCCTCCAGATGAAAGACACGGAAGTCGCCGGGGCCTTCGAGATCAACGCGCGCGGGGAAATGCAAATCGCCATCCTGGTCGAGCAGATGCGGCGGGAAGGTTATGAGGTCATGGTCTCGCGGCCCGAAGTGATTTTCCAGCGTGACGCAAACGGGACCCTGCTTGAGCCGCTCGAAAATTTGTACGTCGAAGTGCCGAACGAGAACCTGGGGGATGTGTTGCAATCGCTGGCGGCCCGCAAAGGTGAGATCGTTAGCATGGATCATCATACCGCGCGGGTCTCGGTGGAGGCCGTTGTTCCGACTCGTGGCTTGATTGGATTCGAGAGCGACCTGGTGAATCTGACTCGCGGCGAGGGCTTAATGAGCCATCTCTTCAAGGAATACGCGCCTTTTAAGGGCGAACTCGAAGGCCGGAATCGAGGCGTGATGGTCTCGATGGAACCGGGGACCAGTACCGCCTACGCCCTGAACAACATCCAGGCGCGCGGAAAGCTTTTCATCGGTCCGCAGGAAGAAATTTACGCCGGGATGATCGTGGGCGAGAACGCCCGCCCCGAGGATCTTCCGGTCAATCCTTGCAAGGCCAAGCACCTGACCAACATGCGCAGCCAGGGCGACGGAAAAGGCATTCAATTGGAAGCGCCGCTCCGAATGACCCTGGAACGTGCCATCGAATACATTAGCGCGGATGAGTTTGTCGAGGCGACGCCGAAGTCGCTCCGATTGCGGAAGCGCATCCTCGATCCGACCGCTCGGAAGCGGGCCCAGAACGCGGCGTAAAATCGAGGCGCCCTCTCCTTGACAAGAACCGCGGAAAGCGGTTGAATATAGCGGTTAGTTTGCCTCCTCGATCAACGTTCTTTTCGAGGCGTTCCAGTTCCGGGTTTCCCGCGAACACAGGTTTGTTCGGCAACTTCTAGAATTCCCATCTCATGTCTGGGCACAGCAAGTGGTCCAAGGTTAAGCGCTTCAAAGGCGCGCTCGACTCCAAGCGTGGCGCGCTTTTCAGCAAGCTGTCGCGCGAGATCACCATTGCCGCGAAGATCGGCGGCGGCGATCCCGGAGCCAACGTTCGTCTCCGCAGTGCCATCGTCTCCGCGCGCGGCCAGAGCATGCCGAACGACAATATCGAACGAGCCGTCAAACGTGGGACGGGCGAGGGAGTGGAAGCGCAGCATTTTGATGAGATCGTTTATGAGGGTTACGCGCCCGGGGGAGTCGCGGTCATCGTGGAGGCTGCCACTGATAATAAGAACCGAACCGCCGCCGAGATCCGAAGAATCTTCAGCAAGAACGATGGCAACCTCGCGACCAGCGGCAGTGTGTCCTACATGTTTCACAAGAAAGGCCGGATCACGGTGCCCCGCGGCGCCATGGAGGAGGAGCGGATTTTTGAGCTCGCCCTGGAGGCAGGCGCTGAGGAGTTGACAACGGAGGAGGAACAGTATGTTATTACCACTTCCCACGATCAGCTCTACGCTGTAGCTGAGGCGCTCAAACACGCGGGCGTCCCCACCGATGGGCAGAAGTTTACATTCATCCCCGATACGACAGTTCCGGTCACCGATGAGGCCGTCGCGCTGCAGATCTTGCGCTTGTGCGATAGCCTCGAAGAGGACGATGACGTTCAAAACGTCTATTCCAATTTAGATATTCCCGACGAGTTGCTGGCAAAATTGCCGGCTTAGAAAGCGCTGCCGCCAATGGGGCAGCCTGCTGCTTCGGCAGCGCCGAGATCATCTCTGTAATTATGAGCGAAGAAACCGAAAACCAACGACCGCCCGAAGCCAATTCGGCCATGGAACGGCCACGGCGTCCCCGCAGACGATTCCCCCGGCGGCATGACGGTCCGCGCGGACGGGGTCCGGAGGAACAGCAGCGCGGCGATCTCAATGGACCGGCGGATCGGGTCGAGCCGGAAGGGGACCGGGGTGTGACGAACCTGAGTGGCAGCGAAGGCGATCAGCGTGACCATCAGCAGCGTTCCGATCAGGACCAGTCGGCGGGTCCCTCGCAAAACGGCGAGCTCGAGCGCGAACCGGAGTTCGGGGATGGCATTATCGAAATCTCGGGCAAGGGCTTCGGATTCTTGCGCGACGCCAAGCGGAATTTTGTCCAAACGCCGCAGGATATCTTTGTTACGCCGGAAATCGTCCGCCGTTTCGGATTGCGGGACGGTATGTGGATTCATGGTGAGACGCGGCGGGGCAACCGTGGACCGCAGTTGACACGCCTGCTCAAGATCAATGATGAAGAGCCGACGAAATATCAGGGGCTGCGTCCGTTCGAAGAGTTGACCACGATCAATCCAAATCGCCGCATCACCCTCGAGACCGTCCCGGACCGTTACACCACGCGCATCATGGATTTGATGACGCCGCTCGGGATGGGTCAAAGAGGCATCATTGTTGCCCCGCCGCGCACCGGAAAAACGACGCTTTTGCATCACATCGCCGATGCCGTGGTGAAAAATCACAAGGAGATGAAGTTGATCATTCTCCTGGTCGATGAGCGGCCGGAGGAGGTCACTGACTTTCGGCGTTCGTGCCCACAGGCGGAAATCATGGCCAGCTCGAATGACAGCGACATCAAGAGCCACACCCGAATTGCCCAACTCGCGATCGAGCGAGCGAAACGCATGGTCGAAGCGGGCAAAGACGTGTTTATCCTGCTCGATTCGATTACACGCACGGCCCGCGCGTTTAACAATGCAACGGGCGGCGGCGGCCGAACAATGAGCGGCGGCATCGACGCGCGTGCCATGGAAATTCCTCGGAAACTTTTCTCAGCGGCGCGCAACACCGAGGAAGCGGGCTCACTGACGATCGTTGCCACAGCGCTTATCGACACTGGCAGCCGCATGGATGAGTTGATTTTCCAGGAATTCAAAGGCACGGGCAACATGGAGCTAGTGCTCGATCGCAAGATCAGCGACCAGCGCATTTACCCAGCGGTCGATATTTTTCTATCCGGCACTCGGCGTGAGGAACTGCTCATGCAGCCCTGGGAGCTTGATAAGATCAACATGATCCGGCGGGGATTGGCCGGACATAAGCCTGGTGAAGCGATCGAGCGTCTCCTCATGTTCGTTAAGAAATTCCCGACGAACGCGCAGATGCTGAAAGAAATCCCGGGTTAAGTTTGTCGCGGCGGTCTCTGACCGCCGTTCCGGAAGTGGCAATCGGACACACCCCAGGCGGTCAGAGACCGCCGCTACAGGAAGTCGACTGGGAGCTTCTTTCCCCTGAAGAAAAGGAGAAACGACAGGGGCTTGAGCCCCTCTTTAAAGGGCTCGCGCTGATCATGGACGAATTCTTCCGCGTCCCCGGCACCAGGTTCAAGTTCGGTCTCGACCCGCTGATCGGTCTGGTGCCAGGCGTCGGCGACACGGGCTCGGCTTTGGTCTCGGCCTTCGCCCTCATTCAGGCCGCACGCCTCGGTGTGCCCAGGATCCTTCTCGCGCGCATGTCCCTTAATATTCTCATCAACGAAATCGTCGGGATTGTGCCGGTGGTGGGCGACGCGTTCTCGTTCTGGTTCAAATCGAACGTGCGCAATTATGAAATCCTTAGAACCCACGCGGCGGCTCCCGGTCGTCCGCGCTGGAGCGACTGGATTTTTGTTATCGCGGTCTTAATGACTCTCGGTGGGATTGTTTCCTGCGGATTACTGGTCAGCTTTCTCTTCCTCCGCGAGATCCTAAGATTGCTTGCGGTCTCATCAATCGCTTGATCACCGGAGGTACCGCGAAGAGATCGAATGAATGCTCTCGCGGGCTTCGCGATAGCGTTGTGCGAACGAGTCGAGACTGTCCGCCCCGACGCGTTTCGCAAGTTTCCGCTGTTCCTCCTCATCGGGAGGAAGAGTGGAAACGCTCTTATTTTCCCACCGGCGAAGAACGGATTCGATCGAGCGGAGATGTCGGTAGTGCTTTTTCACCAGCGCAGCCTCTTCTTTCTGGAGGAGGCCTTGAGTCGCTAATTCGTCAAAAGCGCTCATGGTTTCCGGATTCCAGATGCCGGCTCTCATCTGCAGAGCCTGGGCCAGAAACTCAGCCTCAATAATGCCGCCCGTGCCGGTCTTGAAATCGAGGAGGTCGGCCGCGCTCCCTCGTTCGTGACGAATTCGCCGCAGCATTCCATCGACCTGCGCGTAGAGGTCGTTCCGCTGCGCAGCTTTGCGCCAGACCCGCCGGGCCAGGTCCATGAATTGGTCTTGCAGCGGGCCGGCCAACGGGCGCGCACGGGTCAGCGCTTGAGCCTCCCAAAGCTGAGCGCGCGTTCCGTAGTAGGCCTCGTAGGTTGTGAGCGAGCAGGCGAGATTTCCTTTCTCGCCTTCAGGTCGCAGTCGCGCATCCAGGGTGGCGATGCTCCCTTCCGCTGTCGGTTGCGCCATTGCCACCACGAGACGCTGGGCCGCGCGGATGTCGTCGCCGACAAAAAGTACATCCAGATCGGCTCCATAACCGATCTCGCCTCCGCCAAATTTTCCGAGCGCGATGATCGTGAGGTTGTCCTCATTTCCGTGCGCCCGGTTGACGAAAAGCAGGCATGCCTCCGCGAGAGCCGAATGTTCGGCGAGGAGCGCGGTCAGGTCGGCGAGGCCGAGGACGTCACGTAACAATATCCGCAGCAGCTGCGTCTGGCGATAGACGCGAAGCAAATCAAGGGAGGCGGTCGTGATCTTCAGGGCTTCGAGGCGTTTTAGGTGCTCTGCGACCGCAATCTCGTGATCAAACATTCCTCCGCGGGTAATGTCTTCGAGCAGTTGTGGTCGCCGGATCAGCAGATCTCCAGCGAAGCGGCTCGCATCGAACGTCTTCACCAGCAGCTCGAGCAGTTTAGGATTAACCACGAGCAACTCGAAGAGCATGCTGCGCATCCCGTAGGCTTCGACGAACCGGATGAACTGGTTCAGCGTAACGTCAGGATCGGCTGCGGACGCCAGCCATCGAAACAACAAGGGCCGGAGATTGCGCAGGACCTGTCGCGTGCGTGCCGCCACGTGCAAACCGCCCTTGCCCCTGGCCAGATCGTTGAGCGATCTTGCGGCCGATTTTTCGTCTCGAAAGATATGGAGACTTTCGGCCCGGGATTCTGTCCCAGGTGATGGTGCTTCGACGATTCTATGAAAAATCGCCCGAACCCCGTGCATGTGTTCGCGTAAAGCGCCGGCAAAACTTTCCTTGGTTGGAAACCCAAGACTCCGCACGAGCCGGTCGAGTGCTTCGCCATTTTCGGGAATGGTGTGGGTTTGTTGCTCTGCTTCAATCTGCAACCGGTGTTCAACCCGCCGAAGAAAGCGATAGGCGGCTTCCAGGACGCGCGCTTCACCGCCCGGGATCAATTCCAATTGAGCCAGAACCGGGAGAGCCTTGAGCGTGCTCGTCTCCTGCAGAAATGCGTGCCTTGCCCCGTGCAGGAGTTGGAGTGCTTGAACGATAAACTCTATTTCGCGAATTCCGCCGGCGCCCAGTTTGACGTTTCGATCGATGTTTTCGTAACCCACGATGTCTCGCTCGATTCGTCGTTTGATCCCGGCAATTTCTTCGAGCAAATCGGATGTTGGACTCTTCGGATAAATGAAGGGCTGATGCTGGCGAAGAAATTCGTAGGCCAGTTCCCGACTCCCGCAGACGCCTCGGGCCTTGATTAACGCAAGACGCTCCCAGGTTTCGCCGAAACCGGCATAATAATTCTCCATGCTTCCAAGTGAACGAGCCAGGGGGCCAGCGGTTCCTTCGGGCCGGAGCCGCAGATCGATCCGAAAGAGCGTTCCGGCCGGATCGGATGAGGCAAAGGTTTCGATGATTTTTGCCCCGAGCAGGTTGAACCACTCATGGCGCGAGAGGGTGGGTGACATCTGCCCTTCCTCGCCATAAAGGAAGATCACATCGATATCGGAGCTGTGATTTAATTCACGACCGCCGAGTTTCCCCAATCCGAGAATCGCAAATTCCGTCTCCGGAATACCGCGGAGGCGCCCCAACTCTGTCTTCCAGTGCTGGTAGACTTCTCTCAGGCAAATCTCGGCCAGCAGTGACAAATCGAGCGTCGTCTCCTCCAGCGGCGCGACCTCGGCTACTTCGCGCAATGCGATCCGAAGCATCTCGCGTCCTTTCCAGGTGCGCAGCGCCCGAAAGTTTTCGGCGGCGACGTAGCCGTCCGCGATCGCGCGCAAGTCCTTTAACATTTCACCGTGCGTCCTTGGGGTGGAACAGATTTCCGGCTGGGCGAGCCAACGCAGGATTTCAGGATGCCTGGCAAAACGAGCGGCGCAGATGCTTGAGATAGAAATCAGATGGAGGAGAGAATCCGCTCCGAGAGGGAACCCCTCGATTAGGTCGACGAGCGGCGGCCCTTCCGCGGGCCAATTCTCAACCATGCGTTCGAGTGTGCTCTCGACCTGTGCCGGATACAGCGTGCCTCCGGCTTTTTGTCGGATCCAGCCTGAACCTTCGCTCATCGGCGAAGCAAAACGTTGAGCAGGATCTTGTCCGCGGACATCGACCTCACGATACCACAACGCACCGCGATCAGGGCGTCCGCGTTTTCTGCGCGATTTTTTCCCGGGCCAAGGCGAGCGTTTGTCGTTCGCTCGAGGTGAGGCTTTGCATGCCTTCGCGGGAAATCTTATCGAGAATCGGGTCCACCTCTTCGGAGATGAATTGACCGGGGCTCATTGTTCGATAGCGGTCGACCTCGGTGCGATGTTGTCGAAGCTTGCGCTGGAGGATGGACGGCCGTCCAAAACCCAGGAGGTGCGCGTACAACCAGCCGGCCACGCACGCCCCAAGATACGCGCTGCGCGTGACCGAGGGGCCCCGGTCAAGCGTCACGCCCAGAATGGCGAGCACGAAGGCCCCGTAGGCCAGATGCTTCGCTTTCAAGCGCACTGGCAGAACCAGGGAAATCATCGGTGTGACCTCCAACTCGGGCAGGATAGTCGCGTAGGCCACCAGGACCGCGGTTACACCACCCGAAGCGGCAAATAGCACCGAATCGGGCGGCATGAGGAACAAATGACCTAACTCGCCCCCCGCGAGCCCCGCAAAATAGAGGAACAGAAATTGGCGCTGACCGATGATCGACTCCACGTCCCGTCCCAGCAGGTAAAGAACGAGCATGTTACCGGCCAGGTGCCACGGTCCGTTGTGCAGGAACATGGCGGTAAAAAACTGCCAGCCGTAGGCATCGCGCAGACCATGGCCGCTCAGGCCGAGGTACGTCCGAACAAAGCCGGGCTCATATGCTTCCAGAAAAAGCTGGACGACAAAGGCGCCAATATTAATGCCGATCAGCCCGAGTAAAACTACCCGTGACGGGTGCGTCCGGCGCCGGGTGAACGACGAAGGCTTTCGGCCGGACAGGCGCATTTCACGAGAGTATCGCAACGGAAATTCGTTGTCGATGAAATCTGACGGCCCGAAGGCAGATCGTCGCTTCTGCGGACTGAAACGGCGGTTGCAACTGCCGTTTTAGAGCATGGGCGGTTTCAAACCGCCCTCCTTGGCGGACACGCCAGGCGGGAGCGCCCCGGCTACAATGGCGCGAGGACGTGTAACCCGCCGGCACGGATCTGAAATTCCACCGGGCAATTTCCGATAAGCTCACCATCGATTTCGACCGGCACGCTTTCGTCGCTGCTTACGCGTAATCTGGTGGTCTGAAAATATTCCACTTCCGGTGAAGTGATCTGTGGAGTGAAGATTACGTTCTGCAAATACCGGATGATTTCCACATAGTTCAACCGCTTGAAGACAATCACGTCGAGCAAACCGTCATCGATCACGGCTTGCTTGAAGAACGGGAAGCGACCGCCATAAAGCCGGCCGTTGCCAACGAGCACGAACGACCCCGACTCGGTCACGGCGTTCTCCGATTCGATCCGCAAAACCGGTGGTTGGCGTGAGGCGATCTGCGCCGCAGAGATCATGTAACTAAGTGGACCAAAGCTCCTTTTAAAGGCGCGGCTCGTTTCCTTCACGGCTTGGGCATCGAGCCCGACGCCGGCGAGTTGGACGAAATGTTTGCCGTTGGCACTGGGCAGATCCACTGGCCGAATGCGATTTTCCTGGATGATCTCCCAGCACCGCGGCAAGTCGTTTGAGGGTAGACCAAGCTCCGTTGCGAAGACGTTCATGGTCCCGAGCGGAAGCAATCCCAGCGCGACATTCTTGCCCGCGATCCCGTTCACGATCTCGTTGATGGTGCCGTCCCCGCCCGCCGCGACAATTTTTTCAAACCCTTCCGCAGCTGCGTGCCGCGCCAGAACTTCCGCTTCGCCTGAGCGCGAAGTCGCGCACAGGATCGCGCCGCGGGTGATCGATTCCACCTGGGAGCGCAGACGGTTCGCGCGCGTCCCTCGTGCAGCCGGATTGAGAATGACGACAGTGTCTTTCACGAGAAACGGGTCAGGGGCTTTACTCTTTTCTTCAAACTGAGAGGGCGTAACGTTCCGGCGTGAAAAAATTGAGCCGCGTTCTGCTCTTCGCGCTGGGCGCGATCCTGGGTGCGGCGATTCTCATTTTGCTTGGAGTGAACCTGTATGTGCAGTCTCAAGGGACACAAGCAAGGATTCAGCAGGAACTCAGCCAGCGGCTCGGGACTACGCTGCGCATACGGCAAATCAGCGTTACCCCCTGGGCGGGATTGAAACTGAGTGGCATTACCATTCCGCAAAGCCAGCCCGGCGTGTCCCCTGATTTCCTGACCGCGAAGACATTTCGACTCCGCATCAAGTTTGGGTCGCTTTTCGCCCGGCGTCTGGTGATTAAGGAGGTTTCTTTAATCAATCCCGACGTCGTTTGGGCGCAGAATAAGGATGGAAAATGGAGGGTGCCATCGCCGTTGCCAGTGAGTAGTGGCCCTGCTTCCCCTGGAACAGAACCCACAGGTTCTCCACCTAGCCTGGCCGCGACCGGGCCTTCCTCTGTGGCGGAAAAAAAGGAGCCGCTAGAAATTACAGAAGCCGCGCAGATTGAAACGGAAGGGTCGGCTCCCTTCACTCCGGAAATTCGGCGGGTCAATCTGACGCATGGGCGCTTCCAGTTCCTCGACGAAAAACTGAGGAGCGTGGCAACTTTTGACGATGTCCGTTTTCGTTCGGGATTCCGAACTGCCACCGACCTGAGCGGGGAGATTAGTATCCAGAAGACTTCGCTCCGGGACCGATTCTTCCTGGAACAACTCCAGTCTCCGCTGCGCTACGCCCCGGACGAAATCGAGTTTTCGCAAATTACAGCGCGGGCGGGTGGCGGTGAGATAACGGGCCACTTTACCCTCCTGCCGCAGACCGAAGATTCTCCTTTCACCGTTAGCATCATGTTTCACGACGTTGACGCCGATCGCCTGGTCGCGGACGCCGGCGGCGCCCCCGGACTTATCACCGGGCGACTGGAAGGTCATCTGGATGCCAGTGGCACGACCGCCGACCAGAACGCGCTGGCCGGTGCGGGTGAAATCATTTTGCACGACGGTCGGGTGCAGCAATACAGTTTGCTGGTCGCGCTCGGGCAACTGCTGCAGATCGAAGAACTTCAGAAGCTCCAGTTCGATCAGGCCCAGGTGAAATATCACATTAACCCTGGCGTCATCACGATCGACGAATTGCTCTTCCGCTCGCAAAACATCCGCCTTTCCGCCGTGGGAACGGTTTCTTTCGAAGGCAAGCTGCGTCTCGAATCGCAACTCGCTGTGAATGAAAAAATGCGGAGCCAGCTTTTTCGGGCAATTCGAGAGAACTTTCGGCCGATCGATGAGCCAGGGTACTCGGCCGTTGGGTTTCAGGTTAGCGGTACGGTAGGGCGCCCGAAAACAAACCTCATGGACAAACTCATTGGGCGTGACCTGAAGGATTTGGGAAGCGTCATCAACAGCTTTATCGGCGGGGGGAAATCTGAGAAGGAGAAAAAGAAGAAAGCGGCCGAGGTGTCGACGGTGGTCTCCGAGCCATCTGTTACTCCTGCACCAGGGGAAAAACCGACACCCACGGCGGGTGGGCCTGTGTTGGCGGAGTCACCTCAGCCGAGTGGATCGCCATGAGAGTGATTGCGGGGACGGCGGGCGGCATTCGGCTCGACGTCCCAAAAACCGACGTGCGCCCAACCATGGATCGTGTGAAGGCGGCCATTTTCTCCAGTCTTGGCGCGGAAGTAATCAATGCGCGGGTTCTCGACCTTTTCGCGGGAACCGGTGCTTTGGGCATCGAAGCGCTTAGCCGTGGCGCGGCCTCGGCCCTATTTGTCGACGAGAACGCTGTGGCGATTGCGGTGATACAACGGAACCTCCTCCGGACGAAGCTGGAAGGGCGCGTCCGCAAACAGGATGTCTTTGCGTTCCTTCGGTCGGAGCAAACGCGAGCGCCGTTCACAATCATCTTTGCCGATCCGCCTTACGAAAAGACGAAATCAGGCGGTGAGTTCACCAGCCTGTTGCTGGGAGATCCGCGGTTGGCCGACGCGCTGGAGCCTTCTGGCATCTTCGTGCTCGAAAAGCGACCATCGGAACAAATGCCGCCGATGCCATTGTGGAACGTCACTCGGACCCGCGCCTACGGCGCGACCGAGGTGCTGTTCCTGCAACGCGCCGGCCTTTCCGCTCAGCTGCGCACCCGCTGAATGATCAGGCTCTTCTACAATCTTCTCTATCCGCTCGGGCTGTTACTCTTTCTCCCTGGACAGGTCTCGAAGCTCGTGCGTCGGGGAAATTATCGGCCCAAATTCGGACAACGCTTCGGAGTTTATGATCAGGAGGTGCAAGCGCGACTCGCGTTGCACCGTTGCACCTGGATTCATGCCGTGAGTGTAGGCGAAGTGGCGATCGCCTTGAAACTGTCGGCGAAACTGAAAGAGCTTGATCCGGAATTCTTCGGCGTGCTCACCACCACCACGACTACCGGGTTTGCTTTTGCCACCCGGGAAGCCGTTGGGCAAATGGAAGTGCTTTACAGCCCGCTTGATTTCTGGCCGATCATGCGGCGGGCTTACGCAGCGATCCGTCCGATCCGGGTCGTGCTGGTGGAGGCCGAGGTTTGGCCGAATCTTGCCGCCGAGGCGCGACAACGCAACGTTCCCCTCGCGCTGGTTAACGCGCGCTTGTCGCCGCGCTCCGAACGGCGATTTAGCCGTTTCCTTTTCCTGATTGCGCCGACATTTGGCTGTCTCGATCTCGTCTGCGTGCAAGAACCCGAAGACGTTCAACGCTGGGTCGCGCTCGGCATTCCACCGGCAAGGATTCAGCACGTTGGCAGCATCAAGTACGACCCGACCGAAACACGAGTGAACCCGGGTCTTCCCGTGCAAGCGCTGCGCGCTTTCGGGATCGATCGGGATCGGCCGATTCTCTTCGGCGGCAGCACCCATCCGGGCGAGGAAGAAATCCTCGGTGAGATTTTCCAACGACTCCGCGCAGACTTTCCCACCCTCGCTTTGATCATCGCGCCGCGTCACGTAGAACGCGTTCCGGAAATTCGCGCCCGGCTCGAACGCAGTGGATTAAAGGTGAGCCTGCGCAGTGAAGAGGCATGCGCGAAGCAATCTTCCCCGGATTGCGTGCTCCTGGACACGACGGGTGAGCTGCAAAATTGGTACGCGATCGCGACCGTCGTGTTCGTCGGCAAGAGTCTCGCTGCCCGTGGGGGGCAGAACCCGGTCGAACCGCTTCTCGCCGGCAAACCGGTCATTTTCGGCCCGCACATGGAAAACTTCGCTGCCCTGGCCCGTGCGCTGGTGGCGAGAGACGCCGCGGTGCAGGTCGCGGACTCAGATGCATTACAGGCCCAAATCCACCGCCTGCTTGGTGATCGCGAAGCCGTGGTGCGTCTGGTCGCGAATGCTCAGTCCACACTTGCGTCGCATGCCGGCGCGACTGCACGAACCGCGGCGTTGCTCCTCAGTATGAAACCACGAATGGACCCAAATCGACACGAATGATTCAGAGCGCGATTGCCTGCCTGGCACCAGACAACATTCGTGTCCATTCGTGGTTAATCTCGGATTCGGCTCCGCAAATAACTTGCAACGCGGCAGGGTGCTTCTGATATTGCCCCCGCTTTCCTGACCCTATCGTCCAGTGGCCTAGGACACCGCCCTTTCACGGCGGTAACACGGGTTCGAATCCCGTTAGGGTCGC
>Ga0209048_10004051_pt1 | contig 14078 bp, 12 predicted proteins | sample FrelakmetCRP12CR_FD_187146 | JGI IMG/M metagenome (GOLD analysis project Ga0209048, IMG submission 187146) | Freshwater lake sediment microbial communities from the University of Notre Dame, USA, for methane emissions studies - CRP12 CR (SPAdes)... | ecosystem: Environmental > Aquatic >... | reverse complement strand
CCCCCCCTGTGAGTTCCGTGCACCCCGGGGTCGCATCAATGACCTTGAAGTCCTTTGTGGTGATGACTACTTCATGATGCATGAGAGTCATCCTATCACATGTTCAAGGGGTGTGGCAATTGAGCGCCTCATTCTAATGATCCACATGACTGTTGACACAAAAGCTTAGTACATGCAATTATCTGTGGAGAATTATTTTGGAGAGAAGGATGGGACTGAAGGCCCTGGGAGACAATACCAAGCTCATCGGAATCGGCATAGCCGTGGTATGCGGCTTCATCTTCATCCTCCAGAACTTCGAGCAGACCTCCTTCCAGTTCCTCATCTGGACGCTCTTCACCGCACCCAAGTGGATCGTAGTATCAGGCACCTTTCTCCTCGGACTGGCCTTCGGGTTTTTGCTGGGCAAGAAGAAGAGCTTATAAACCTATCTGATTCGGTTTAAGCATAGTGGGGCCTCTGGTGCTTCAGGCTTTTGGGATTTTGGCTTGCCCGACCCGATCTGCTACTTGAATCTCAACAGCTCATCTCCCAGACTGTTGAGATCGTCCCGTTCCTTCTTCAAAGGGCCCTGCACGAGTTCGTTATGCTTTACTATGAGAGAATTGAGCTTCTCTGTGGCCTGTCCCTTCTCTTTCTCGGGTACCTTGGACAGGTTTGCTTCGAATTCCTTGCCGGATGCATATTGTCTGGCTGCCTCTTCAAGGGTGGCAATATGCTTATTCCCGAGATCCAGATATTTCTGGAGGCTGTCTGAGAATCTGATGAGAAAGTCCGCAGCCACTGGATCATGAATATCCGATCCGAGCATCATGCAGGAAATGCGGGTCTTGTCGATCAGTTCCATCCTGGATCGGAGTGTGTCCACGGTGTCTTCATTGCCTAGTGTTTCGGAAAAGGCCTTAACAAAATCCTTATGGATTGCCATGGCCTTGTCGAATTGGGATTTTTGGACTGGATCCTTGGGCGCAGGAACAGCCTGTTGTACGGGTGCTTGTGTCTGGATGGGTTCTTCTTTCTTCGAGCACCCGAGTACCAGGAAAAGGCACATGAGAATAATCATAGGGTATACATATACAGGATGCCGCATAATCTGCCTCCTTCATGGGTGGTTATAACTCTTAAAAGGATTATTATGTGTTAACTGTCAGGTCATGATAAGTCAAGCCGGCACTGGAATCTGTATATAAAGAGATCCTGTCTTGTTTTTTTGTTTTTCATAAACCGGCAGGCTAAAGACACTACCCCTTTGTTCTTTAACTATGAAGCATGAACATCTTGAATCGAGATCTATGCTGGTCAGGTGATATGCTCAAACCGGAGAGTATAACGATATCAACGGTTTCGAAATACGATATATTTCAGTCTCAAATGTCATTACAATGCTAATGGCAATATCATATCTCACTATGTAGGCAATAATACATCAAGTGCTAAGTATTGCATTTTGAATGACTCGAAGCAGTATTGTTGTTCCGCATTTTTATGGCTAATATGTCCTTATATCAAAGCCTATTTAATTTTTTGTCTATGGCGACGGCATAGTAACTGTTATAATTCGAACATATATATCGCAAAGAGTAAGGAGGAGAACTAATGAATTCAAAACTTACAAAATATGGTTTTTTAGCTGGTGTCGTATATTTCTGCTGCATGGCAATCGCGCATTTCTTTAGCATAAAAGTTCCTATATTATTTGTGTATTACGACACTCCATTTTATGCCTATCAAGATAAAATAATCTCTTTTGCGGTATGCGCTTATATTGCGCTTTTCTACTCTGCGTCTCAGCATCGCTCAGTGGCGCTTAACGCTATTATTGTCCTTGCTGTAACCGTACTGGGACTAAGCGCAATTAATTTATCGAGTGCTCTTGCTTCAGTGTTACAGGTGGGTCAATCAACCGTACCATATTGGCTACAAACAGGTGCGATAGCTTTCTATCTGTTTGCACTTTTATTTTTATACATCAAAGACGGAAAGAGCTCATAATAAGAAGCTACACCGGACGGCAATTCCTCTGCGCTCGATCACCGCCATGTTCCAATATGAAGGTCTCTGCGATAAATCTGAGCAAGCTCCATTTTAATTGTGACCATACATTTTACTATGAAATCTACGAGAACCATAGGTGAAAACCTGGATTCGAAGCCTTCGCGGGAATGACGACGAGTATATAAAAAGTCTGGGCGGGCATGACCCCCGCCCATTATTATTGTTACATCCTTTCGATGATGGCCTTGCCGAACTCCGAGCACTTCAAGAGCGTGGCGCCTTCCATCTGGCGCTCCAGGTCGTAGGTGACCTGCTTGTCCGAGATAGCTTTCGCAATGCCTTTGCGGATGAGCTCAGCCGCTTCGGTCCATCCGAGGTGTTCGAGCATCATGGCGCCTGATAATATGAGCGATCCGGGGTTGATCTTGTCCTGCCCAGCATATTTCGGCGCAGTGCCGTGGGTTGCCTCGAACACCGCAAAGGGGATGCCGATGTTGGCGCCGGGCGCCATGCCGAGCCCGCCCACCTGGGCGGCCAGGGCATCCGAGATGAAGTCGCCGATGAGGTTCGGCACGGCGAGCACTTCGTACTCCCCAGGCCTCAAGAGCACCTGCTGGAACATGGAATCCGCTATGCGGTCATTGATGAGGATCTTTCCCTCGGGCAGCTTGTGGTCATATTTCTTATTGAGATCGGTTTCTGTTACCGTAACATCCCCGAACTCCTCCCTGGCCACCTCATAGCCCCAGTCCCTGAAGGCGCCTTCGGTGAACTTCATGATGTTGCCCTTGTGCACCAACGTCACGGTCTTCTTGCCATGCTTGATGGCATACTCGATGGCCATGCGCACCAGCCGCTTGGTGCCGTGCACGGAGATGGGCTTGATGCCGAGACCAGAGTCCTCCCTGATGTGGGTGCCCATCTGATCGTTCAAAAAGGAGATGACCTTCAATACCTCGGCGCTGCCCTTTGACCACTCGATGCCTGCATAGAGGTCTTCGGTGTTCTCACGGAACACAACAATGTCCACAAGCTCGGGCCGTTTCACCGGGGCAGGGGTGCCTGCGTAGTACTTCACCGGGCGTATGCATGCGAACAGGTCTAATATCTGGCGAAGCGCCACGTTCAGGCTGCGGATGCCGCCGCCCACAGGCGTGGTCAGGGGGCCCTTGATGCCCACGAGGTACTCTTTGAATGCCGCTATGGTCGTATCCGGCAGGTAGGTGCCGAACCTCGCATTGGCCTTTTCGCCTGCATAAATCTCTTTCCAGATTATTCGCCGCTTGCCGTGATAGGCCTTTTTTATTGCTGCATCAAAGACGTTCTGGGATGCAGCCCAGATGTCAGGCCCAACGCCATCGCCCTCGATAAAGGGGATGATAGGGTCATTAGGGACGTTAAGCCTTCCTTCCTGAAACGTTATCCTGGTTCCTTCCATTGCAATCCTTTCTCTTAGAACGAGTTTCTGTGCAGTTCCTCCCAGAGCAGCCGCTGGTAGTGCTGAAGGTCTTTGGGGCTCATGCTCGTGCCCCTGGCCTCGTACATGCTCTGGATGGCCTTGACCATGTCCTCGAACCTGATGTCCAGGCCCAAGACCCCCACCATGTCTTCCTTGTCATTCAAAACAGGGGCTGAGACCGTGATAATCAAGGCGCCGGTGATGCGGGATGTGCTCACGGAGCTCACGTGGAGCCTGCCGGTCTCCACGGTCTTGATGAACCACTCCCGATCCGAGCAGTCCTCGTTCTCCTTCATCTTGTGCATGAACTGCCCGCGATACTCGGGCTGGGTGATATTCTTGGTTATCTTGATCCCGAGCATTTCCGTGACATAGGCAAACTGCACAAAGGGATATTCCTTGATGAATTCGGTGATGACCGGCTCCTGCTTCTTGGGCTTCATGCTCTTCATATCTTCGTTTTCTAATAGCTTCTCGATGAGCTGGCTGGCATACTCCTGGGCCTCATACTTGATGAGGTCGAAGCCCGACAGGAAGAGGTGGGGGATGAAGCGCATGGTGAGCTTCTCCAGCTCTTCGTCCGTCATGGAGGTGTTGCGGCCTTCCTCAAAATCCTTGACGATCTGCTGGTACATCCGGGTAATGCCGGGATGGCGCTTGTCGATCTTGTTGGAATCCTCAAGCTTGAAATTAGAATTGACCCAGTGTGCGATGCCCGCCTTGCCGGACTTGTCGGTGATGGCGATCTCGATGGGCCGGTTCAGGAACTTGGCCGTGTTGAAGATGTTGTAGATCTCCTCGTTCTTCACCAGGCCGTCCGCATGGATGCCCGCCCTGGTCACATTGAAGTTCTTGCCCACAAAGGGGTAGTTGCCCGGGATATGGTAATTGATCTCTGAGTTCACATACTCGGCGAGTTCGGTGATGGCCCTGGTGTCTATGCTCTCGTCGTTACCTCGTAATGAAAGGTATTCAAAGACCATGGCCTCCAGCGGTGTGTTGCCCGTGCGCTCACCAAACCCCAAGATGGCGCAGTTGACCGAACCGCACCCATAGAGCCAGGCGGTTGAAGCGTTTGCCACCACCTTATGGAAGTCATTATGCCCGTGCCACTCCAGCAGGTGCCCCGGCACCCCGGCATCGTCGATGAAGGCGCGGACCAGTTTGTCCACAGCCCTGGGTAGCGCGGCCCCGGGAAAGGAAACACCATAACCCATGGTGTCACAGAGCCTTATCTTCACGTCGATCCCTGATTCTTCCCTGAGCTTCATGAGCTCCCGGGCAAAGGGGATGCAGAACCCGTATATATCGGCCCTGGTCACATCTTCAAAATGGCACCTGGGGATGATACCCCGGCTCAATGCCTCCTTGACGATGGTGAGGTATTCGTTCAGTGCCTTACGGCGCGACCACCCGAGCTTGAGATAGATGTGGTAATCGGAAACCGAGGTGAGGATGCCGGTTTCATCCAGACCGAAATCGCGCACGAGCTTCAGGTCGTCTTTGTGGGCGCGGATCCATGAGGTCACCTTTGGAAAATTATACCCCTTGGCAAGGCAGGCCTCTGCGGCGGCCTTGTCCTTTTTTGAGTAGAGGAAGAACTCGCTGCCCCTGATGAGTCCGGAATCCCCGCTGATGCGGTGCAGAAAATCAAAGATGCGCTCGATCTGCTCCACGGAAAATGGCGCCATGGACTGCTGCCCGTCCCTGAAGGTGGTGTCGGTGATGAAGATGTCTTCTGCGGGCTGGATGGGAATCAGCCGCATATCAAAATCTATTTTCGGAATTTCGTCATAGTTGAAGATGGAGCGGTAATAGTTTCCGCCCTCGATCTCCTGGATGCCGGATTCAAAATTTTTCCCAGGGGTGTAGTAAAAAACCCTCTTTTCCGGGTCCCATCTGGCCATGTTATTTCTTCTTCCCTTTCGGAATGTATGCGTCCTTGGGTATCTTTTCCGGCTCCGGTGCGCCGGCCTCCCTACGGGCCTCGATGACCTCTTCGATGGTCATCTCCCTGGGGATCTTCAGGTCCTGGCCTGTATAGAGCACCTTGGGGTCTTTGATCTGGTCGCGATTCGCCTTGTATATGAGCGGCCACATGTACGAATCATTATAGATCTCGTGCTTGGAGGCAATGCTCGGCAGGGTATCCCCTTTCTTCACCACGTAGATGATTGGGTTGGTCTCCAGCAGCGCAAGTTCTGAGCTCTTCTGGATCTCATCGCGTTTTTGGGTTATCTCGGTCCCGAGCTCTTCGATGCGTTTCTGCTTTTCTTCCAGGGTCTTGTTCTGAACGTCCTGATAGGTAGCGTTGAAGCTCAGTGCAAGAGACTGCAGGGTTTTTGCATCGTTATCCATGTAAGCCTTGAGCATATCCTGGTAAAGAAGCAGCAGAGAGAATGATTCCTTCTTTGCATACTCAAAACCCGAGATCTCTACGACCTTCTTGAGATTTTCAGATGCAGCCTCAACGATGGCCTTTCCTTCATCATCAAAGGCTCGAAGCGCTCTGAATGCCTTGATGAACGCCTCTGAGGCCAACTCATCCTCCTTATGGTCCAGCGCCTCAAGGCCCTGCCTGATGTTCTGCGCCAGCACCTTCATGGCTTCTTTTTTAGGGTTGGGCTGTGATCCTTCCTGTGTGGTCTTGGTCGAGGCACAACCGAAGAGAAAGAGCACCAGAAAACACAAACTGCAATATCGTCTCATTTTTTACCCTCTATTATCTTCAGGCCGAGCTCTGCGAGCTGCGTGGGATCAACGTCCGAGGGGGCCTCTGTCATGGTGCAGAACGCCTTTTGTGTCTTGGGGAAGGCAATGACATCGCGGATGCTCGTTGTGCCGGCAAGCAGCATGATGAGCCTGTCGAGCCCGAAGGCAATCCCTCCGTGCGGCGGTGCGCCATACTGGAGTGCCTCCAGCAGGAACCCGAACTTTACCTTGGCCTCTTCGTCACTCATCCCGATAGCCTTGAAGATCTTTTTCTGGAGGTCCTGGGAGTGGATTCTGATGCTGCCTCCGCCCACCTCGCTACCGTTGATCACCATGTCATAGGCCAATGCCTTTACCTTGGCCGGGTCGGTATCCATCAGGGGGATATCTTCGGCGGCCGGCGAGGTGAAGGGATGATGGACCGATACCAGCCTGCCCTGCTCCACGTTCCATTCGAACAGCGGGAAGTCCGTGACCCACAGCGCACAAAAGGTATCAGGCTCTATGAGCTTCAGGCGTTCGGCCAGATGTAGTCTCAGGGCCGACAGGCTTGCATTTACCACATTCTGCTTGTCTGCAATGAACAAGGCCACATCGCCGGGGCCCATATCGAGCCGCTGCGCAATGCCGGCCAGCTGGCCTTCCTTGAAAAATTTCGTCAGGGTGGACTTCCACCCATCCTCATCGAGGCGGGCCCAGAGCACACCCTTGGCGCCATAATCCGCAATGGCTCCCTGCAAAGAGTCCAGGTCCTTTCTGCTGAGATTATGCGGGCCCTTGACCGCGATGGCCTTGACCGCCCCACCCTCGGCAACAGTGGCGGTGAAAACGCGGAAGTCGGTTGTTGCTGCGATATCCGAGACATCAACGAGCTTCATGCCGAAGCGCATGTCAGGCCTGTCGTTTCCGTAGTCGGCCATTGCCTGGCTATAGCTGAGCCTTGGAAAGGGCCGCTTCAGCTCCACTCCTTTCGTCTCTTTGAAAAGGGCGGCAATCATGCCCTCGGTGATCTCGAGGACATCTCCCATGCCCACAAAGGACATCTCGATATCGATCTGGGTGAATTCCGGCTGGCGGTCGGCGCGCAGGTCTTCATCGCGGAAGCATTTGACAATCTGGTAATAGCGGTCAAAGCCCGAAACCATGAGGAGCTGCTTGAAGAGCTGGGGTGATTGGGGCAGGGCATAGAACCTGCCCGGGAAGACCCTACTGGGAACGAGGTAGTCGCGCGCGCCCTCGGGTGTGCTCTTTGTCAGCACAGGGGTCTCCACGTCGATAAAGCCGTGCTGGTCCATATACCGTCTGACAACAGATGCGGCCTTGTGCCTCAGCATCATGTTCTGCTGCAAGGCGGTCCTGCGCAGGTCAAGGTAGCGATGTTTGAGCCTTAAGGTATCGTTGACCTCAACGCCGTCTTCGAGGATAAAGGGCGGAGTCAGCGCCTCGTTGAACACCACCACCTCATGGGCTGTTATCTCCACATCTCCTGTGGACATGGCGGGGTTTCGCATCTCTTCAGGCCGCCGGAGCAGCTCTCCTGTGATGGCGATGCAGTATTCGGGCCTTAAGGTGTGGGCCACTGCGTGGGCCTTGGGCTGGTCTTCCGGATTGCAGACCACCTGGGCAACGCCGGTGCGGTCGCGTATGTCGATGAATATAAGCCCGCCTAAGTCCCTCCTGCGCTGGACCCATCCGAACAGTGTCACGGAAGTACCTTCGCCAACGTGGTTGATCTCGCCGCAGTAATGTGTCCGTTTCAATCCTTTCATACCGCTCGTCACACGTTATCTCCTTTAGCTAAAAAGCATGGGTTTAATCTCTTCAAGGGCATCTTGTCTTTTAATAGTGCGCTGGGGCACATCATTGATCATGTCCTTAACGGTAAGGGTGGATGAATCGACCTCGGTGGCCCCTATGATGATACAGAAGGGGTACCCTGCCTTGTCGGCGCGACGCATCTGGGCCTTGAAGCTCTTGCCGAAGGCGGCCTCGACCCGGATGCCTGCAGCCCTGAGTTCGGTCATGAGGCCTAAGGCCGCCTGCTCCACCCGGGGCTCGGCCTGGGTTACCACAAAGCACCCCTTGACCCTCTCCTGGCGCTCTCCCATGAGCATGATCATGCGCTCAATGCCGAACGCGAAGCCGATGCCGCCAACAGCCGGACCTCCCAGGATGTTCAAGAGGTCGTCATATCTACCGCCGCCGGCGATGGCGTTCTGAGACCCGAGACCCGTGGCCGTTATCTCAAAGGTGGTCCTGGTGTAATAATCAAGGCCTCGAACCAGCCTGGGGTTCTTCTCATAATGCACGCCAAAGGCGCTAAGCCCTGTCAGGACTGTAGCGTAATGGGTCCGGCAGTCTTCGCAGAGGTGTTCTTCGATGAAAGGCGCACCCTGCACCGCCTCCTTGCATGCGGGCACCTTGCAGTCCAATACCCGTAACGGGTTTGTGTTCATCCGCCGCTTGCAGTCGCCACACAGGTTGTCCTGCCTGGAGGCAAGGAACCGTTGCAATGCTCCCTGGAACACGGGCCTGCATTGCTTGCAACCCAGAGAGTTCACCTCCATGAGCAGCACATCGCTGCCCAGGATAGAGCTCGCCAGGTTATAGGCCATAGCCAGCGTCTCGGCATCTGCCAAAGGGCCATCCTCGCCCAGACGCTCAGCGTTGATCTGGTGAAACTGGCGGTATCTGCCCTTCTGGGGCCGCTCATAGCGGAACATGGGCCCGATGCTGTAGAGCTTGACAATGGGGTCTTTGTTCAACAGGCCATGCTCAATGACCGCGCGGAGTACACATGCCGTGGCCTCGGGCCGAAGCGTCACTGAGTCACCCGATTTGTCAATAAAGGTGTACATCTGTTTTTCCACGACATCGGTGTCATCGCCAATTCCTCGAAGAAAGAGTTCGGTCCTTTCCATCACGGGCGGCCTCAGCTCGGAAAAGCCATAGAGCGAGAAGATCGTACGTGTGGCGTCCTCCACAAGGCGCCACTTGGCCGCCTCATCAGGAAGGATATCATTCATGCCGCGTATTGCATTGATCACTTTTCACAGCCCCCGGGCCCACTCGGGCCTGATCATATTCGAGGAGGTATCGTCAAGGGCATTGTCGATGAGCCTGAGGATCTCCTGTTTGTCCCGGGGCAGGGTCCCGCTGATGGGCAGGTAGTTGGATGCGTGTTCTGAGCCGAACTTGCAGTTGGTGAGCATGAGGTCCTCCACGAACCACCTGAGCTCCTGCAGGGACTGCTTCTTGTCGATGAGCTTGAAGGAGCCACCCATCATCTCCTGCTCGTAGACCTTCTCGTAGGGTCCCAGCATGAGGGTAAGCGTTGCGAGAAAGTTCGGGTCGATGGCATTTGCCACCCGGGCCGAATCCTTGGCATGGTCATAACTGCCCTCGACCCCGCCAAGACCAAGGATGATGAAGGTGGACATGCGCAGACCGGCATCTATGGCCTTCCTGGAAACTTCTATGATCTGAGAGGCCTTTGCCCCCTTCTTGATCTTTTTCAGGAGGGGGTCATGACCGGTCTCGATGCCAAGGTAGAGGACATCGAGCTTGCGTGCCTTGAACTCAGAGAGTTCTTCAATTGTCTTGTCCTTAAGATTGGTGGGGCCGGCATAGGTGCTGATGCGCTCCAGCTTGGGAAAACGCTGGTTCATGAGGTCGAGCACCCTGATAAGGAAATCTGTGGGCGCAGCCAAAGGATCGCCGTCAGCCAGGAAGATCTTGCGTGTATCCGGGTAGTGCCTCGCCATCTCCATGACTTCCTTCTCGATCTCGTCGAAAGGCCTCACAAGGAAATCCTTGGTCTTGTACATTGCGCAGAACATACATTTGTTCCACGAACAGCCTAAGGTGACCTGGAAAATAAGAGAGCGCGCCTCTGAAGGCGGTCTGTAGAGCGGCATATCGTATTCCATTTATTGTCTCCTTGAAACCCTTATCATGATGTAGGTACTTCCGTTGTTAATGAGAGTGTATTACACAACCATATCAGGGGGAAAAATTCAATCCAAATTCGGGCCGTGCAGGGCTTCAGTCCTTTGTCCCGCTCGGGTAATCCATCGGTTTGTAAGGCTTTATGTCGAGGATGGGTGTGTTATCAAGCAGGTCAACGTTCTCCACATGGAGCATGTTGTCCTGAACTTTTATAAGCTTAAGGACCGACATACCGATGCCATTGGGCCTGTTTGGCGAGCACAGACTGAACACACCGCGCAACTCCCCCTCGCCACGTCGCTTCTGCATGAGACTGTAGCTCTCGGAGCGGTGGAAGTGGAAGAAGACCATGATATGGTCGTATTCATTAAGCCCGGCAAGTCCTTCCTTATATGCCTCAAAGATCTCGATGGTCCCTTTGATGGTGGATTCGGTATAGAACTTGGGCGCTGTGTCCGAGTCAAAGAGCTCACAGTGCATGAGGCCGATTGCGGTGTATAAGATTTCCATGGGTATCTTGTAACTTATATTCAGATAGAAATTCATCATGAAAATCTCAATTGAAGGACTCCCGAGTGAAAACCCTCGGTTCGGATTACGCTATTAGATTCACCACAGGTAATGATTCCGCTTAAGGTTTATATACTAGATTTTGCATTTATGAAGAATAAAAACTTGATCCGTTAAAATCAGTGATCTTGCAGCCATGAAGAACCGGGATACTTAGTGTTCAACAAAGGCTGCAAGATCACTGATTTTAACGGATCTAATTAAAGAACAACTCTATGGTCACAAAATTTTCTGTAGAAGGCCTCCTGGAGCGCATGTAGTATGGACTGGGACATTCAAACGCAAACCCTGGGTTTATATCCTAGAGCTCTCAAATCCTTGACCCAGGGGCTTCCTGGCCCTATAACAGCATCATGCATGTCCCCGAACATCTCGTGATCAGACCGCCGAGCGAGGCCAGGAGCCTTCTCATCAGGACCGTACGCGGGTGCAACTGGAACCGATGCCTCTTCTGCGGCATCTATGACTATTTCGATACCCCATACTCCGAGCGCACTGTTGATGAAGTCATCAAGGATATCGACGCCCTGCATGATATGTATGGAGACATCTTCAAGACCGCATTTTTGGGTGATGCGAACCCGCTCCATTTACCCACGGAATTTCTCATAGAAGTACTGAAACACCTCAGGGCGAAGTTCCCTTTAGTGAATCGGGTTACGGCTTATGCCAGGGCATCAAGCCTGGCAAAGAAGACTCAAGAGGAGCTCACAGCCATCCATGATGCGGGCCTTGACCGGGTCCATGTGGGGATGGAGAGCGGTTCGGATGCGGTGCTTTCGCTGCACAAGAAGGGTACCAGCCAGAAACAGCTCATCGATGCCGGGAAAAAGACCATGGCCTCGGGCATGGAATTGTCCTTCTACTTCCTTCTTGGGCTGGGTGGACATGCACTGTGGGAGGATCACGTTAAAGGCTCTGCCTTTGTGATCAATGAGGTGAAGCCCCACTTTGTCCGGGTGCGACGTTTATGGATACACCCTCTGTCAAGGCTTATGGAAAAGTTAACCTCTGGCGAATTCACAGAACAGACCCCGGACGGCACGGTTATCGAACTTAGAGACCTTGTTGCCGCCCTGGACCCAACGCCTGCCGTACTCGCCTGCGACCATGCGAACAACTACATCCAGGTCTTCGGCAGGCTCGATGAAAACAGGGAAGAGATGCTGCGCCTCATCAACACCTTCCTCGCTTTACCTTTAGAACAACGGCAGAAACATTACCTTTCGATTCCTTCAGTAATATGAGGGGACTTTTGATGCATGTCTTTTCTTAGCCCGAACAATAAAGTGAGTTTCCAATTAGGTCCGTTCAAAACCTTCATCTCGCAGCCTTTGTGAAACGCTCATTTTATCGGTCCTTCAAGGCTGCGAGATGAAGGTTTTGAACGGATCAAGTTTTTACGCTTCTTAACCGCACTATCCGGGTTTATTCTCAGTTTATTCTCAGTTTTCCCTTGACTTCTTAGGGAGTTTTCTTTAAAGGCCCTAATCTATGGCAACGAGACATCTGACAAATAATTCTTTCGGATTCTTCTTTTTTGAATAGGTCTGCCTGCGTTTAAGCTTTTTTAGATCTTGTCAAAAAAAGCCGTAGGTAGACCGGGTTTGTCTACCTGCGGCTTTTTTTTGTTCATGATGTGGTATCCCATCACCGGTGTGATGGACAGAAAAAAACTCTAAGGGAGGTAGTGTTATGAAGGGGAGAGTAACCAATGCATTGATCCTGGTAGGAGTGCTGCTCGTTGTCAGCATCCTTGTGGATCCGGTTGTCCATGCCAAGGATATCAAGGTGGGCGCTGCGATCAATCTCACCGGCCCGGCATCCACCTGGGGCCAGTACCATGCCAAGGGACAGCAGGATTACTTCAAGTATGTCAATGAGGTTAAGGGCGGCGTCAAAGGCAACAAGATCCAGATGATCACCGTGGATACCGCGTATAAGGCATCCGAGGCCGTGGCTGCGGTGAGGAAATTCGCCATGCAGGACAATGTGGATATGATAGCCACCTGGAGCGCTGGGGAAGGTATCCAGGCAAAGCCTTTGCTGCAGCAGTTCAAGATCCCGGCCATCAACTATTCCACTGCCTGGGAGATCCTCCAGCCGCCGGTTGACTACATGTACCTGCCTTTCGGCAACTACAAGCTCGACTGCCAGGCGGTCATGGAATATATCGCTGCCGTGCACAAGGGACCCGGCGCACCGAAGGTCGGATTGCTGACCTACAACAACACCTACGGCCGCTCCATCCATGAGCCAAGCAAAGAATACGCCAAGACAAAAAACATCGATCTCGTATCCATTGAGGAATTCCCTCCCCAGACCGTGGACCTCGCCACCGAGCTCTTACGGCTCAAGCAGAAAGGCGCCGAGTATGTGTTCGTCCAGATGTTGCCCGCAGCCATTATCAGCACACTCAAGAGCGCGGATCGCATCGAATATAACCCTGCCTTCATCGGCACCTGGACCTCCACTGACCCCGACTTCTTCAAGAACGGCAAAGGCCTCATCCGTGATCGCGTGAAGATGCACTTCTGCGGCGGCCTGCCGACGGACAAGGTCCCTGGTATGAAGATCATGGAAGAGCTCTGGTCGCGTTACAAGACAGTGGACTCCTTTGACGCCGCCTACTGGGAGGGCGTGGTCGTAGGCATGATCATGGAGAAGGCATTCATAAGGGCACAGGAAAAGTTCGGCTCTATCACACCCGAGAACATCAACAAGGCCATGGAAACCTTCAACAATGAGGACTTCGGCGGGTTAGTACCCAACATTACTTACACCAAGGACGACCATGGCGCTTCCTTCAAGGGCAGGATCGTCCAGATCCACGAGAACGGGACCTTTACGCCGCTGACCAACTTCTTCTCCCCTGGCAAGGACAAGATCCAGATACTGAAGTAGTAAAGGATCCATAGTGAGGGCATTCCGAGGGCATCCACGAATATTCTTTGCCGACAAGATGGCGTCGAGGCAGGCCGAGCTTGAGGTCAAAGGCCTGTCTCTCGCCTTCGGCGGCATCCAGGCTGTCAAGAATGTGGACCTTTCGGTCCATACCGGTGAGCTCGTGGCAATCATCGGGCCCAACGGCGCAGGCAAGACAAGCCTGCTTAACTGCATCACGGGTTTCTATAAGGCAACAAGCGGAGATATTATCTTTAATGGGCAGAGCATCGTTCATATGCACACCCACAAACTCACCTCGCTCGGTATCGGGAGGACCTTTCAAAACATCGAACTCTTCCCGGGCATGACCGTTCTCCAGAACATGCTGCTGGCCCGCCATAGCCGGTCATCATACAACTTCGCCCTGGCGTGCCTGTATTCCCCATCGGTCAAAAAAGAAGAGATCAGGCATCACGAGATATTGGAAGAGATCATCGACTTTCTTGAA
>Ga0209048_10004050_pt1 | contig 14080 bp, 8 predicted proteins | sample FrelakmetCRP12CR_FD_187146 | JGI IMG/M metagenome (GOLD analysis project Ga0209048, IMG submission 187146) | Freshwater lake sediment microbial communities from the University of Notre Dame, USA, for methane emissions studies - CRP12 CR (SPAdes)... | ecosystem: Environmental > Aquatic >... | reverse complement strand
AGCGAGATAAGATCTTGACTCTGTTCTCAGGCTCTGCCATGCCTGCAATGTCACCCCCCTTCAGGTCTTGAGACAAGATCTTATCTCGCTCAAACAAGGACTTCAGAGCGCAAAGCCAACTCACTATCCTCAGCTTCGTCAGCCGGTGAGATGCCGACGAGATCAAGTTGACCGTCTACTGTGCCTAGAACTCATCAATGCGGTGCTTGAAGGGAGGGAGGAACCACTTGGGGCCTGCCAGGTTGCGAAGCGTTTGGGATATGATGTGCGTCAATTGCAATATCTCTTCCCGCAGGAATGCAGATCGCTGACGAAACGTGCGAAAGAGTATCGAAAGCAACAAAAAGCACTGCGAACAGCTAAAAAATGCGAAGAGGTTCGTCAGACAGTTATGAGCCTTCATGCTCAAGGGATATTTCCTTCTCAACGGAGATTGAGGCAGGTTCTTCTCGATCCCAATTGCTTACTTGATCCTAAAGTAAGATCTGCCTGGTATTCCATGTGCCATGAACTGGGCCTTAAATCATGATTGCTTGCAATCTTGTGTGGAGTACGAAAGTGGCAAAACTTTTGGTAGAAAACGGCAAAACTTTCCTGTAAATGGCAGTTTATGTAAGCTTTGGTGAAGTGAAATTCAAAGGAAAGCCACTTTCGTTTCTCCTCTGATGTTAAAATACAACTTCAAGCAAGAAATGAACAAACCTATGGAAAACCCTCAAGAAGGTGCTCCACAGTGACTCCTCTTGCGCATATCGGTGGTAGCCGGAACGCTTGGGATTGGACGCACAAAAATCCATAAGATGATTGTAACTGGAGAGTTGCCAACTATCCGCGTTGGTCGAGCGGTACGTATTTCAGTCAGCACAATACACCAGCCGCGAAGTCACTTTCTTCGCCGTCCTTGGTCCCGCTTCCCATACCGCCGAAGCGGCCGAAGGCTATTCTTGCTTGTTACGCTTACAGACTCCGACGGAAACTCTTCAGGATGGGTCTCCTTCCACCGGTCCCAGAAGGCCACAAGGATGGACTGGAGCACGCCAGCCAGTGGGATTGCGAGGAACCCGCCGAGCAGTCCCATCCCCAGCAGTTCTATGCCGGCAAACATCGCCAGGATCGCCACAATCGGATGAATTTTCACCGTACTCTCCATGATACGCGGCGTCAGAATCTGTCCAATGAGAACCTGTATCAAGATGCCACCGATGGTAACGATGAGCGCCGTCACCCAACCCTGCGATAGCGACAGAATGATACAGAGCAACAGGGCAATGGTCCCTCCGATGACCGGGATAAACATGAAGACAAACATCACCACCGCCAGCAAGGCTGCATACGGCACACCAAGCAGCGCCAGCATAAGCCCCGTGCTCACCCCCGCAATCGTCGACAGGAGCAAGAGGCCGCGAAAATACCCGCCAACCGTCCGGTGCATGGTGCGAAGCAGAAAGTTGATGTTGTCTCGCTGGGTCAGCGGCGTCTTATATCGCAGCCAGAAAATGATGCGCTCGCCATCCAATAGGAAGTAGATGCTCAGCACGGCAATCACCACCACACTGATGATGACATTGACTATGCTGTTTAGCACTGAAAAAACCTGGGTAATCAACCCCTGCAACTGGCCTGCGATCTGCTCTCCGAATGTCCTAAGCTGGTTCTGCGAGAGACCAAGCTTGTTGAGCGTCTCTATGAAAGGCTGAAGCTGACGCAGTCCCTGCGGGGACAGCAGATATTGAAAGTAGGGCACGAATGAGGCAGACTGCTGCACGACAGACGAGACCACACTATACAGGAGAAAAGCCAAAGCGCTCAGCGCAACAAGATAGACCACTACAATTGCCAGCATGCGAGGCATGAAGCGCTGGAGTAACAGCACGAGCGGATAGATAGTAAACGCCAGGAGACCGGCAGCGATCAGTAAAATCAGTGTCCCAATGATGTGTCCAACCACCGCAAGCATTACCGCGCCAATCGCCAGCCAAGTGAGAATAGTCAGCGCGATAATGAGGCGTCTCATCCAGGCAGAACGCGCAAGCGGCTCAGGTGATGGCAGGGCTATTCGATCACCTTTTACAGGCAGAGCAGCAGAATTTTCCTCCCCAAATTGAGTGCTGTTTGGTTGTCCCATAGTCGTTCCTTCCTCCCTGGCCTCTTCTCCATCAGGAAATTCGTCGGGAGCAGCTGAACCTACAAGAATATTCAAGGAGTAGAATTCTTGTTTCTTTCCCCTTTTCAATCTAAGAAATACAATACTGACTACACAATGTAGTCACAATACAAAGCTCCATTATCACAAAGCACTCCCACTTTTCAGAACACCATTCACATGTGCTAGCTACCTCCAACATCCGTTCCAAAATAGAGCTGTGGTGACTATTTGAGATATACGTCGAGCACATTGATAATTTACCTCTTCAGTTACCTTGTGCTTTGACACGATTTGCATATAGTCCACCTCTTGCCGAAACTTTTGCCAGAGCTTCTCGATGGGATTGAGCCAGGGTGAGTACGTTGGCAGCGTGTTTCCGCTCCGTTGGGCAAGTTGCACTGCCTCTTAGTATGAATCACTTACGAAGGCCTAAAAAGTTCTTGCATACCAATTGGTATGCAAGAGTTGTTCAGATAAATCTGACTTCAAACCGTTACGGACTCAGCAAAACTTTTACCATCACCGCAGGACTATCTCCAATGGGAGAAGTCAATTGGACTTCCACAATCCCTGTATGCTCGTTTCTGCGCCTTTGCAGAATTGGCCAGGACAATCTAAAGGTTCACCAGCACCTTCACCATCACCACTCCATAGTCAAATGGAGCGCCACCCCTATGTCCGAGTACCACAATCCCTTCCTGAGCGCCAGTCTTGAAACTTGAGGTGTAAGGGAACGTGACGGTGAACGGCTGTGATGTGCCGCCGGAAGGGGCCATAACAGGTGTCCAACCAATTTGCTGGTAGAGGTGATCCAGGACCTGCGCACCCCCGATTTGCCCTTCGAACGTCGGCCCAGACCCGGAGACCGTCACTGGATTGTTGATGTACGTGCTTTGCCCGCTTTGCGGAGTTGTAATGGACATCCAATCAGCCTTGACTGCCGTTACCTCCCAGATGCTATTGGCGCCCCACGCGAGTCTGCTAAGCGTCATCTTGGTGATGCGGGGAGTACCGCCGCCCGCCGCGGGGAATGTCACATTGACATAGGCCTGGGGATCTTTAGCGCCACCACCGAAGACCAGTTGCAATTTCGGCGGATTGCTGGCAGGAGAAGGCATGAATTGCGCGACAAAATGTTCGGCCGTCTTCACGGGATCGCGTTTCCAGGTATCCTGCCCCGTATTGACCAGCGCCTGATCGTCATCCGCTTGCCAGCGTGTCAGATCGGGATACATGCCAGAGAAAGCGACCTGGACAAAGGCCTTCCCGTTCCATGCAAACTCGCGGAAGAGGTCAGGGGTCTGCTTGCTCTTCCCCTTGTTGATGCTGGAGTTCGGATCGATATCAGCAGTGATGATGGTACTGGCGTCACTGATCCTGGCATTCCTTGTTTCCACACTGAGGCGTTGCACGGGTTGTGCCCCCGTGAGGTCATACACGTAAAGGTGGCCAGGCTTGCTAGCAGATGGAGCGACCGTTAACAAAGCCAGCAGTGTACTGTATGCCGGTCCCTTCAAGTTGCCACACGACACTGTTGTGGGAGATATGCCAAAATTGGACTCCCAGTATCCCGCTTCTTGCTGTGCCACAGGACAGGACATCGGCCCAAACGCAAACTGCGGCTGTGGATCAAGCAGCACCTTTACCATCACGTAAGGGCCACCGACGGGAGAAGACTGCGCGATTTCCACAATCCCTTCCTGCGGGCCTTGCTTGAAGCTCACGTCGTAGGTAACCTGGATCGAGTAGGGTGAGTTCGTCATACCCAGACCAGGCATCGCGGGTATTGTGGTATGCCCAACGGCGGTATACAGGTGATCCAGGATGTATGCATGGCCAATCAGCCCTTCATACGCGCCCCACGTTCCTTCGAGCTTCACCGGGCTGGCGATGAGGCTTCCAGACTTGATGGAGGTGAGAGCACCAGCGCCGTCTTCAACGCCAATCACCACCCACATGTTGTGGGTATTCCCCTCGAGACGGCTGAGTTTCACATTGACACCTGGCCCTGATTTCATACCCTGGAAAGGTTTCCCCTCCACTTTAACTGTTGCGTATACATCCTTCGCGCCGCCGCCACTAATCAGGGTTGTTGTCATGGGTTTGTTCCAACTGAAGAACGTCTGCGCAAGGTTCAGCGCTACCTGTTTCGGATCATTTTTCCAGGTATCCTGGCCCTTGTTGACACGTGCCTGGTCCGCTTCGGCCTGGTAGCGTGTCATGTCGGGGAAGATGCCGGGGAAAGCGACCTGTACCATTTTGCCCTGAGCATTGTTCCACTGAAATTCGCGGAAGAGGTCTGCAGTCCATTGCGAAGGGGGTTTGCCAACGTTCAGGCCGGCGTTTTGATCGACCTGAGCAGTCATGACAGTGTTGTAGTAGCTGATCTTTGCATCACCTTTCAACAAGCCTGGCAGCTTGAATATCTGGGTTGGCTTTGCACTGGTGATGTTGTTGAAGACATAGACATCCAGGCGCGCATCTGGGCCTGTATAACGTACCGTGACCATTGCCTGGAGTGATGTGGTATGCATGATGTTAGCAAAGCTGACACTCTCAACCTTTGTAACGCCTGGTTGTGCGCTAAGAATCTTATCCCAGTAGGCAGGGTCGCTTACCGCGCCCGGTCCTTTTTGTGGACCCGGAGTCACCCCTGGTGGAGAGGTTGGAGTGATATTAGTGCCCGGTGTTGTTGGCACGGTAGGCACCGGAGTGACATGGCCTGCAGGACGCTGTAGCAATCCTGGAATCAAGAGGGCACCGAGGCTTAACAAGAGCGCGAGGGCCACGATCACAGCAACAATCACCACCCAGTGATTACGCGGCGGGCGAGGAGGACGCTGCGGAGGTTGTGGGAAAGTCTGCTCCGGTGACACGCCCGCTCCTTGTCCTTTCTCCAGTGTCTGTAGTGATGAAGGAGTAGGAGGCCCCATATCCCGCTCTTTTTCGATATCATGTTGGGTACTCATTGGTTTGCTCCTTTGCATAAGCTACCTTCATAGTAGCTACACCAATCCAAACAGAGTATACCGAAAGCATTTCCCGAAGCAGTCACATTTCGCCATCACTGTGGCACAATGAGATCACAATCGCACGGAGGTATCGGAAAGCCACAAACCGACCCCCTTGAGCTATCCCATCGTTGTCCAGCCGACAATGTCTATGGTATCTACGGTGCCAGTATTCCCTTGGAGACCAGCGAATGCAACGTGTTTTCCACCGTTCATTGAGCCAATAAGCGATGTGAAGAAAAGCTGCCTATGCACCTTAAAGGGCAATGCACCGCGTTAAGTGCGGCGGTAGGACTGATTGACCGATTACCTTACTTCCATTGGTGTGTGCTTGCTCCCTGGCCAACCGGCCCTCGCAGGCAAGCACCAAAGAGAGCTGTTTGTTGGGGTTACGGAGGAAGACGTCAATTCAGACATCTATTGAGGCGAATTTGTTAAGATTACCTCTGGTTTACGTTAGAGTAATTGGGGTGAAATAAAGAGCAGGCAAGTGCTACTACTATTTCTATTATCATAGCAAAATTAGTCTCAACATCAATCATTCTCTCTCACATCCGTTTGAAACGTCTCCATCCAGGGACAGGGAATGGGCTGTTCCTGGATGGAGACGCAGTCTGGGGGACTATGTACCTCGACAAAGGGCAGGTTGCCCTTTGTATTCATACTGGTCCATGCACCCCTTCAAGCGGATATCAATTGGTTTGGAGCACCCGGCACAACTACTTTCACCCTGCATGGTCGATCTCTCTTTCGTTGTTATTTTGAAAGGAAACGAGTTGTAACATGAAACGTTATGTAGTCTTCCTCTCCCTACTGTTGACGCTTTTTAGTGTCCTGGCAGTGTCTTTCACTGTAGGTGCCAATACTGCTAAAGCCCAGGGCCCCTCTCACAGGTCGCAGGAATATCTGGCTCTTGGCAACTCAGTCGCCTTCGGCTTTAGCCCGCTGGCCAACCCGAAAAACGCAAACAACTTTATCGGATACCCGAACACGGTGGCTAAAACGCTCAAGGAGAACCTCACGAACGCTGCCTGCCCCGGCGAGACGAGCAGCCACTTCATCGATCTTACTAGCACCAACGACAACGGCTGCGGCCAATGGCGCTTCACCTACCAATTCCCCCTCCATGTAACTTACAACACCTCGCAGCTCGCGTTTACCGACACATTCCTCCAGTCACATCCCAAGACCCAGGTGGTCAGCATCGACATCGGTGCCAACGACCTCTTCGTACTGGAACGTGCATGCGGCGGATCAAGTACCCCGGCTGAAATCCAATGCATTCTGACGGGCTTGCCTGCCATGCTGGCGACGCTCTCAACCAATCTCGACACCATCTACGGGCATATTCGTAACCTGGATCGCTACCACCATAAGCTCGTCGTGCTGACCTATTACTCGCTCAACTACAGTGACCCCGTCAGCACGAACGTGATCTCGCAGGTGAATCAGGTGGTTGCCAATCGCACATTGGCCTGGAAAGGGATCGTTGCCGACGGGTTCGATGCGTTCGCCGACGCCTCCAAGGCCTATGGCGGGGACACGTGTGCGGCAGGATTACGCATCGTGGTGTCGACCTCTCCTCTTACCTGTGACATCCACCCGTCGCCTACCGGGCGCGACCTGCTGGCGCAAGCCATCGTGAAAGCGCTTCGCGACGACTGACCGTCAGGCAAGAGCCTGAGTGCTGCTGCTTGTTCTCCCTCTGCATGAGGAAGAAATGCCTGTTGAGAGGGAGCGAGCGGCAGCATGCACCATGTGCATCAACCTGGGGTTCCGAGAGTAGGCGGGTCCAGTTGGCGAAGTCGTCACAGGTCGCTTTCCTGGCATCAGGAGCGAGCCTTCTGACGGCGGCCTGGAGTTTCGCCAACAGTATGCATGTGTCGCGAGCACACCAGTGCCCATGAAAATGAATTGCCCATCGTCTATTTTCAGGGGAAAGATATGCTCTACCTCTAAGACCTGCATGCTGCTACGTATCTCAGATTTCACCCGATGATCCGCGTTGTATATCAGTCTCCTTGCTTCACGAATAGCATGAAATCAGCTTCTCCTCCATACCTTTCTTGATTGACGAGTACAGCATCTCATTATCTCGTTGCAACTTGTTGTATCCTTGGAAGTTCATCAGAGTAAACATCCATCGTCATGCTGATCTGTGAGTAGACGAGCAACTTTCTCACCTCGAGTGTAATGTACAATTGATAAGAGAATGACATTTTGTACTTTTATTGTCTGTATACGGTCAGTATCAACATCTCCTGCGGTAGATAAACTGGCAGGGATGGTACTACAAGAGTTCAAGGACAAGATCTGCCAATGCTCAACATGAATGTTTATGACACGATTGTGGTCGGCGCCGGTATTTTTGGGATCACAACTGCACTAGAATTGAAGGCACGTGGGTATCATGTTGCTGTACTTGACCCCGGCCCTCTGCCGCATCCCTTAGCTGCTTCTACCGATATCAGTAAGGTTGTACGCATGGAATATGGTGCCGATGAAACGTACATGGTAATGGCAGAGCAGGCATACGAGGGCTGGCTCAAATGGAATGCGGAGCTTGGGGAGACACTCTTCCATGATGTGGGAGTACTCGTCTTTACAAACACTCCCATGTATCCAGGTAGTCACGAATATGAAAGTTACCAATTGCTCCTCAAAAGAGGACACACTCCTGAACGCCTCTCTGGCGATGCTATCTCTCGACGGTTCCCTGCCTGGAAACCAGGGGCCTTCGTCGATGGATTCTTCCATGCACAAGGAGGCTACGTGGAAAGCGGCCGTGTAGTAGCCGCTCTCGCTCGCCTTGCCCATTCAAAGGGTGTCATGCTCTACCCTGATCAAACTGTCGAAACCTTTGTTGAAGAGAGCTCCCGCATAAAAGGGGTACGCACTCGTTCAGGGAACACTTTTCATGCCGAACATGTCGTTGTTGCATCTGGCGCATGGACTACTCTGCTTGTGCCAGACCTTGCACCAATGGTGAAGGTAACAGGACATCCTGTCTTCCACCTCAGGCCTGCCAATCCTGCTCTGTTTACCCCACCTGATTTTATTGTCTTTACCGCCGACATTACAAAGACGGGCTGGTATGGCTTCCCACTTCATCCTCGCGAGAATGTAGTCAAAATAGCTAATCATGGTGCAGGTCAGGTACTTCATCCTGAGCAAGATGAGCGAGTGGTGACAGAAAGTGATGCCGAACGTTTACGGGCTTTCCTAGCTACAGCTTTACCGAATTTATATGGTGCTAATATTGTAGCTACACGCCGTTGTCTTTATGTTGACACCCCTGATGGAGACTTCTGGATAAGTCGCCATCCTCACTGGGAAGGTCTCACTGTGGCAACGGGTGACAGTGGGCATGGTTTCAAGTTCGCGCCCATTCTGGGAGGACTGATCGCCGATGCAGTCGAAGGAAAGACGAACCCGTTGTTGTCCAAATTTCAGTGGCGCGATGTTTCCTGGGGTGATGTGAAGAAGGAGTCATCACGCTATAAGGGAGAGATTTGACAAACGTGAAGATGAGCCACTGTGTAGGCGAGTTTATCAGTCCAATATGTGTACGTAACCCATTATAGACGAAATAATGATCAGTTGTATGAAAATTTGGCCGGTGAGCATGGTGCCCTCCTCCCATATTTCAGATATTTCAGTATCTTAGCAGGTCTTTTTCGCTAGTGAGACGACCCCGTGCAAACTTTCTTCTCTCTCTGAAGATTACAGTAAAATTGCCTGGAAAGATAGAAGATAGGACGCTTTTTGGGTGTGAAGTAGGACACTTTTGAAAAGGAGCAAAACAGATCGTAATGATAGCGATCTAAGAGGAAAGAGTAGAAGTTCCAATCGTGATGTCTCATCACAATTGAGGGGCTTCCAAGTTCGTGATTGGTCAAATCAGGTTTTGATGACGTGCGCTTTCAATGATCCCCGGGCGAGTTTTTCCAAAACAATGGAGGTCTCAGGCCCAGAAAGCCTCCGAAGATGAGAAAACCAAGCAAGATTGCTCCCATCTCGCCGAGGAGAAAAATAGCTATGACAAGGAATGCAATCTGTAAGTGATCTGGCGGCCCTTCTTTGAAAAACTCCGCGACAGGAAATAGGAGGCCAAGCACAATCCCAATACTCATGACAAAACGCCAGGGATGGACCGAAGGGCTTAGCCATGCAAACCTTCCTGCTTTGTTCCTCAACCATCGATCGAAGCTCTTTATCTGGGGAAAAATCCGCAACACAGGACTCAAGATCATGAGGTATAGGTCATTGAGCGCCTCGCCCAATGAGCTTGATGCATCGCTCGTTTCAGGTATGTGATGCACATGAAGTATCACTCTGATGTATAAGAACCCATCGATAATTGCGAAGAATGCCACAACCCCTAAGCCAAACATGAGATATCCCCCCGCTGTTGAAGAGAAGACCAGAGCAGCTTGTTGCGCAACAGCAATACCATCTCCGACAATAGTGATGAATATAGCGAAAAGGGCTATCCCGATACCACGTAGAATAAATGGGAGTCTGTGTAGACTATTCGCGTCCTTTATCTGCTGGAAAGATCGAGCGAGGGATAAGATACTGAGTGCGATTGCAAGCTGGAAGGCAAAAGAACCAATAGCATCATATGGGTCAACTGCAAAGGGATTCAGCTCAGATATTGATTGGTTTTTACTCCAGGCAAAGAAAGCCCAAAACACAAACGAGGTGATAGTGGTAAAGATAGCTAGAAAATGAATCTCCTTGACAACATGTTGCGTTTTCATGGCCGATGTTGTATTGACTTGTGACATATACACCCCGCGTCTTTTCTTGCGCCGATTGTATCTTTGCAATTCTTCAGCATATTCTACCAGAAACATATATCCAATTCTCTATCCTAGAAGCTATCTTCTCAGCACTCGCGTGCATGTGCGGGGGAAGGTCCAAAGACTACAATAAACACTTGACAGACCACAAAACCCTCTGTATACTTTCCACATAACAACTGAATACCATAAAGTATCGAACAGGAAGAGTATACAACCTGCAGAGGTTGCAGAGAGCCGGAGTTGGTGAAAATCGGCACTAAGCAGTTGTAGAATGGGCCTGGGAGCAATGAGCGAACGTTTTTAACGAACTAGTAGTACTCATTCGGAACGTCCCCCGTTACTGAGGACAGGATATCATAGTGTATCCGGCAATGAGGGATTAGCTGCAATTTTAGAAAAACAGCTAGTCTGAATCAGGGTGGTACCACGAAAGCGTCAATTACGCCTCTCGTCCCTTGCATGGGAAGAGTGGCGTTTTTTATTGTTCATTTTTTAAACAACGAAGGAGGTCAGCATGCCAGTTGAAACAAGCCAAAATGTAAAATCAGAACCAATTGCTGCAAACGCAAACACACCGGTGAAAAAACGTGTCTTTTCTGGTATACAGCCGACAGGAAATCTTCACCTTGGTAATTACCTGGGAGCCTTACGCAACTGGGAAGAAACTCAATCACTGTATGACAACTTTTTCTGTATAGTTGATCTGCATGCAATCACATTGCCTATTGATCCAAAGGAGCTGCACCAAAGTATTCGCCAGCTCGCCGCCATTTACCTGGCTAGCGGTTTGGATACACACTATTGTAAGCTCTTCATCCAATCACATGTGCATGAACACGCTGAAATAAGTTGGATTTTGGAGTGCTTCACACCCATGGGTTGGTTGAACAGAATGACACAGTTCAAGACCAAAGCAGGCGAGAATATAGATTCGGTTCCAACTGGTCTCTATTGCTATCCGGCGCTAATGGCTGGCGACATCTTGCTGTACCATACCAACTATGTCCCGGTTGGTGACGACCAGAGACAGCATGTCGAGTTCACACGAGATCTTGCGCAGCGCTTTAACGCACACTACGGGCAAGAGGCTTTCACCGTTCCAGAAGCGCAGATTCGTGCGGTGGGCGCACGTATCATGTCCCTTGACAACCCGTTAAACAAGATGAGCAAAAGCGATCCGAATCCTAACTCTCGCATCAATCTTCTGGATGATCCTAAAACAATCAAGCAAAAGATTGGGCGAGCCACAACAGACTCCTTGCGCCTGGTGACATTCGATTCAGAACGCCCAGGCATAACTAATCTGTTGACCATCTACCAACTCATGACTGGATATTCACAGCAGGAGATTGAAGCAGAATTTGCAGGGAAAGGCTATGGTGACTTCAAAGCCGCTCTTACTGAAAGGTTGGTAACAACGCTGGAACCTATTCAAAAGCGCTATTATGAGCTGATGAATGATCCGGCTACCTTAGAGAACATTCTCAAGCAAGGGGCCGAAGAGGTACGTCCCATAGCAGCAACAACCTTGCAGCATGTTAAAGATGTCATAGGATTGGGTTAAATGATGTTATATCCAACTCTCGACGAAATCAGACAACTGCGAGACACAGAAATGGCAGTAAAGGCTCATACTCACAAGCCCTTACTGCCCATCTGCTGCGATATCCTTGCAGATATGGAAACACCGGTCTCTGCCTACTGCAAAATCGCCTCAGGCCCATATAGTTTCTTACTGGAGAGTGTTGTGGGTGGAGAGCACATAGCCCGATATTCATTTATTGGCATTGATCCTTATCTGGTCATGAAACATAAAGGCAACACAGCGACTTTACACCGACCAGCATCGCACAGGGACAAATGTATTGAAGAGATTCCATGTTCTGATCCGTTGGTGTTTATTCAAGCTGAGTTAGAGCAGTACTATCTCGTCGATCCGTTAGGAATCGAGCACGATTCACTGCCAAGCTTCCATGGTGGTGCGGTCGGTTATCTGTCTTATGAGACAGCCGCACGTTTCGAGCATTTACCCGTACCAGAAAAAAATGCATTGGATGTACCATTGGCGATCTTTTGCTTTACCGAGACTGTACTGGTCTTTGACCATCTAAAGCACCGTGTTCGAATCGTTACACATCTTCACTTTGACACACCTGATCTTGAAGCAGAATATGAGCGTGTGCTTGCAATCATCGAAGATATCCAGCAGCGTCTTCATAAAGCGCCTCATTTACCAGAAGAGCCAGATTACAAAACCGATATTATAGCATCTGAGATAACATCAAACCGTACGCCCATTGAGTTTGAGTCCATGGTTTGCAAGGCTCAAGAATACATCCGTGAGGGCGATATTTTCCAGGTCGTCCTTTCGCAACGCCTGAGCCGTCACGTCAATGCAGCACCCTTTACTATTTATCGCGCTCTCCGTTCCATTAATCCTTCGCCATACATGTTCTTTCTAGATTTACAAGATATCCACATCATTGGCGCTTCACCAGAATTATTGGTACGCGTCGAGGATGGTGAAGTTACTATTCATCCCATCGCTGGAACTCGTAGGAGAGGTGAAGATTCACAGAGCGATCAAGCACTTGCTGAAGAGTTGAAGAATGATCCGAAAGAGCGTGCTGAACATGTCATGCTGGTTGACCTTGGACGCAATGATGTTGGACGAGTCAGCACACCCGGTAGCGTTAAAGTAAGCCAGTTCATGGAAATCGAACGCTATTCTCACGTTATGCACCTTGTCTCCAATGTCACCGGTCAACTTCGCCCTGAGTTTTCTTCTTATGATGCCTTGCGAGCAGGGTTTCCTGCTGGCACAGTCTCAGGAGCACCAAAGATTCGAGCTATGGAGATCATTAGCGAGTTGGAAGGAGAACAAAGAGGCATCTATGCAGGAGCTGTTGGTTACTTCAGTCATTCAGGCAATCTGGATACAGCAATCACCTTACGTACGATGATCATACAGAATGGCCGTGCTTATATACAGGCAGGAGGAGGCATTGTTGCCGATTCCAACCCTTCTGAAGAGTATCAAGAGAGCTTGAATAAGGCAAAAGCGCTTTTACGTGCCCTTGATGAAGCCGAAAATATTTCCGAAGAGCGGAGGGAGACGTATGCTTCTATTAATAGATAATTACGACAGCTTCACATACAATCTCTATCAATACCTGTCAGAACTGGGAGCAGATGTACACGTATATAGGAATGATCAGGTAAGCATAGACGAAATCGAGTCGATAAGTCCTGATCAAATCGTTATTTCCCCAGGGCCTTGTACCCCATCGGAGGCGGGTTTATCCTGCCAGATTATCGAGACATTTGGACCATACATTCCTATGCTAGGGGTTTGTCTTGGTCATCAAGCGATTGGACAAACTTATGGTGGGAATGTCCTGCAAGCACCTGAGCCGATGCATGGCAAAACCTCATTGATGTATCATGAGGGGCAGGGAGTATTTCGCAATCTCCCCACCCCCTTTGAAGCTAATCGTTATCATAGCCTCATTGTTGAGCGCGCAACTCTCCCGGCCGAACTGGAGATTACAGCCGAGACGGCTGACGGTTTAATCATGGGCCTCCGGCATTGTACTTACCCTGTCGAGGGAGTACAGTTCCACCCTGAGTCAATTATGACTCCTATCGGAAAAGATTTACTTCGTAATTTTTTAACATCATATTGAGCCGAGAGGAAGAAGAGATGATTCGAGAAGCAATTTCACAGGTAACAACAGGAGCTACGTTGAGCGAAAACGAGGCAGCCGTAGTTATGGAAGAAATGATGACGGGTGTTGCAACCCCGGCACAAATGGGAGCTTTTCTGACGGCATTGCACCTGCGTCCTGGTAATGAAACCGTGCAGGAAATCACAGGTCTGGCGCGTGTAATGCGACAGAAAGCTGTTCGAGTACATTTGAAAGAGAACATAGCGACACAGGCAATCGATACATGTGGAACAGGCGGAGATAGGGCTGGAACATTTAATGTTTCAACCGCGGCAGGCATTGTTGCGGCAGCAGCAGGAGCATCCGTTGCAAAGCACGGCAACCGTTCCGCTACCAGTCACTGTGGCAGCGCTGATGTACTGGAGGCGTTAGGAGTGCGTATCGATC
>Ga0209048_10004049_pt1 | contig 14082 bp, 15 predicted proteins | sample FrelakmetCRP12CR_FD_187146 | JGI IMG/M metagenome (GOLD analysis project Ga0209048, IMG submission 187146) | Freshwater lake sediment microbial communities from the University of Notre Dame, USA, for methane emissions studies - CRP12 CR (SPAdes)... | ecosystem: Environmental > Aquatic >... | reverse complement strand
TGCCCGAGTAGTCGAACTCGCAGGCCTGCCCGATGACGATGGGCCCGGAGCCGATGATGAGGATCTTGTGGAGGTCGTCGCGGCGCGGCATCAGGCGCCTGCCTTCTTGAAGCGCGCGATCTCCTCGCGGAAGCGCTCGAAGAGGTAGAGCGAGTCGTGCGGCCCCGGGGTGGACTCCGGGTGGTACTGCACCGAGAAGGCGAAGCGCTCCGGCGCGGCCACTCCCTCCACGGTGCCGTCGTTGAGGTTCACGTGGGTGATCGCCGCGCCGGCGACGGCCTCATCCTTCACGGCGAACCCGTGGTTCTGCGTGGTGATCTCGACGACCCCTGTGCGCAGGTCCTTGACCGGGTGGTTGGCGCCGCGGTGCCCGAACTTGAGCTTGTACGTCGAGAGGCCAAGCGCCTGGGCGAGCAGCTGATGCCCGAGGCAGATGCCGAACACGGGCACCTTGCCGAGCAGCCGGGCGACGGCCTTGACCGCGTAGCCCACCGCGGCCGGGTCGCCGGGCCCGTTGCTGAGAAACACGCCGTCGGGCTCACGCTTGAGCACATCTCGGGCGCTGGTCTGCGCCGGCACCACGGTGACGCGGAAGCCGCGCGCGGCGAGATGTCGCAGCATCGAGCGCTTGATGCCGAAGTCGTAGGCCACCACGTGCAGGTCGGGCGCCGGCGCCCCTTCGGGCGCCGGCGCCTCGTAAGCGGCTTCGCAGGTGACGACCTTGGCCAGGTCAAGGCCGGCCATCATTGGCAGTCCTTGGGCGGCCTTGCGCAGATGCGTCGCGTCGCCGGTCTCGGTGCTGACCACGGCTCTCAGCGCGCCCTTCTCGCGGATGTGCCGCGTGAGGGCGCGCGTGTCGACGCCGCCGACGGCGAGCACGCCGTGTTCGGCGAGCCAATCGAGCCAGGTGACGCGCGAGTCGCGGTTGAAGCGGTAGTTGGTGATCTCGCGGGCGATGATCGCCCTCGCGTGCGCCGTGTCTGATTCGTCGCGCTCGGGATCGGCGCCGTAGTTGCCGTTCATCGGGAACGTGTACGTCACCAGCTGGCCGCAATAGGACGGGTCGGTGGCGATCTCCTGGTAGCCCGCCATGCTCGTGTTGAACACGAGCTCGCCGCCGACGGAGCCGTGCCCGGTCAGCGCTTCGCCGCCGAACACGGCGCCGTCTTCGAGGACGACGACGGCCCGGCTAGGCAAGGTCCTCCCAGGCGACGCGGCCGGCGGCCAGGGTGAGTTTGACCTTGGCCGTGAGCTGGTGACCAAGCCAGGGGGAGTTGAACGAGCGCGACTGCAGACCGGCGGCGCTCACCGTCCACTGCGCCTGGGGATCGACGACGCAGAGATCGGCGACCGCGCCGGGGCTGACGCTGGGCGCGTCGAATCCGGCGATGCGCGCCGGCGCCGTGCTCATGCGCGTCACCAGGGTCCCCAGATCGAGCGCCTTGCTGGCGACGAGCTCTCCGTAGAGCACGCTGAAGGCCGTCTCCAGGCCGGTGCAGCCGAACGGGGCCTCCTCGAACGGCACGTCCTTCTCTTCGGCGGCGTGCGGCGCATGGTCGGTGGCGACGCAATCCAGCAGCCCGCTCTTGAGCGCCGCGACGAGCGCCTTGCGGTCGCTCTCGGCGCGCAGCGGCGGGTTCATCTTGAAGTTGGGGTCGAGCGCGGCGATGGCCTCATCGTTCAGCGTGAGGTGATGCGGAGTGACTTCGGCGGTGACCCTGACCCCGCGCGCTCGGGCGCGCTCGATGGCCGCCAGCGAGGCGGCCGTGCTCACGTGGCAGATGTGCACGGCCGCGTCCTCGTACTCGGCGATGTCGAGGGTGCGCGACACGTCGAGGCTCTCGCAGAGCGACGGGATGCCGGTGAGACCGAGCCTCGCCGAGACCCTGCCCTCGTGCATCTGGCCGCCCGTGAAGAGGGAGTCGTCCTGCGCGTGTACGGCCACGAAGCGCCCGCTCACCTTGACGTACTGGAGGGCGCGGCGCGTGAGCGTCGCAGTAGCCAGAGGACGCCCGTCGTCGCTGAAGCCGACCGCGCCGGCCGCGCCGAGCTCGCCCATCTCGGTGAGCTGCTCGCCGGCGAGCCCGCGGGTGACGGCCGCGAAGAACCCTACGGGTATCGCGGCCTCCGCGCGGGCCGTCTCAATGAGGCCCCTGAGAATGGTCGCCGTATCGACCGCCGGGTCGGTGTTGGCCATCGCGAAGATGGCCACGTACCCGCCCGCCGCCGCGGCTCGCGAGCCGGTGGCGACGTCCTCTTCGTCCTCGCGGCCCGGCGTGCGCAGGTGGGCGTGCAGGTCGACGAAGCCGGGCAGCACGAGCATGTCGCGGGCGTCGAAGACCCTGGTGCTCTTGCCCGGCTTGAGCTCCTTGCCCAGCTGGGTGACCTTGCCCTTGGTCACGAGCACGTCCTGGGCCGCGTCGATGCCGGCCGCCGGGTCGACGACGCGGCCGCCCTTGATAAGGAGGTCGGCAGCCGGCCCGCTCTTGCTCCACGTGCGCTGCATCAGAGCACCTCCCCGCTCGCGGCACCGTCGCTGTAGCCGACGATGGTCCTGTACAGGATCGCCATGCGCACGGCGAGACCGCTGAAGACCTGATGGGCGATGAGGTTCTCGTCGTCGTCGGCGATGTCCGCGGCGATCTCCACGCCGCGGTTGATGGGGCCGGGGTGCATGACCCTCTGTCCCGGCCGCAGCCGGGCCCGCGAGATGCCGTAGAGCGCGCTGTACTCGCGCAGTGACGGCAGGTAGTTGGCGCCCGCCTTGATACGCTCCTTCTGGATGCGCAGAAGATAGATGACGTCGGCGTCCTTGAGGTTGGCGAGGTCGTACTCCACCTTCACGCCCATCTCCTCGATGCCTCGCGGCATGAGCGTCGGGGGCGCCACCAGAGTGACCTCCACGCCGAGCATCCGGAAGCCCATGATGTCGCTGCGCGCGACGCGGCTGTGCAGGATGTCGCCGATGATGAACACGCGCAGGCCGTGGAGGTCGCGACCCAGGTTCTGGCGCATGCTGAAGAGGTCGAGCAGGCACTGCGTGGGGTGCTGGTGCTTGCCGTCGCCGGCGTTGATGACGCTCGCCTCCGTGTTGGCGGAGAGCGTCTGGCAGGCGCCGGCGGAGGGATGGCGCATGACGATGATGTCTGGCGAGTAGGCGCTCAGCGTGATCGCCGTGTCCTTGAGCGTCTCGCCTTTCTCGACGGCCGAGCCGCTGGCCTTGAGCGCCAGCGTGTCGGCCGACAGCCGCTTGGCGGCCAGGTCGAAGCTCGACGAGGTGCGCGTCGAGGCCTCCCAGAAGAGGTTGATGATGGTGCGCCCGCGCAAGGTCGGCACCTTCTTGATGTCGCGCTCGAGGACGGGCAGAAAGCTCTCGGCGGTATCGAGGATGAGCTCCACGTCGGCTCGCGAGAGGTCCTCGATGCTGATCAGGTCGCGCTTGGGCATGGTCAGGCCTCCTTCGAGCGCACGAGGACGACCTCGTCGACGCCGTCGCACTCCCGCACGCGCACGCTGATGCGCTCGCGCAGGGCCGTGGGCAGGTTCTTGCCGACGTAGTCGGGCCGGATGGGCAGCTCACGGTGCCCACGGTCGACGAGGACCGCGAGCTGCACGGCCGCCGGCCGCCCGTAGTCGAACAGGGCGTCGACGGCGGCGCGAATCGTGCGGCCCGTGTAGAGGACGTCGTCGACGAGCACGACCCGGGCCCCGTCGATCGTGAAGGGAAGGTCGCTGTCGTTGACGACCGGCTGCGGCGTGATCGGGATCACCCCCACCGCCCCACGAGCGGCGACGTCGTCGCGGTAGAACGAGATGTCGAGGTTGCCGGCCGCGTACGAGCGACCGCCGATCTCGCAGAGCAGCTTGTGGATGCGCGCGCCAAGGAAGGCGCCGCGCGTGTGGATCCCCACGACGGCGAGGTCGTCCTCGCCGGGGTTCTTCTCGATGATCTCGTGAGCGATGCGCGTGATGGTCCGCGACATCTGCTCGGCCGTCAGGACGACGAGCTCGTTGGCGGGTCTGGGCTCAGGCATACAAAAGCGCCGCCGTGGCCTGAGAAGCGTACGGCAGCGCTGCACCCCCTTTCCGTCTCTCCGGACGTGGTTAAAGGTCGGGCTTACTCTAGCAGACCGGTCAAGCAGCGACAAGGGTCCCGGCGCCGCCGCCGGAGACGTTCAGAAGCGCGGGTCGGGCGGCAGGCCGAGGCTAGCGAGAAACGCCCGCAGATCGGGCGGCAGAGGGCTGGCGCAGATCATCTGCCGCCCATCTTCGGGATGTGGGAACGCCAGCTGCGCGGCGTGCAGGAACTGGCGGTCCAGGCCCTCCGGCCTCTCCCGCCCCCCGTACTGGACGTCGCCGGCCACGGGGTAGCCGAGGGCCGCGAAATGAACGCGGATCTGATGCGTGCGGCCGGTCTCAAGCTGCGCGCGCACGAGCGTGAAGCTCGGGGCGCGGCCCAGCACGCGGAAGTGCGTCACCGCCGGCCTGCCGGCGCTCGTGTGCAGCGACATGCGCTTGCGGTCGCGCACGTGCCGGCCGATGGGCGCGTCGATGGTGCCGTCGTCCTGAGGCAGCTCGCCGCGCAGGAGCGTCACATAGACGCGCTTGATGTCGCGCCGCTCCATGGCCGCCACCAGCGCCTGGTAGGCATGGTCGCCCTTGGCCACGATGAGCAGGCCCGAGGTGTCTTTGTCGAGGCGGTGGACGACGCCGGGCCGCAGCTCGTGGCCACCGCGAGCGCCGTGCGCCACGAGCCCCTGAGCCAGCGTGCCGTGCTCGTGTCCCGGCGCCGGGTGGACGACGACGCCCGCCGGCTTGTCGACCACCAGCAGCCAGTCGTCCTCGTACACGATGTCATAGGGCACGTCCTCCGCCGCGAGTGCGGCGGGCGGCTCGGGGCCGCGCCGCCACGCGACGTCTTCTCCGAGGTGCAGCGCGTGGCGCTTGCGGGCGGGCCGGCCGTCGACGGTCACGCGCCCTTCCTCGATGAGGCGCTGGGCAGCCGCCCGGGACAGGCCGGCGCGCGCCGCCAGGACCACGTCGAGGCGCGCCCCGGCCTCGTCCGGCCGCACCGCGAAGCGCCCCTCGCGCTCAGGCTCGCGGACCACGCACAACCTGGAGGACCAGGATGACCGTGCCTGCCACGATGGCGGCGTCGGCCAGGTTGAACGATGGCCAGCCGTACACGCCGATGAAGTCGACCACCGCACCGCCGAAGCGGAGCCGGTCGACGAGGTTGCCCACGGCCGCACCGAGGATCACGCCCAGAGCCGGGCGGTACCGCGGCGGCGCAAGGATCAGCGCCGCCGTGACGCCGGCCACCACGGCCGCGACCAGCGCCACCAGTACCACCCCTGCGCCGGCGAACCTGCTGAACGAGATCCCCGAGTTGAAGTTGAGGTCGAAGCGCAAGCCGCCCACGACCCTGTGCGGCAGCTGGGCGGCCTCGTGGCGCACGAGCCACTTGCTGGCCTGGTCGGCGACGAAGACGCCGGCGGCGAGCGCCAGCGCCAGGCCGAGCCGGCGGCTACTTCTTGCCACGCGGCTTGCGCGGCGCTTCCAGCTCTTCCACGTCCTTGTGGCCCATCGGGCAGGTGGGTTCCCTGGTCTTCCCGGAGCGCCCGCCGTCGCTGACCACGATGTTGAGCGGGTAGGTCGCCTTGCAGATCTTGCAGTAGGCGAGTCTGGCCATTCGGGTCTCCCTCCTTCAGAGGCGGAGTCTCCGCCTCGCTTCTTCCAGTGTCACGCCATGGATGCGAAGCAGCTTGCGGCGGCCCGTGGCACCCGTCGCCAGGTCGATCTGCCGCGGCGGGACCCCGAGCGTCTTCGCCACCAGGCGGACGAGCTCCGCGTTCGCTTTGCCCTCGCGGGCTGAAGCCGCCAGCCGCAAGCGCAGGCGGCCGCCGGCGACGCCGGCCACTTCGCTGCGCGGCGCCCCCGGCGTGACCCACACGGCCAGGCTCACGCCGTCGGCCGTCGCCCGCAGCGGTAGTGCTTCACCACTTGAACTCGTTCTCGTTCACCCCGCTGTCGACGTCCTCCAGAAGATCGTCGGTCTCGCCGAACATGATGCGCCCCCTGGCCGGCGGCCGCTCGGCGGCGCCGGGCCCCGGCTCACGGGGCAGGTCCTCCTCCGGCGCCGGAGCGGTGTCTATCGGGTACTCGGGAGGCTCCTCCTCGGCAAGAGCCGCGAGCGCCGTGTCGGCGACCGACGCCGCCGGCACCTCGGCGGTCACCTCGGGCGCCGCCGCCGGCTCTGCCGCCGATTCTGCCGTCTCCTCAGCCGCCGCCGGCGACTCCTCCGCCGGCAAGGCCTCCTCGCGGGCGATGGCCTCCTTGATGGCCTCGGCGTGGCGGGCGAACTCGGCTTGCGCCATGCCTTCCGCCGGCGCCGTGGCCACGCCGGCCGGGGCTTCCTCCAGGTGCTTGAGGTAGCCCTCCAGCAACTGGCGGAACTTGAAGCGGAAGTCCTGCTCGGCGCTCTTGAGCTTGGCCAGCGACTGCTCGATGCCCTGTCGCTCGCTATAGGACTCGTTGACCAGCTGACGCCCCTTGAGCTCGGCCTCGTGCAGGATCAGCTGGGCCTCCTTGGCGCTGTTCTGCTTGAGCTCGTCGGCGCTGGCCTGCGCCGAGACCAGCGTCTTCTGGAGGGTCTCCTCGATGCGCTTGTAGCCCGAGACCTGGGATTCGAGCGCCTCCACACGGTCGCCGAGGTCGATGTTGTCCTTGAACAGACGCTCGAACTCGTCGGCGACCTCGTCGAGGAACTCGTCGACCTCCACATCGGCGTAGCCGCGCATACCGCGCTTGAACTCCCTGTGGCGGATGTCCAGAGGTGTGAGCTTCATGCGGTCCCCCCTTCGCGGGCGCAGCCCGCGCCGCGGATAGTGGTCATCCAGTCTCCCATTCTAGTGCGCCGCCGTCACGCGAGTTCCTTGGCGCGCGCGATCGCGGCGGCGACGGCCATGTTGACCGTGAGGGCCAGTTCGCGCTCTTCGAGCTTCTCGACCGCCGCCGCGGTCATGCCGCCCGGCGTAGCGGCGGCGGCCACCACCACCGCCGGGTCGCCTTCGCGGGCGACGATCGCAGCGGCCCCGTGCACGCCGGAGACGGCAAGCCGCACGGCCATGTCCTCGGCGAGACCGTGGGCCACGCCGGCGGCCGCGAACGCCTCGACGACATAGGCGATGATGCCGGGCATGCAGCCGGCCACGGCCGTGGCCGCGTCGAACAGCGCTTCCTCGACCTCGACTACGTCGCCGGCCAGGGCGAAGAGGTCCTCGACCTCGATGATGCCGGGCCCGAGCGTCCCGGGCACGAGCATGAACAGCCCCTGGCCAAGAGCGGCGGCGACGTTGGGCATGACGCGGGCGACGCGAGTGCCCGGCGGCAGCGCCGCCTGCAGCCTCGCGAGCGTCACGCCCGCCGCCACCGAGACGACGGGGCGCTGGCCCACGGCGGCGCCGATGTCATGGAGCACGCCCTCGACGTGCTGAGGGCGGACGGCGACGATCACCAGGTCGGCTTCCGTGACGAGCTCGGCCGCCGTGGCGGCGACGGCGGCGCCGGTCGCCGCGGCCAGCTCGCGCGCCTTGGCCGCCTCGACATCGAAGAAGATGAGAGACGGTGGGCCTGGCACTTCCGGCCGGCCCCAGCCTTGGGCCAGAGCGCTCGCGATGTGCCCGGCGCCGATGAGACCGACGTTCACGGCCGCGTCGGCGAGCTAGAACTGATTGAAGAAGCCCTTCTCAATGAGGCGCGCCCGCTCCTCGGCCGAGACCTCGACGTTGCGTGGCGTCAGCAAGAAGATCTTGTCGCCCACCCGCTGCATGCCCCCGTCGAGCGCGTAAGTGAGGCCGCTGCAGAAGTCGATGAGCCGTTTGGCGAGCTCCGTCTCGGAACCCTGCAGGTTGATGATCACCGGGACGTCGACCTTGAACTTGTCGGCGACCTGCTGCGCGTCGTTGAAGTTCTTGGGGATGACCAGATGGACCTCGACCCTCGCGGGGCGCGCCGGTTCGATGGCGCGCACGACCGGCGACGACGACGGACTGCGGCGTCGCGGCTCATCGGCGAAGATGTCGTCGTACTCGTTACGCCCGCGGCCGCCGTCGAGCTTGCGCACGTTGGGCCGCTCCTGGTACGAGCGCTCAAGCTCCTCGTGTGGAGCCAGCGTCTCGTCCTCGTCGTAGTCGGCCTCGTCGTCGGCGATCCCGAAGTAGACCGCTACCTTGTGCCACGAATCGCCCAAGCCCATGGGTTCCTCCCTACCGGGTCAGAAGAGCACGCTGCCGATACGCACGATGCTCGCCCCTTCTTTCACGGCGGCCTCGTAGTCGGCACTCGTACCCATCGATAGCTGGTCGAAAGTATACGTTCCCTGCCACGTCGACGAAAGTCGCTCCGCCAGTTCGCGGGTCTGCGCGAAATACGGGCGCGCCTTATCGGCGTCGTCGGACAAGGGCGGCATGCACATCAGCCCGCAGAAGCGCACCTTGCCGCAAGCGGCGGCCTCTTCGAGGAACGCCTCCGCCGCAGCCGGCGCGATGCCGCTCTTGCTCGCCTCGCCGGCGATGTTGACCTCCAGCAGCACCTTGGTGGCGTCGGCGGCGTGCGCCTCGATCTCCCGCACGACGCTCATCGTGCTCACCGCATGGATGAGGCTGACGCGAGGCACGACGAGCCTGGTCTTGCGGCTCTGCAGGTGACCGATGAAGTGGTAGTCGAAGGCGTCGCCGTACATCGCGTGCTTGGCCACCAGGTCCTGCGCACGGTTCTCGCCGATCAGCCTGACGCCCGCCTCGCGCAGCGCGCCCAGGTGCTCGGCGGCGACGTACTTCGTCGCCACCAGGATGAGGACCTCCGCCGCGTCGCGCCCGGCGGCGGCGGCGGCTGCGGCGACGCGGCCGTTCACCTCCGCGAAGCGCTCGCGCACGACCTCTGGCTGGGGGATGTACTGCCTGACCACCGACCGCCTCCTCAGAGCCTACTTCTGGAACCGTCTCACGCTTCCTGCCGCCAGGCGATCGCCAGATGACGGCCCGTCGACCCACGGTCGCGCCGGTGCGAAAAGAAGCGCTCGTCGCTCATCGTGCAGAGGGCCGCGACGGTGACGGCCGCCGGCGGCACGCCGGCGGCCTCCAGGTCGCGGCCGGCGCAGGCCCACAGGTCCACGGTGCGGTCTCCGGCGGAACCAGGAAAGCGCTCGTTGAAGCGTTTCCGCAGCCCCTCGTCGACCGTGAACCAGCAGGGACCGATACTGGGGCCTACGACGGCGCCCAGCAGGCGGCCGCGGCGCGCCAGCGCCGCGGCCGCCTGCCCGACGATGCCGGCGAGCATGCCCCGCCAGCCGGCGTGCACGACGGCAAACTCGGGTCCGCCAGCACCCCTTGAGGCCATGACGACGGGCACACAGTCGGCGTAGCTCACGGCCAAACCGAGGCCCGGCGCAGCGGTGAGCAGGCCGTCGTGGTCGTGGACCACAGTCTCGCGGTCGAAGGCGCCGCGCCCGGCCTCGGTCTCGCCCACCCAGGCGAGCGTGGTGCCGTGTACCTGGCCGGGCACGACCAGCCGTTCCTGAGCCACGCCGACCGCCGCGCAGAAGCGTCGCCGATTCTCCAGCACGTTGGCCGGGGCGTCGCCGACGGAAAGGCCGAGGTCGAGGGAGTCGTAGGGCGCCGGCGAGACGCCGCCTTCCCTGGTCGGGAAGGCGGCGGCCACCCCGGCGCCCTCCCACTGCAGCCACCGCAGACCGCCGGCCTCGCGCCACGCCAGTTCAAAACGCTCCCGCACCCGCTCAGCCCCCCGGCAACAGGAGGTACGCCCAGTCGAGCACCCTGCCGATCGTGGCCTGGAACACCTGCGGCGCCGCCAGCATGACCACGAGAAGGCCCATGAACACGTAGGTCCCGTAGCGGTCGTACGTCACCCAGCGTGAGTAGGCCGCTCGTGGCAGGAACCCGCCCAGCACCCGCGATCCGTCGAGCGGGGGGATAGGGATCAGGTTGATCGTCCCCAGGATGACATTGAGGGCGAAGAGGATGGAAAGGGTCTGTGCCAGCCACGGGCTCCACGTGTACGTGAGCCAGATCAGCCCCGCGGCCGCGATTGCGAGCAGGTAGTTCGTGACGGGGCCGGCGGCGCCGACGAGCATCATCCCGCGCTGCGGGTCCTTGAAGTGCCACGGGCTGATCGGCACAGGCTTGGCCCAGCCGAAGAAGAAACGGCCACCGGAGCCGAGGAACGTGACCGCCAGCATCACCGTTCCCCACGTGTCGAGGTGCTTGACCGGGTTGAGAGTGAGGCGGCCATGTTCCTTGGCCGTGGGGTCGCCGAGCCTCCAGGCCACCCAGCCGTGCGCGAGCTCGTGCAGCACCAGGCTCACGAGGAGGAGCGGCGAGATGATCAGGAACTGGACGAGGAGCCCGTTGCCGGTCATCCGCGCAGCCTCGCGGCGGCGGCGAGCTCGTCGTCGCGGCTGCGCACCACGCCGTTCAGCTTGAGGTGAAGGACGCTGCGCAGGACCTCACCCATCTGCGGGGAGGCTGCGAAGCCGAGCCCCAGCAGGTCCTCGCCGCCGATCGCGAGCTTGACGTGACGCGCGACGTCGAGGAAGCGGCCCAGGCGCTCGGCGGCGATACCCGTCTCGTCGAGCACCACCGCCGCGAGGATGGCCTCCAGCGGTTCGCCGCGGGCGAACTCGTAGAGGTCCGCCTCGCTCGGGCCCCTCGTCATCCTGTCCACGAGGCGCCGGCCCACGACGAGGGCGCGTTCGAGCACCTCGGCGTCGTGCCGGCGGATGCGCATGCGCTCGGCCCAGGTGGCGATCTCCTCGGGTTCGAGGTCGCGGAGCATCCAGACCAGCCGCAGGCGCCAGCGGGGTATCTCGCCCTCGAGGTGGTGCGCCGTACGCGCGCGGTCGCCACGATGGACGAGGTCGCGCGTCGTGGCGCCCGAGCGCAGACGTCCGTGGATCGAGGGCGTGAGGCCGAGCTCCTCCATGCGCCGCAGCGAGAAATCGACTCTCTCTTCCTCGAGCAGAGCGATGAGCTCGTCCCTGAGACGCGCCGAGGAAAGGTCGCCGACGAGGTCCATGGCGCAGCAGGCACGGGCCAGGTTGAGGGTGTGCTCGTCCATACGCAGCCCGTAGCGGTTCTCGTAGCGGATGGCGCGCAGCACGCGCGTGGGGTCCTCGATGAAGCTGAGGTTGTGCAGCACGACGATGCGCCGCGCCGCGAGATCGGTCATGCCGCCGTAGTAGTCGAGGAGGTCGCCATAAGTCTCCGGCTTGAGCGAGACCGCCATCGCGTTGATCGTGAAATCGCGCCGCGCCAGGTCGCTACGGATGCCCGCGTGCTCCACCTTGGGGAGCGCCGCGGGGTAGGCGTACGACTCCGAGCGCGTCGAGGCCACGTCCACGCGCTGGCGGTGGCCGGCGTCGTCGTGGGCCACGACCACGGCCGTGCCGAACTTCTCGTGCGGGCGTACGTGTCCCTTGAGGCGTCCGGCAAGGTCGCCGGCCAGCGCGATGCCGTCCCCCTCGACGGCGATGTCGACGTCGAAGCCGGGCTCGCCGAGAAGCAGATCGCGGACCGCGCCGCCGACGAGGTACACGCCGCGGACGCCGGCGGCCACGGCCTGGATCTGGCGCAGCAGCCCGTCCAGACCGAGCTCCCCCAGGGGTCCGGCGAGGTTGGCCACCACGGGCGCGGGCGGCTCCGGCGCCCCCACGTCCCCGGCCACCCCGCGCCGCGTGACCGCCCCGAGCAGGTCCTCGCCGGCGATCTGCGCGGCCGTGGCATCGAGTACCACGGGCGCCCATCCGATCTCCTCCTGGGCGATGCGGGCGGCGGCTCGCTCCAGGGGCGTGTCCGCGGCGATCACCGTCACGCGCGCGGTCATGACGGCCTTGACGGGCGCGTGGCCGAGGCCGTGGGCGGCGGTGCGCTCGAGGTCGGCGAGTCCGACTTTGCCGACAAGCCGGCCAGCGTCCGTGACGACGACACCGCCGAGGCCTTGGCGGCGGCACTGCAGCGCCGCCTCGTCGACGCTGGTCGAGAGCTCGACCGGCGGCGGCAGCGGCACGAGCACGTCGCGCACCGTGCGCATCGGGACGATGGCGGCGGGCACCGCCGCGCTCACGGCCGCCGCGACTTCGTCCAGCGGCCGGTCTTTGACGACCGCAGAGGCGGCGGCGGAGTGGCCGCCACCCCCGACCACAGCCAACGCCTTAGCCACGTCCAGGCGCCCGCCACGGCTCCGCGCCGTGACGAACACGCGGTTCTCCATGGCCACCAGGAGGAAGTAGGCGTCACAGCCGGTGAGGTCCATGACGCGGTGCGCCACCACGCTCACGCCTTCCACGTAGAGGTCCTGGTGAAGGGCCGAGAGGAGCACCGTGGCCGCGGCGACGGGGAGCTCCTCGGCCGTTTCGAGCGCCGCCGCCAGCGTACGGCGCTGCGCGGCGGTGAGCGGGTTGGCCAGCCACTTCTCGAGCAAGGCGGTGTCGGCGCCGCGCAGCATGCAGAGCGCCAAGGCTTCGGCGTCAGCGGGGGTCGTGGTGGAGAACGTCAGCGACCCCGTGTCCTCGTGGATGCCGAGGGCGAACACGGTCGCCTCGAACGGCGTGATGGGGATGCCCCGCTCAGCGACGATGCGCACGAGCAGCGTCACCAGCGAGCCGTCGGACGAGGTCACGAGGTTGTCGGGCGGGATGAAGTCCGGCAGGTCGCCCTCATGCGTGTGATGGTCGAACGCCACGATCTGGACACCCTCGCGGCCGCAGAGGTCGCCGAGGTCACCCAGCCGGTTCGCATGGACCGTGTCGACGAGGATCAGCCGGCGCACGCTGCCGCGCTCGACGTCGCCCGGATCCACGACGGGGATCAGATCCGCGTACAACGCCTGGAACTCGCGCACGTTGCGGTTCACAGCGCCGCCGAGACAGATAGACGCCTCCGGGTAGAGCTTGCGCGCCGCGACCATCGCCGCGAAGGCGTCGAAGTCCGTGTTGGTGTGTGTCGCGATGAGCTCCGGAGTACGCATGGCTGCAGTATACGGGAGCGCGGCGGCGCGGCCCGTCAGGCCTTGAGCAGCCAGGCGAGCTCGTGGCCGAAGGCGCCGTCGACGGCCGCGCGCAGCGGCGCGTTGACGGGGTCGCTGAGGCCGGGGTCGGCGGCAATGATCTCCGCGGCGAGCTCGCGGGCGTGCAGCAGTGCCGTGCGGTCGCGCGCCAGGCGGGCGAGCTTGAGGTCCGGCACGCCCGCCTGTCGCGCGCCCATCACCTGGCCCTCGCCACGGATCTCGAGATCGCGGTCGGCGAGCTCGAAACCGTCGTTGCTCTCGAGCAGGGCCTCGAGCCGCGCCTGTGAGGCGCCGGTCTCGGCCTGCGAAAAAAGCAGACAGTACGACTTGGCCGTCCCCCTCCCCACGCGCCCCCGCAGCTGATGAAGCTGCGCGAGGCCGAAGCGCTCGGCGCCCTCGACGATCATCACGGAGGCGTTGGGCACGTCGATGCCGACCTCGATCAGACTGGTGGAGACCAGGACCTGCACGTCTCCGGCCTTGAAAGCGTGCATGACGGCGTCGCGCTCGGCCGACTTCAGCTGACCGTGGACCACGGCCACGCGACTGTCGCGGAACGGCCCGGCCTGCAGGCGCTCCGCCTCGGCCACGGCCGTGGCCGCCGAGATCGACTCGGATTCGTCGATAGCCGGGCACACCACATAGACCTGACGTCCTCTGGCGACCTGCTTGCGCACGAACTCGTAGCCCAGCTCGCGCTGCTTCTCATCCACGAGACGCGTGACGACCGGCTGGCGGCCCGCCGGCGACCCCGCGATGGTGGTCACATCAAGGTCGCCGTACACGGTCAGCGCCAGGGTGCGCGGGATCGGCGTGGCCGTCATGTGCAGGACGTGTGGCGCGCGGCCGCCGCGTTCGGCGCGCCGCACCAGGGCGTCGCGCTGCTCCACGCCGAAGCGGTGCTGCTCGTCGACGACCAGCAGCGCCAGGCCGGCGAACTCCACGTCCTCCTGCAGCAGCGCGTGCGTGCCGATCACGAGGCGGGCCGCGCCGCTCGCG
>Ga0209048_10004048_pt1 | contig 14085 bp, 14 predicted proteins | sample FrelakmetCRP12CR_FD_187146 | JGI IMG/M metagenome (GOLD analysis project Ga0209048, IMG submission 187146) | Freshwater lake sediment microbial communities from the University of Notre Dame, USA, for methane emissions studies - CRP12 CR (SPAdes)... | ecosystem: Environmental > Aquatic >... | reverse complement strand
CGTGCATCGCGGCACTCGAAGCCCGCGGCCCCGCCCGCCCCGCCCCGCATCGTGGCGCGACCCTGGAAGCGCGCCCGCGCACGGACGCAGCGTTCTCATATAAAATAACGGGTTTTACAGTTCCGCGGGCGCGTCCCGTGGGCAAGCCGTCAAACTTCAGGAGCCACGCGCATGAACAAGCTCTCGACGATTCTGGTTGCCGCCGTCTTCACTCTCTCCGGTGCGAGCGCGCTCGCCGCCGACCCGCCGAAGGCGGACACTGGTGCAATGAAGGCCGCCGCCGCACTCAAGAAACCTGCCGACGTCACGCAGGAGGCGTGGGACAAGATGTCCGACGCCGACAAGAAGAAGGCCGTCGAGAAGGCCGACAAGGCCGCCTCCACGGCAGGCACGGCAACCGCCGGGAAGAAGGAAAAGAAGGGCGGCTGCTGAGTCGAAGGCGTTCCAAGCGGCTGCAGATGCGGCCGCGACCAGCAAGACAAGGGGAGGCCAGGCGGCCTCCCCTTGTCTTTGGTCGCAGTATCGATGCACGGATGCGGCGGATCCCAAGGCCGAGCCCAACGCGCTGCCACTTCCGTTCGGGGGTTCGCTCCAGTCGCCACGCGCGGCGTCATCACGTCCTCGTACGCCGGCGCGTCAGTGCAGGCATCGCACAACCATTGACACGAGCCGTCTGCCCGTCGAGGGACTCAGTCCGCCCTATGGTTGTCTGGTGCGTTCCCCAAAGGCAGCCGCTCACTGGTGGCCGGATCGCGCCCGCACCCGCTCGAAAGTGAAGCCTTGTCGCGGCGCACACGCAATTCGGGCGCAAGCGGGAGAATATCGCTGGGAATAGAAGACCGGAGCGATGAAATCGTCCCCGCTGTCCTTAGACTAGAATGCCTTCCGTGTGTAGGTACTGCAACGTTGTGCCTCGATGAAATCTGCCACGCCGTTAATGCGGCTGTTTCCTTTCCTCGGATGGCCGCACCTGAGTCGCCAAACTCTTTGGCACGACCTGATTGGCGGCGTATCCGTTTCCCTGCTCGCTATTCCGCAATCGCTCGCGTACGCGCAGCTTGCCGGGGTTCCCCCGTACTTCGGGCTTTACGCGGCATTCATACCTTCGATCGTCGGGGCGCTGTTCGGATCATCGGGCATTCTGTCGACCGGGCCGGTGGCCATGACTTCGCTACTCACCGCGGCCAGCGTCGGGCATCTTGCGGCGCCGGGCTCCGATCTGTTCGTTGCCTACGTCACCCTGCTGGCGCTGATTTCGGGTCTGCTTCAGATCGGCATGGGCCTGGCGCGCGCGGGCGTCCTGCTGAACCTCCTGTCCCACCCGGTGCTGATGGGCTTTATCAATGCCGCCGCCCTGATCATCGCTTTGTCGCAATTGCCCGCGATGACCGGAATTCAGGTAGTACAGACCGATCATTTCCTGGTCGACACCTGGAACGTGCTGGCCCGGATCGATTCGCTGCATATCATGTCTGTCGCGTTCGGCCTTCTCGCCATCATGCTGCTTTATGGTCTCCGGCGTTACTCGCCCAGACTTCCCGGTGTGCTCATTGCGGTCGGAATCGTGACCGGGTGCAGCTATTACTTCGACTTCGCCGTTCACGGTGGCACGGTTGTCGGAACCATCCCCACAGGGCTACCTAGCATCTCCACGCCCGCTTTCAGCTGGGACGCGATCGTCGCGCTGTTGCCATCGGCGTTCGTCATCGCACTTATCAGCTTCATGGAGGCCATGTCGAGCTGCAAGATCATCGCCATCAGAACGCGGGCCCGCTGGGATGAAAACCAGGAATTGATCGGACAGGGGCTCGCCAAGATCGCGGCAGCGTTTTGCCACTCGATGCCGGTAAGCGGCTCGTTTTCCCGCTCGGCGCTCAATCTGGCATCCGGTGCCCGGACCGGCGTCTCATCGCTTGTTGCGGCCACATTCGTTCTCTTAACCCTGCTGTACTTCACCCCGCTGCTCTACCACCTGCCAAAGCCGGCGTTGGCCGCCATGATCATCCTGGCCGTTGCCAATCTCATCGACGTGGCGGCGATACGCCATGCATGGCTGGCGAGCAGGGACGACGGCCTCGCGGCGACCATTACGTTTGTCGCCACCCTCGTTTTCGCACCGAATATCCAGAATGGACTTCTCACCGGCATCATCTTTTCTCTGGGCGCCTTTATCTACACGCGGATGTCACCCAGAGTCGTTGTGGTTGCGCCGCATCCCGACGGAACCCTTCGCGATGCCGAACACTTTGACCTTCCCCCGGTGCACCCGGAAATCGCTGCACTTCGATTCGACGCCTCGCTTTTCTTTGCCAACGTCTCGCATTTTGAAACCGCGATCCTCAAGCTAGAACGAAACAATCCCGACCTGAAATTCATCATGATTGTCGCCAACGGCATCAATCACCTCGACGCTTCTGCAGTCGAGATGCTCTGGACGCTGGTAAAACGTCTTCGGGAAATCGGCATCACGCTCATTGTCAGCGGGGCCAAGAAGCAGGTCTTGGAGGTGATGGAAAGAACCGGGCTGCTGCGCGAGATCGGGGAAACCAACGTGTTTAGCGCCGACACGCTCGCGCTGAACGCTTTGCTTGCCCGCGTCGAAAACCGAATCCCGCCGCGCATCAGCCGGCCTCAATGAGAGGAAAGCGTGGTGCCACGAATATCCATCCTCGTGCTTGTGCCGGTCTTGCTGGTCCAGTTGATCGCGGCCGCTGCGGCGATGACACCCGAACAAGCTCAGCTGATCGCAAGGACCGCGGCCGACGGCAACCCGGGCGCACAGGTGCTCCTGGCAGGGTTGTACCTGAGAGGCGATGGCGGATACCCGGACGATCCGGCGAAGGCGGCGCACTGGTACGAACAGTCAGCAGCGCAAGGCAATTCCTATGCCCAGTTCATGCTGGGAGAGCTCTACGAAACGGGAAAGGGCGTCGACAGGAACCTAAAGGTGGCTGCCGATTGGCGGGAAAAGGCGGCGAACCGCGGAAGCACCCTCGCGCAGCTCAAGCTCGGGAAAATGTATCTCAGCGGTCAAGGGGTAGCACCCGACGCCGGCAAAGGGACCTATTGGCTGGACCGTGCCGCCGTCGAGGGCAATGCGGAAGCGCAATTTCTGCTGGCGAAACTTCAGCGCGAACGTGCGACAACACCGGAAAGTCGCCAGCGCGCCGACAACCTGCTCGCGAAATCCGCGGCACAAGGTTACGAACAGGCAATCGAACTTCTGCACCTCATCGAGCTCGGCGAATTTTATGTCGAGGAGGTGTGGCATCGTCGCGCGCCGGATCTGCGGCGGCTGGCCGAAGATGGCGACCATGAGGCCGAATATGAAGTCGGGCTGCATTACGCCGAGGGTAGTTTCGGCAGCGCAAAGGACTCGAACCTGGCGCTCTACTGGTTCACGCGTGCGGCCGAAGGCGGGCACGTGGCGGCCATGAGAGTGCTCGCGCAAATGTACGGCGAGGGACGCTACGGCATATCCCCCAATCGCTCCGCGGCCAAGCTCTGGAATGACCGCGCGCGAGGCGCGGACCGTTAGCCGCGCCGCGATCCGGCACGGTGTGTGCGCACCGAGGAAATTCGCTTACGCCACGTACTGCAGACCTGCGTCCCCTCGCAGGGCGCCCCTTCGCGGCCCCCGGCAGCCATTGACCGCGAACCGCGTGTCGGCCGATGATCCCTTGTCGACCCCGAGCGGCCACTGGATGCATGAACGGCACGCTGGCGCCTCTTCACGGACGAATGTATGCGTACCCTTCCCGCTGCTCTTGCATGAGCTCTACCATACCGGCCGGCACGTAGCCGATATCGGGGAGCATATCCGCATACACGAGATGCTGCCCTTTCATTATGTTCTCGCAGGCCACGACCTTGACGCCGTTCTTGAGCGCCTCGGCTACACGCTTGCCGACCGCGGAATCTCCTTTCAACATCCCAATACCAGGGCCATAGACCACGATTTCGAGTTCGACGGCGTCGCTACCCAGATCGTTCTGGTCGTTGCTGGCGTTGTTGAGCGCGAGGTTCCACTTTTTCGGGTCGCCGTCACCGACCTGGAAAACGGCCTTGTTCTTCACCGCGCCGCTTTGCGCTTGCACTGCGACTGGCGCGACCATCGCAAGGGCCGCCACCGCAGCCACCGACAGGAATGCTCTGCGTACCTTCCTGATCATGGATGCTCCATTGGCTGAGTGGTTCGGCAAGGCACGGCGGCAGCGCGCCGTTCCGGCCCGCCCCAGGACAAATCCCGAGCCGTCACTTGGGCTGCTCGTTGCCGTAAGTCTTGACCAGGTAATCGACGATCGCCGGCATGTCCGCGTCGTCGATCGGCGCCTTGAACACGACCTTCATGCGGGCGACCATCGCTTCCCAGTAGGCACGCGGCGCGGTGGGTGGCTGGTACAGCATGTACTCGGCCGAGTGGCAGGCCACGCAATTGGTCTGTGCCTTGGCATATCCCGGCAGCGGGCTGGCCTTGAGTGGCGGAGCCTCCGTTGGCAAAGTGATTGACTTGGCATCGGCCATTGTCATGCCCCCTAGACAAAGCGCGAGCACCGAGGACGCGGCCGTGATGATTCTCTTGGTGTTCATGTCCAATCCCCCTAGGCCGCAGTGACCGAGACCCGCTCGACGACATTGCGCATGTAGCCGGCAGGCTGCCATAGCGCATCCATCGGCTGGCTCTGGCCGGAGCGGTTCCAGGCGCGCACGCGCATGTCGTAGGTTCCCTTATCGGGGGTGAAGGCAAACGTGAACTCACGGAACGAGTAGCGCCCGAGGTCGTTACCCAGCTTGGCCTCGCGCCAGGTCTGCCCACCGTCGGTCGAGTAGGCCACTTCGCGGATGCCCTGGCCGCCGTCGAAGGCAATGCCGCGCACGACCGTCTGTTGACCCGCGCGGAGTCGCGCACCATCCTGCACCGAGGTGATGAACGAGCGCACATTGAAGCGACCGATCGGGCGTGTCGCGGCCGGCGTGGTGCCGGGTTCGATACAGGCGCAGTCGTTGTCCGGAATCCGATAGGCAGGCTTCATCCAGAAGCCTTCGAAAATACCATCGATGACCTCGATCTCCGACAGGTGCTTGACCCAGTAGGTGCCGTAGTAGCCCGGAACGATCAATTTCACTGGATAGCCGTTGAGCATCGGAATGTCGGCCCCATTCATCTGGTACGCCAACATTACTTCACCATCGAGCGCGTGATTCACATCGATCGACTTGACGAAGTCGCCGCCGCCGAATACCGCGGTGTCGAGTCCGTTGAAGGTGACCTGTTTCGCGGTGTTCTTCAATTCGGCGCGCGCCAGCACGTCCTTCAGCGGCACGCCCACCCAGCGCGCATTGCCCATGGCGCCGTTCGTAAGCTGACCTCCAGTGACTCGTGGCGAAAACAGGCCGCGGCTGTTGCCCGAGCATTGATTCACCGCCACGTATTCGATCGGCTTGAACTGGGAGCGCAACTCCGCCATGGTCAATTCGAACGGCTTGCCAACTGCGTTGCCTCCGATCTTGATCACATGCTTGTCGCCGTCGATCGAAGTCGGGACGCCGGCGTTGTGATACCGAACGAAAAAGGCGTCGTTCGGTGTGATCAGTCCGTCGTTGAAGATTTCGAAGGGTGTTTCGAGTTGCGGCGGGCGCGTAGTCAGTACGATGAGCGGCCGCTTTTCCGGGAAGGCCACCATGTTTCGCTTGCCGTTGACGATCGGCAACTCGATGGTCGCAGCCTGCGCGAATGCCGTTCGACTCAGCGCACCGAGTCCCGCTGCCGCCAGCGCGCCCGCGCCACCTGCAATGAGCCTGCGCCGCAGGCGGTTGGTATCGTCATTCATGGTTCCTCCTAAGGACTGGTTGTGTTGATGCGAAGAGCTTTTCTTATATTCTTGGCGTTGCCAGTCAGCTGCTCTTTAGCAGGCGTTCTGTTTCGGTCAATGCGCGGGCGTTGTCTGCAAGGAGCAACACCGTCTTCCCCGGCATGCCTTGCGCGAAGCGCCAGTAGCGCCCCATCCAGCTGCCTTGCTTCCCCGCCAGTTCGCTCGGCATCGCTTCCTCGAAAGCGAGGATCGTCACCATGCCGCCGCCCTTCTCCAAGAACGTCGTGACGTGGTACGCGTTGTGGCCGTCGATGTCGCAAGGCCGCTGCAATTGCATGAGGCCGGGCAGCGTGGCGTCTGCGTGCAGACCCATTGCCTCGAACATCGGGTGCTTGTCGGGCTGGAAGTCGCCGCGAAGCGTTGCTTCCCGGTGCTCATGGACGAGTGCCTCCCGCACGAGCTCAGGCGGGTACAGGAAAGCGACGAAGGCCCAGCCTCCTATCACGACGGACAAGACCATGCCGGTGAATACTGCGGCAGACCGACGCCATGGCACTTGCCGATACAGTGACGCCGGCGCCTCGGGCACTTCGGTCGCGTCTTTCAATCTGGCGGCAAGTTCAAAGTCGGCGTGCGTCCAGCGCACGTCGTACCTGGAATCCGAATTGCGATCTCTGTTCATGGTTGCTCTTGGTAATGCTCAGTCGTCACGGCCGCCACGGACCGTCACATTGGGGAAGCCGAGCACCCGGCCCATGGGCGCGGGCTCGGCGCTTGCGGTTCCGGGCTGCATGCGCTGGCGCAACGCGTCGCGTGCGCGATTGAGTCGAGACAGTACGGTGCCCGGCGCCACATCGAGCGCCAGCGCCATTTCGGCCACGGGCATGTCCTCGAAGTAGAAGAGGGTCAGCACCTCTCGGTGGATTGCAGTCAGCGTTTGCATGGCACGCAGTATGTCCATCCGCTGTTCGGCAGACGCAAAGTCATCGCTTCCGACGCGCTCGTCCGTTCCCTCCTCGTAGGGCTCCACCAGCGGATCGGCGGATGGCGCACAATTGCGAAACGCCTCGCGCCGCAGGATCTGGAACAGCCACGGCCGTGCCAGCCCTCGGTCGCGTAACTGATCCATGTGGCGCCAGGCGAGTTCGAAGCAATCCTGCACCACATCCTCGGCCATCGCCCGGCTTCCCGTCAGCGCCCAGGCGCTGCGGAACAGGAAGCGATAGTGGTCGCGGACCCAGGAGTTGTAGAGGCGTTCTCGGGAACCAAACATGGATTGGTCAATCGTTAGTGCTATAGAGGGCAATCCGCGGCGCGATATTCCATGTACTCGGAAAATCAAAAAACTGGGTGCGCATTCCTTCCGATATCTGCCGGCATCGGCATCCGTTCCTGCGTGCCGAAGGGGCTTCGGTCAACTACCTATCATTAGAATGCAAAAGGCTGCAAATCGCAGCCCTTTCGGCTTTGGCAGCTCGAGCTCGGGGCGGAATGCCCGCCCCGAACCGGTCAGCCGGCGCGTGCGCCGTAGCCGCGCATGCCGCGGTGGCCCATCATTCCGACATTCTGATCGGCGATGGCCTTCTGTTCCGGGCTGAGCACGGCATACAGCGCCCCGAACGCGTTGGCCATCGTCGCCATCCCGGCGGCGCGTTGCTGCATGGCCGTCGCGCGCTGGCCCATCTGCTCCGGCGCCGTCCCCGTGCTCGCCTGCATCTGGGCTCGTATCGCCTGCATGCTTGCGGCCTGCGCTTTCGCCTGGGTGGCGAAGGCCTGCCATGCGGCTTCCTGCGCCGTGGTGATCTGCAATCGTGCCTTCAGGTCGCTCAGGCGCGAGTCAGCCATTGCCGCAGGATCGACCCCGGCCATCGGGCCCTGGCCGGGACCCATGCCCATGCCGGGGCCATAACCGTGGCCCATGCCGCCGAACGGCTGAGCATAGGCGACGGCGGCGACTGCCAAGGCGACGGCGGCGACGACGCCGGCGATGAGAGTGTGGGTTCTTGTCATGATGCGTCTCCAATTTGCGATGAGGGGTGTGTTCCAAGGAGATCCGGCGCATTTTCTGGATTGGCCTCGGCAACAGTTATGATTTCAGCACCCCCGTGTAAGTGCAGCATGTCAAGAACGGACCTTTTGGTAGCGCACTGCAACCAACCCCCCGGATGACACACTGCGTTACTTTTCTCTTTCACGAGTCAACCGAAGCCATCCGAAAATTGCGCCATGGACGCGCCCGACCACATCCTGATCGTCGATGACGACGCCGAGATCCGCAGCCTTCTGAGCCAGTATCTGGTGAAGAACGGGTTGCGGGTAACGGCGGTGGCGGAAGGTCGAGGCATGTGGCAGGCGCTCGACGCGGGACGGATCGACCTGATCGTCCTCGACCTGATGCTCCCTGGCGACGATGGCTTGACCCTGTGCCGGAACCTGCGCGCAAAGTCCGACACCCCGGTCATCATGCTCACGGCGCGCGGCGAGGAGACTGACCGCATCGTCGGGCTGGAAATGGGCGCCGACGACTATCTGGCGAAGCCGTTCAGCGCGCGCGAGCTGTTGGCGCGCATCAAGGCGATCCTGCGCCGCGCCCGCAGCCTCCCCGAGAATCTTCAGCCTGAAAGCGGTCGCCGCCTCCAGTTTGCCGGCTGGACGCTCGATACGACGCATCGGCAGCTCATTTCTGCCACAAACGTCGTCACCCCATTGAGTGGCGCCGAATATCGCTTGCTTCGAATCTTCCTGAGTCACCCGAATCGCGTGCTCAATCGCGATCAACTCGTGGACCTCACGCAGGGCAAGGAGGCGGACCCGCTCGACCGCAGCATCGACGTGCAGGTGAGCCGGCTGCGGCATCGGCTGGGCGACGATCCGCGCGAGCCGCGCCTGATCAAGACCGTGCGCGGCGAAGGCTATGTGCTCGCCGTGGCCGTAACGGAAGGGCCGTGATGCGCCTGCTGCCGCGGTCGCTGTTCGGCCGGCTGATGCTCGTGCTGGCGAGCGGGCTGGTCGTCGCGCAGTTGCTCAGCGCGGCGATCAATCTGGTCGAGCGCGATTCCGTTCTCGTCCGTGCGAGCGGCATGCAACCGGCGCAACGGGTCGCCGACATCGTCACGCTGCTGGATTCGCTGAGTCGGGTCGAACGAGAACGGATTGTCGGCATTCTGAGCGTCCCGCCGCTGGTCGTTTCGCTGGATCGCGCGCCCTCTTCCGAGGAATCGGAAGCAACAGGAGGTGCGCGCGCCGCGATGTTTTCCTCAGTACTGCGCACCGCGCTGGGCGACGACCGGCCGATTCGCGTGGCCATGAGCGGCACGCCCGCCGAATGGGCTCCCGGCGCGGGACGCGGGCGCGGTCCAGGCACCATGGGCGCCGGACGCATGGGCGGAGCGGGCATGCACCGCTTTCCCCCGGACGGAGTCTCGTTCCTGATCCAGGTCCGCCTGCAGGACGGGTCCTGGGCGACCTTCGACACGCAGGTCACCCAGGAATCGGTGTCCCTCCCTTGGCGCGTGTTGCTGACCCTCGCGACCCTGCTCGCCGCGGTGCTGCTCCTTTCCTACATTGCGGTGCGGTGGGTCACGCGCCCATTGCAACTGCTAGCTACTGCTGCCGACGAGCTCGGGCGTGACATCAATCGCCCGCCGTTGCCGGAAGCCGGCCCAGCCGAAGTCAGTCGCGCCGCGCATGCCTTCAACACGATGCAATCGCGCCTCGTCCGCTTCATTGACGAGCGAACGCGCCTTCTCACGGCCATGTCCCACGATCTCAAGACGCCGCTGACGCGCATGCGACTGCGGGCCGAACTGCTGGACGACGGAAGCCTGCGCGAGAAATTCGAAGCGGATCTGATGGAAATGGAATCCATGGTGACGCAGACGCTGGAATTCATGCGGGGATTGAGCAACCGCGAACCGGCGCAGCTCATCGACATCATGGGGCTGCTCGAGAGCCTGCAGGCGGACAACGAAGCGATGGGACGTACCGTCACCATCGGAGGGCGCATTGCTAGACCCGTGAGAGGGTCGCCGCAACTGCTCAAGCGCTGCCTCTCGAATCTGGTCGACAATGCCGTGCTCTATGGCAAGTGCGCGGATATCCTGTTGGAGGAAGGGCCTGACCATCTGGCCATTCGCGTGCGCGACCACGGTCCCGGACTGCCTGAAACCGAGATCGAGAAGGTGTTCGAGCCGTTCTATCGACTTGAAGGCTCGCGCAGCCGCGATACAGGCGGAACGGGGCTTGGCCTCAGCATTGCGCGGAATATTGCGCAGACGCACGGAGGCGGCGTACGCCTGCGCAACCATGAGGACGGCGGACTGGAGGCAATCCTGACGCTGCCGTGGAATCGGGCGTCCACTGCGCCCACCGGGCGGAGTCCGGCGGGTCCATAGCTCCGCAACAACTTCGCACGAACATCATCAAGGAGGCGATATGCGGGTCGACAAGTCCGGTTTCTTCGCGTTGGCGGGGGTTGGGGCCTGTGCCTTGACCCTGTCAGTCGGGGCACAAGACCATCAGCACAAGATGACCGAACCGCCCGCCACCCAAGCGGATGCCCGGCAGCTCGTCAAGTTCCCGGAGCCGATGCGCCTGCACACGATCACCAGCATGCGCGATCACCTGCTCGCGCTGCAGGAGATCGATGTCGCGCTCTCCCAGAGCGCATTCGACAAGGCAGCGTCAATCGCCGAACAACGCCTGGGCATGAGTTCGCTCGAACTCCACGGATCTGCGCACATCGCACCCTTCATGCCGCAAGGGATGCAGGACCTCGGGACGCAGATGCACCGAGCGGCGAGCCGATTTTCCGTCGAAGCGCAAAACGCCGGCGTGAGCAACGATGTCCGGCCCGCCCTCGCCGCGCTCGGCGCAGTCATGCAACAGTGCGTGGCCTGCCACGCTGCCTATCGCCTGCATTGAATCAAGCGTGGACGCCGCGGCTTCCCGGCTCGCGCCGCGGCCTCCCTGTTTCGTTTGTGTAGCGCCTATGTCCGGGTGTCGGTCGCAGGCGTCGACTCGCCTGGTCGCATCCCCATGCGCTACCCGCGCATGGGGCCCCTGCTTCCCGGTTCGCGCCGCTAGTTCGGCGTCACCTTGAACTCGCCGTTCTTCTTGACGTCGAGCACTGCGTAGAGAAAGCCCGCGTTGTATCCCGCCTGCTTCAGCTTGTGATAGGCCATTTCGGCGCGGACGCCGGTCGAGCAATGGGCGATGATTCGCTTGTCCTTCGGCAGCTCACCGATCCGGGCGAGCAAGTCCTCGTCGGGAATCAGCACCGCGCCCTTGATCATGCCGGCGTTCGCCTCGTCGGAATTGCGCACATCGAGGATGAGGACGTCGCCGGGCGTCGTCGTTGCGAGCTTGATGAATTCCTCGTTCGGAATCGAGCCGGGGCGGGGCTTCGGCACGTAAGCCACCTGCGTCGGCAGCGCGCCCGTCACCACCGCATTCTTCGCGCTCTTCCAGGCGTCGAAGCCACCGCCGATGACCGTGACGTTCGGCTGGCCCGATTCCTTGATCACGCGTGCGACCTGCAGCGCCGCGTTGCCGCCCTCGCCGTCGTAGACCATGATCGGCGCCTTCAGCTTGGGATCGGGGAAACCGGCGACCGCTGTGCGCACCCTCGACGGCGGGACCGACACCGCCCCCGGAATCGCGCCTTCGGCGGCCGTCGATGCCGGCCGCGCATCGACCAGCACGTGGGGGATCTGCTTGTCGATCCAGGCTTCCTTCAAGTGCGGTGCGGCGATGACGCCGACGTTCTTCTCGAGCCACTCGGGGTAGCCTTCGCGGTAGACCTTGACGTTGGTGTAGCCCAGCGCCTCGGCCTTCAACAGCGAATTCGGGCTCATCATGCAGGTGACGCCCTGGCAGAAGAAGACCGTGAACCGGCTCTTGTCCTTGGGCAGCCGGTCGACGAACTTGTCCCAGGCCGGGTAGGGCAGGTTGATCGCGGTCGGGATCGTGCCTTCCTGCACGCGCGGCAGCGGCCGCGAGTCGATCAGCGTGTAGTTGCCCTTCTCGGGCCCCAGCGCGACCAGGCGCTCGATCTCGGCGTAGTTCGACAGCTTGTCGGGCGCGATTTTGATCGGTCCCTTGAACGAGATCTGGGTCGCGAGCTTCGTGCCGTCCTTGTCGACGTAATCGATGCGCGCCTCGCGGTTCTTGGCGATGTCGCGCAGCGCCTCGCCGGGCTTGACCACGCCGCCGTCCACCACCTTGATCGTCTTCGGGTCGAAGCGGACGATTTCCGTGTGCGCGTCGATCTTGAGCTGGATCGACTGGCTCTTGAAGGCTACGTTTTCGAAGATGCCTTGCACCGCATTCGGTTGCGCCTTGTGGCACGTCGTGCAGATCTGGGGAATCGTGGGCTTGGCAGCGGGCGCGGGCGCCTGCGCGAGCGCGGGACCCACGCCGAGCGCAATGAGCGCCGATACCAGCAACGTAGTGTGTGTCATCGCCTGCTCCTTCGGACGTCAGAAAGTCAGTTCGCGGCGGCCTGCACGATGTGCGAGAGCTGGCCGGCACGGACCATCACCCAACGGAGCGTGAAGCCGCCGACCAGCACGAACAGCGCAGGAAGCACGGTGTGTGGAATCCGGTGCCCGAGCTCGAGTCCCTGGAGCGCGAGCGGAACGACGATGCCGAGCAGCACGACGACGCCCCAGAAGGCGGGCGCGTAGGGCCCGCTCGTGATGAGCGAGGCCGCCGCGGCGTGCGAGGCCGTGGATGTGTAGAGATTGGCAAGCAGCAGCGCGATCAGCACGAGCTCGATCGCGAGAAACATTAGATCGGCGCGCGTCAGCTGGTCTGCCGTGTTTCTGGGTGGCGCGTCCTGCCCGATCGGCTGCCACAGCGCGGCGAGCGCACCGGCGACGAGGCCCTGCGGCGCCGGCCGTCCCGGCAACACGACAGTGGCGAGATGGATCAGCGCGGCGCCTGCGGAAAGGCCGGAGAACAGGAACAACGGCCCGAGGATCGCGCTGTTCCATAGCGGCCGCGCGACCATCGTGTTGAGCAGGATGCCCGTATAGATGCCGAGCGCGACGCCGAGTGCGACGTTCGCCCAGCCTAGTACCCGGATGACGCCAGGTCGCGCGAGCAGCCAATCGGAAGCGTCGGCCACGGCCGGGACCGCACGCGCGAGCCACGGCCACGAATCGGGCAGGCGCAAGAGCGCCGACGCGGCAAGCACGGGGTAGACGAGGATCAGCACCCAGGAGCCCCACGACATCGGCGACGTGGGTTCGAACGCGACGTAGACGCGCCAGACGTAGAGCTTGTGTGCCAGATCGAGGAACAGGGCGAACATGCCGAGCGAGAGCAGCGCGATCGCGAAGATCGGCGTCTGCACCGAGAAGAAGCGCTTCGGGTCCTCGCCGCGCGCGAGCCGGAGCAGATTGATGCCGGCCAGCACCATCATGCCGGCGACGATGCCGCCGAGGAACAGGTAAACGGGGATCTCCCAGCTCCACACGGCGAGATGGGGGTCCACCAGGGGATTCTGGCGGGTGGTGGTGATCTCGAGCATGGCCGTCGTCCCTTACGTGAGGTAGAACACGCGCGGCCTGGTGCCGGCTTCGGGCAGCAGTGTGTGCCATTGGCGGGTGCGCAGGAGCTCGCTGACCTTGCTCTTCGGATCGTCGAGGTCCCCGAACGCCATGCAGTGCGTCGGACATACCGACACGCAGGCCGGGTCCTTGCCTTCCTTCACGCGGTGCGCGCAGAACGTGCACTTGTCGACATAACCATCGGGGTGGACGTAACGCGCACCGTACGGGCAAGCGGAAATGCACGCCTTGCAGCCGATGCATTTTGTGGCCGTCACCTGCACGGTCATGCCGACCGGTTCGACGTGGCTCGCTCCCGTCGGGCAGCACGACACGCACGGCGGGTTGTCGCAGTGGTTGCAGCGCTCGGAGCGAATCTCCAGCGAGAGGTGAGGGAACTCGCCGCGCAATTCGGTCGTGATCCAGTCCCGGCAATAACCGTGCGGGACGTCGTTCTCCGTCTGGCAGGCGACCACGCAGTCCATGCACCCGACGCACTTGCGGGTGTCGATGACCATTCCCAGGCGAGCGGTCATCTCAGTGCCCGCCCGGCCGCCCGAAGGGCACTGTGCGCCCCCTCGGGGGGCAGCGAACGCAGTGAGCGTGGGGGCCGTCCATTCGCCCGCCCGGCCGCCCGAAGGGCACTGTGCGCCCCCTCGGGGGGCAGCGAACGCAGTGAGCGTGGGGGCCGTCCATCCGCCCGCCCGGCCGCCCGAAGG
>Ga0209048_10004047_pt1 | contig 14085 bp, 8 predicted proteins | sample FrelakmetCRP12CR_FD_187146 | JGI IMG/M metagenome (GOLD analysis project Ga0209048, IMG submission 187146) | Freshwater lake sediment microbial communities from the University of Notre Dame, USA, for methane emissions studies - CRP12 CR (SPAdes)... | ecosystem: Environmental > Aquatic >... | reverse complement strand
CTCCATGTCGTTGAGCTTCCTTATCTTACACCAGACGATCCCGTATCTTATACCAAACGATCGTGTGCATAGCAGTGGTCGCACACCCCTGTCTCGAGGCCTGGCTGCTGGTTGACCCTCTGGCCATCGTGAGAGCTTTGGGATTGTCGAGCCTTGTTGAAGTCCCGCCAAATCCCGAGAATCTGCCCGCCCCACAAGCGAACCGGGCCCACAATCCCAAGACCGTCTTGGCGAGGTGCGCAGCAAGATTGGCGATTTCTTCGAGGGAAGCCACCCAGATCGCCCTTGCGATCACCGATCTCGCGGCTTTAAGGAATCGTTGCCCGGTAGGATTCGCGCCCTTTGCTCAGGAGATCGAGGAGCGAATCACTCCCTTATTCCATTGAACCCACTCGAACGTCCCTTCACATCCCCCAGCGGCCACTGCGGTCCCAGGGCGTCTCAACGCGTTCGCCTTCACTGGGATTGGTCCTACGGAAGCTGTGGCACCGGCCACTCGCGTCATGAAGGTTCTTCCTCCGGGCGAAGTGGTAATCCCTCTCGATTTGACGCAAGCCACGATCGGGTCGTGCCGATGATGATGATAAGGTATGTATCGGGAGGTCCGTGTGTCCGGTGCGTGCATGTTGCGCCGGGCGGATCGGTCCCGGCCCGGGTGGGATGGAGCCACCCGGTCGGCCGGATGCCCCGCAAACGTTGTCAAGGCCGGCCCGATTCCGTCCGTATTTGTTCACTGGTTCGAGCGCTCCGCCCGTGGATGCTGACGCGGCGCAAGGCGCGAACTTGGGAAAGGAGTTCCCTCAATGCGTTTCCTTGCAAGATTTGGCCTGGGTCTATGTGGCCTGGCGCTCATCGCTTCCGCCGTGGTGAAGGCGGACGACCCCGCGGTCGGACCCGGCGACGCAGCCGTGCCGCAGGACGCGCAGGTGGCGGGTCATCACCATAAAGGGCTGTTCGGTTGGCGTCATTGCGTCGAATGCCAGCGGGCGTGGGCCAAGAAGCGTTCCGGAGTGGACGTTCCCCCGCCGCCCTCGTCCGCCATGGCGGCCGCGATGGCCGGGCCTGTCGTTCATGATCACAACCAGGGCGGTGGCTGCGCCGCCTGCCAGGCAGGGACCATCGTGAGTGGACCGGTGAGCGTCGTGGAATCGTATCCCGCGGGCCATGCCGTGATGGGCGGGCCGGTCATGGCCGGCAACTATCCGCCGGGATATGCGGTGATGGGCGGCGGTGCCGGACCAGGAATGGCGGGGCTGGACCCCACCCCGGTTGGCGTTTCGCGGTCTGGCCAGACGCAATGGAACAACCCTCGGGTTGCCGCGGCCCCCCGGTCGGGCGCCGGATCTTATGACCCCTCTGTGATGCCCTCGAGCATGATCCCGGCGCAGACGGCTCTGGACAATCCCTCGAACGGCCATCCTCACGTGCTGGGCCACCTCTTCGGGGTCGGGGCTATCAGCCGGCACCGCCGGGAGATGCGCGAGGACAAGCAACGCGATGCACACGCGTCCATTTCCTATGATCCCGCAGCCCGTCCGGTCAACGAAGTGCCGGCCTCTCTGGTCTACGGCAAGGGCCATTGATTGTCAGAACAGCCCACGGTCAGTCGGTCAAGATGGTCCGATCCCTGCGCATGGAGCGGGGGATCGGACGATTCGCATGCGCCAGCTTCGGGATTCGGTCGAGATCGACGCGGCCCCGCGCCGATGGACAAATGCAAGGTCAAATCGAGGGACCCGGGGGCCGCATCCGCGCCTTGCGGGTGATGAGCTTGGTCGGTCTGGCGGCCCAGCGATCCGCGCGGGTTCAAGGCGCGGACTGGAACGGGGCCGGCCAGGCGTTGGCGATCGGGATCAGACCCCGTTCATGCTGACCAGGGCAGATGGTGTCGTCCGCGCGCAGGAAAGCTCGGTCACATCCGCCGCTTGCTCGCTTGATTCCGGACACTCCAGGAGGGCTTCATGGAAGAATAGGCAAGGGATTGACCATGCGATTCGGAAACTGGCGATGTGTACCGCTCGCGCTCACACTGGCCGCCCTGCTCGGATGGGGACTGGCTACCTCGGTCCGTGCGGATGGATGGCATCTGCATGACACGATTCCCCGTGAGGTGCCGGCTTACGATTACACGACTGGTGGCGAGTACTTTGCGCCGCCGATTCCCTATGGCCACTATGCAAAGGACTACCCTGCCGACGCCGCCAAGGCCGTCGGGCATGTGACTGGCTACGCGGGCCAGCTTCACGGAAGTCTCAAGGACCTTTGGGACAAGACGGTCGGTCTGTTCCATGGCAGCGGCGACGGTTGCGGCTTGGGACACGGTTGGGGGCATGGCCAGGGTTGCGGCTCGGGCGAAGGTTGTGGCCTGGGCCATGGTCTTGGACTCGGCCACGGCTGCGGCGGCCTTGGAGCCGGCAATGGCATCGGCGGGAACGGCTGCGGCTTTTGCGCAGGCCGGGGACTCTTCCATCACAGTGACGGCGGTCTCGGTGCAGGCTGCGGCACGGGCACGGCGATCGCCGGGCTGGGCGATGGCTGCGGCATCGGTTCGGGGCTCGGGCACAAGAAGCACTTTGCTCCCTGCCATGCCTCGACAGTCATGACGACCAGCCAAGCTCAACCGGCGGGGCAGGCAATCGTCTCTCCCTCGGGCCGGTCGCTCTGCGGCGATCCGGGCTGCAAGATTGGGGGCCGTCACTCGCACCTGGGTAACATGATGAGCAAGCTCCGCTGCCGATTCTGCGGCGGCGGCGGTTGCGGCGGCTGCGGCGGAGCGGGAATTGGTGATCCTTGCTCGGGTTGCGGCGGCTCGGGGCTGCTCGGCGGCCTGGGCCATGGTGGTTCTGGCTCACCCTGTGGGGCGTGCGGCGGCTGCGGTCTTTTCAAGCATGGTTTCGGGCACGGCGGGACGGGTTGTGGTCTCTGCGGCGGCAAGGGCTGTGCGAGCTGCCTCAACGGGCTTGGGGATGGGGCTCATGGCCTTGCGTCCAAGGCTCATGGTGCGCTCGGCCATCTGGCGGGCTCGGTGATCGGCGTGTTCCACCACGAAAAGTTCGATTATTTCGTCGGTCCCGGCGGGCCAGTGCCCCTGACCCCCGGCTATGTCCCTTACATTGTCACCACCCGATCGCCTCGCGACTTCTTTGCCTTCCCGCCAATGAATCCCAACGACCCTTGACGATCTAATTCAGTGGAAAGCGTGTCGGGGTCCAAGGCCCGGTGCTGCCGCGCCGGGCCTTGTCCTCCCCGTCTCGAACCCGGCGAGGATAGCCGCGCCCAGGATTACAGGAGAGTCGTTCGATGCAAGTCAAGAAATCGAGAGCAAAAAGCAAGGAGACTCCAGGCCGGTTCCCGGGGACATTGATCGTTCGACTGTCTCGGGCATCCTGGCTCATGGCGGCACTCGTCGTCTTACTACTTGACACCGCTGCTCGGGCTCAGTACCCGCAGCCCCACATCGCCGATTTGAATGAGCGGAGCGGGCTGATGATGAGATTCGCCGGCGAGGTGCGGGAGCATCTTCCTCCCGATCCCCTGCGGGACAATTTCTACAACACGCGTTATGCCAACAGAGGACTGGTGAAACACCCCGACGGAATCAAGGACCAGGGACTCTACGGCATGGGCTGGAAGTCGGCCTGTACCGAGAGCGTCTACCCCTTCTTTTACGGAAGTCCGGGTTCTGGGAAGGTCGATCGGTCATGTCTCCCCTGGCACCGGTCCCTGAGAATACTCCAGGGCGAGACCCATTTCTTCCGTCCTCTCGGAATGTACTATTCGATGGGCAGTTACGTGCCGATCTACGACTTCGACCCGATCGCCCCTGGCCCGGGCCCCTATCCTTATCCGTTCTACTTCAATTGGGGTAAGGGTGGTTGAACCGGGCGTTGTTGTCGGCGCGGATATTGCCCCTCGCGGCGGGCGTGAGGGAACGTCACCCGGGGAGTGGCCCTCGAGCGGCTTCATCCCCGGATCGTTTCCCAGATCGCCCATGAGAATCTCCTGGCAACTGAACGATGGCCAGAAGCAATCGCGAAGAGCTGTACTCGATCGAGCGCCTCTCCCACAGGAAGAGCGTCATGACGCGCAACGTCCATCTCGATCCTGAAGCGAACTGGGTGCAAGCTGCCCGATCGGGTCTCCCATCTTGCCCAGAATCTCCTTCTCCAGGTCACAAGGTATGTTCAAGACGGAAGTTGGGAGCAAGCGAGGAAGCAGCCGGGTTCTTGACACGAGAGGACCGATCCTTTAAATTGTCCGAACTTGTTTCAAGACCTAGGCGTTATCGTGCGCATTGATTGGTTCGCGAGCGAGCCGCCTTTGCGGCGGGGATTTGCCGATCGCCTCCTGATCTGCCTCTCGTCGTCGCCGTCGTCACTCCTGGTGCAGAGTTAAGTCTCGATGGACAACCCGATTCCGGTTGACCTGGGCCGAGTCGCGCAGGATTTGCAAATTCGGCGTGTTCAGGTAGAGAGTGTCGTCCAGTTGCTGGACGAAGGCAACACGGTTCCGTTCATCACCCGGTATCGGAAGGAACGGACCGGGAACCTGAACGAGGTCGTGATCCGCGAGATCCAGCTTCGCGTCCATCGGCTTCGAGAACTGGCCGAACGCAAAGAAACGATTCTCAAAGCGATCGAGGCCCAGGGCAAACTCAACGTCGACCTCGCGGCGGCCATTCGCGCGGCGGAAAACCCCAAGCGACTGGAAGACCTTTATCTCCCCTTCAAGCCCAAGAAGCGGACCAAGGCCTCCGATGCCCGGGAAAAGGGCTTGGAGCCTCTGGCCGTGCGGGTCTGGAACCGCGACGAACTGCTGACCGACCCGATCGCGGCGGCACAGGAATACGTCAGCGCCGAGAAGGGACTGGAGACCCCGGAGAAGGTGCTGGAAGGGGTCGGCCACATCCTGGCCGAAGCCATCAGCGAGATGGCGGCCGTGCGCGACGCCGTGCGCAAGGTGGTCTGGAAGACCGCCAAGATCGCCACCAGCAAGGGAGAGATTCCCGAGGGACAGGGCCTGGAGTACCGCGATTACTTCGACTATTCCGAGCCCCTTTCCCAGGTGCCGCCGCACCGCGTGCTGGCGATTAACCGGGGAGACAAGGAGGGGCCGCTGAAGATCAGGCTCGAGGTCCCTCGCCCCGAGCTCGAGGCCGCCTTTTTCCATCAGCTTCCGCTGGAAGGCCATCCTCAGGCCGAGCTCTTCCGGGTTGCCGCCATGGATGCCCTCGACCGCTTGATTCTCCCCAGCATGGAACGCGAGGTCCGACGCGACCTGACGGACGCCGCCGAGAAGCACGCCGTCGAGGTCTTCGCACGCAACCTCCGCAGCCTGCTGTTGCAACCGCCGATCCCCAAGCAGGTCGTCCTGGCAATTGACCCAGGGCTACGCTCCGGATGCAAGGTTGCGGTCCTCGATCCTCAGGGCAATCTTCTCGATCACGGGGTGGTCTATCCCCACGCTCCCCAGAATCGCCGTTCCGAGACGAAGTTGTTTCTCAAGGATCTGGTGGGCAGGCACAAGGTGGGTGTAGTCGCCATTGGCAACGGCACGGCCTGCCGGGAAACCGAAGAGCTGGTTGCCGAGATCATCGCCGAGGGTACGGAGTTCAGCCAGGCGGAGCAAACGCTGCAAGACCACGAGGGTACTCCCGCGCCCGGGGACACTGCTTCTCCGGTGCCGGACGCGGGCGCAGGCGGCGCCTCCGAGGCGTCCGAGTCGCCGCGGGCGGGCGACCACGCGATCGCCGAGAACGCGATTGAGACGTCCGAGTCTCACCACCCTGCCGCCTCCCACGAGCCGGACCCGCCCGTCCCGTCATCCGAACCGGCTGCCCACGACATCCCTGCCGCCTCCCATGAGCCGGACCCGCCCGTCCCGCCATCCGAACCGGCTGCCCACGACGTCGAGCCGAGTTCTTCCGCCGGATCGGAGATCACGGATAGTACCCTTATGGTTCCCGGGGAATCTCCGGCTTCACCGTCCGTGAATGAAGAAACGCTCCCTCCGATCACCGGCGGCGCTCCGGAGCCCGCCTCTCCGGAGGCGGAAACCGAGTCCGACGTAACACCGAATCCTGCAGATGCAGCGGCAGCGGCTGCCTCTCACCATGAGCATCCAGTCAACTCGGAACAGACCCACGCCACATCAGTGAGTGCGGACGGTGAAACCCGATCCGAGGAACGATCCGACGCGAGTGCAGCCACAGATTCGCATGTGCTGGAATCGGCGGGGCAGATCCCGGACTCAGCATCCGGGTCGTCGGCCCACGACCAGGCTCCGGCAGCCGTCGCGTTTGATGCCGAAGTACCAGACGGTGGCGGCGAGGCAGTCGAGGCCGCCCAGCCAGAATCCGTCGGCATCGAACCAGCCGCGGTCGAAGGCTCCTCGGAGAGTTCGTCCGAGTCGTCGGCCACGGCCACCGGCCCGGAACCCCAGGCTTCGGCGGAAGCACCGGCCCCGTCCGTCGAGGCGAAGCCTGCCCCCGAATCCCGCCGCGGCGGTGCAGGTAAGCACGAACACGGGCGTTCTCGCGGATCCCGCTCCAGGCAGGCCGCGTCTCCCCCGCCGCCGCTCCCTCCGGCGCCTCATGCCGCCGACCTCTTGCTGGCCCAACTCGCGTATGTGATCGTCAACGAGGCCGGGGCCAGCGTTTACTCGACCAGCCAGATCGGCCGGGAAGAGCTTCCCGAGTTCGATGCGACGCTGCGCAGCGCGATCTCCATCGGACGCAGGCTCCAGGATCCGCTGGCGGAGCTGGTCAAGATCGAGCCCCAGAACATCGGTGTCGGGCTCTACCAGCACGATGTGAACCCGAAGCAGCTCAAGGAGACGCTCGAGGCGGTCATTTCCAGTTGCGTCAACTTTGTCGGTGTCGATCTCAATATGGCCAGTGTCCCCTTGCTGCGGCACGTCTCGGGCCTCAATCAACTGACGGCCCGGAGAATTGTCGATTACCGCAAGGAGAAAGGGGCCTTCGCGAGCCGTGAGCAGTTGATGGAGGTGGACGGAGTCGGGCCGGCGACCTACACCCAGGCGGCAGGATTCCTCAAGATCCCCGAGGGTGTTCTTCCGCTCGACCGCACCTGGATCCACCCCGAAAGCTACGCGATCGCGACCCTCCTGCTGGAGAGATTCGGCCAGACTCCGGAGGTTGTGCGTGACAAGCAGGAACTTCCCGAGCTGCATCGCCGGCTCGAGGAAGCCGCTCCGTCCGAGCTGGCGAAGGAGATGCAGGTCGGCGAGTTCACGCTCAGAGACATCGTCGAGGCCCTTGGCCGCCCCGAGCGCGACCCGCGCGACGATCTGCCCAAGCCGATCTTCAAGAAGGGCATCCTCAAGCTCGAGGACTTGATTCCCGGCATGGAGCTGAAAGGCACCGTGCTCAACGTGGTCGATTTCGGCGCCTTCGTGGACATTGGCCTGAAGGACTCGGGACTCGTCCACATCAGTCAGCTTGCCAATCGCTACATCAAGAGCCCACACGATGTGGTGAGTGTGGGCGACGTGGTGACGGTTTGGGTGATGAGCGTCGATCAGGAGCGTAAACGGGTCTCACTGACGATGGTCAAGCCAGGGACCGAGCGGCAACGTGGCGCCGCCCAGGGAGGTCCGCGCCGCGGCCAGGGGGGCGGAGAACAGCGGGAGGGACAGGGCGGACAGGGTCAGGGGCGGCGTGATCGAGCGCGGCCTCCGCGTCCCAGCGGATCGGCACTGACGTCGCCCCCGGTCGGCGCAGCTCCGATCGCCGCGCTGGCCGAACCACCGGCGCGCCGTCCCGATCGCGATCGCGGTGGAGCGCCCGGTTCGCAGGGACACGCTGGTCCCGGAGAAGGAGGTGCCGGCCACGGTCCCGGCTCGGTCGTTGGCCAAGCCTTCCCCGGGAGCCGGCCTGGTCCTGGTTCCCCGAGCCCCGCGGGATCGGGCCGTGGCGGACCGCGGGGCGGACCGTTCGGGCCTGGTCCTGGGGGTGCCAGGCCTGGACCAGGGCGGCAGGAACGGCCTCAGGGCCAGCGCGGCCCGTCCCGGCCTTCACGCCCCAGCCCTCCGCCTCCGCCTCTCTCGAAGGAAGCCCTCTCCGGCAGCGTCCCCCTGCGCACCTTCGGGCAGCTCAAGCAGCTCTGGGAAGCGCGGGTCGATCCAACTCCGGAAGAGTTGGCCGCGGAGGCGGCGGCGGCAGCGGCCCAATCCCAGGCTGGCCAGCCGCAAGGCGAGCCGTCCGAGGCCGCAATTCCGCCCGGAGATTCTTCCCATCCGGAACCGGCCCACCCGGAGTCCGCGCCGCCCGCGGAATCCAATTCGGGGGCAATCGATACACTGTAAGTTGCGTGATCGCAGGAGCGTACGACACGAGGGCAAGGTGCGGCGGGCCACCTCCGCCAGGGATCAGGCTTTGCCACAAGCTCGTCAGCTTTCCGGGTCGGTGATGATCTGGTCGATTCTTGCCGGCGGTCGCGGGCAGTGTGAAGAGCGGTGCCCGACTGAGCGATCGTCGTGAACTGACCAAGCTCGGGGCGCGTCGAACATGGGTGTTTTTGCCTGGCGTAACTTGCTGACCCGGCCGCTTCGCACGGTGCTGGCCCTGATCGGACTGTCGGTACCAATCCTGGGCGTGATGGGCCTGTTCAGCGTTTCCAACGGACTACGCGATCTGGTCGGTGAGACACTGAGCCAGATCGAAGGCGTGATGGTCATCCGGGAGAATGTCCCGAGCCCCGTCTTCAGCACTCTGCCCGTCAGCCTGGCCGACGATTTGAGACGACTGCCGGGTGTGAGAGCGGTCGCCCCGGAGGTCTGGGGCATCGCCCCCAATATCGAGGGACGGGGCATGCTGGTGCGGGGCTTGATGTCCAAGAAGGGAATGGGGTCGGTCTTCGACCAGCCCGTGATCTCGGGCCAGGACATCGCCGCCCACATGAACCTCAACAGCGCGGTTTTCCCGCGAGCCCTCAAGGAAAAGGGCGAAGGCCGGTTCCTGACCCTGGAAGACATCGGCAAACCGAACATAGTCATCAGCCGCAAGATCGCGCGTGATTTTCCCGACCGGCAGGGAAATCCGCGCAAGCTCGGCGACGGCCTGCGCATTGCCGACAAGAACTACACGATCGTGGGCATCTACGAAACCGGTTCGCTGCTCCTGGATGTCGTGATCGTCATGGACATCGAGACCGCGCGCAGCGTCCTGAACTTCGCCAAGGACTCGATCTCGAGCATCTACGTCGAGGCCAAGAACCCGGGTGAGTATGATGCCCTCTCGGCCACGATCGAGAAGGCCAATCCGGGAGTCGATGCCCGCAGCATGAACGAGGTCAAGGCGAACTTCGGGTCTCTGATGGGGCAGGTTGACAAGCTGCTCATGATGACCGTCAGCCTGGCGCTCATCGTGGGGATCGTGGGGATCATCAACACGATGCTGATGAGCACGACCGAGCGGTTCGTCGAGTTCGGGGTGCTCAGGACCAATGGCTGGTCGGAGGCCAACATCCTGACGCTCGTGACCCTGGAGAGCGCCTTCCTGGGACTGCTGGCGGGAATTGTCGGCTGCGTGCTGGCCCTGATCGGAACATCCGTCGCCAACCAGTTTATCAGCGGAGGCGTGCACCTGGGAGTCAATCCGTCGCTCCTGGGCATGGGCATCAGTCTTTCCGTCGTCATGGGCACTCTGGGGGGCCTCTATCCCGCCTGGCGGGCTGCGCGGCTGGTTCCCATGGAGGCCATCCGGATTGGATCACATTGAGGCCACCCGATGATCGAAGTGGTGAACGTCTGGAAGTCGTACCGTAGCGGCACCCGCTGGGTGGAAGCCTTGCGGGGCATCAATTGTCGGATCGAACGCGGCCGGTTCGCGTTCATCGTCGGGCCCAGCGGCTCGGGCAAGAGCACGCTCTTGTACCTGCTCGGGGCGCTCGACCGGCCGTCCAACGGCGAAATCCTGGTGAACGGCCAGAACCTCGTCACCATGTCCGAGGCCATGCAAAACCTCTATCGCCGCGAGCAGGTCGGCTTCATCTTCCAGTCGTTCAACCTGATCAGCAACCTCTCCGCCCTGGAGAACGTGCTGGTGCCGTCCTTGCCCCGGGGTATCACGGCGGACCAGAGAGAGCGCGCCGTCGAATTACTCAAGCAGGTCGGTCTTGAGGACCGCCTCGACCACCACCCCTACCAGCTCTCCGGCGGCGAGCAGCAGCGAGTCGCCATCGCCCGAGCCGTGGTGAAGCAGCCGCTGCTCGTGCTGGCCGACGAACCGACCGGCGAACTCGACTCCAAGACGGGGGACGAGATCTACAAGATCCTCCGCTCGATGCAGGCCACATTCCAGACGACCCTGGTAGTCGTCACTCACGACCGCCGCTTCATCACGCCCGACGACCTGGTTCTGGAGATCCAGGACGGCCAGGTTGCCCATCCCAACGGAGCGATTTCCGCTGGCTCCTCCTCGGCGCACGGTCCGAAGGCCGAAGGCTCGGCGGGATTCAATGGCGAGGGAGACTCCCCTGGACGCGGCGTGAGCCTCAAAGCCGGAGAATGACCTTGCCGAACGCCTGGTTCGACGCCAGCCGGGTATGGCCATCCCTGACCTCTGCCCACGGAAAACGGCATCGACAACGCTCTTACGCTGCGTGAATGGTCTGGTCTGGCCGACCGCGGGCACCGTCTGGATCGATGGCATGGTCCTGAAACGGAAGAACCTGGCCGCGGTCCGCAGGCGCCTGCCTCGGTGCCGGCGGCGTTCGAGGCGCCGATGACCTGGCCCCCCTTGATGCCGCCGCCGGCCAGGGCCACGTTGAAGACCTTCGGATAATGATCGCGGCCGGCATTGCCGTTGATCTTGGGAGTCCGTCCAAACTCGCCCATCCAGACGACCAGGGTGCGCCCGAGCATCCCGTGCTCCTTCAGATCCCGGATCAACGACGCGAAGGCCGGATCGACTTGCTGGGCCAGGGTCGCCACCTTGTCGTTGTTCTGCTGGTGGGTGTCCCAGCCGTTGGAACGGACCTCGACGAAGGTCACACCCGCCTCGACCAACCGGCGGGCCAGCAGGCAGCCCTGGCCAAACGGGTTGCGTCCGTAAGCCTCGCGGGTTCCCGGGCTCTCCTCATCCAAGTGAAAGGCCCTCATCCGGGGTGAGAGCACCATCCGCGCAGTCTGGGCGTATAGGGCCCGATGATCCTTGACGCGGTCGAAGCCGCCGGTCTGGCCGAAGCCCGCGGTCTCGAGGTGGTTGAGCAGTCCGAGCCGGCGTTTGAAGCGGTCGGCCGCAACCTTGGGCTGGGTGTTGTCGGGCGGCCGCTCCACGTTCTGAACCACGAAAGGCTCGAGCGCAGCGCCCAGGAAGCCGGCCCCGATCGTCGGCCCGCCAATACTCACGATATGCGGCAGGTCGAACTTGCTCTCGCCCAGTTCGGCGGCGATCGAGCAGCCGATGTTGGGATGCTTGACCGTGGCCGTCGGGATGTAACCCGTGTGGAGCTGGTACGTGGCGCGCTGGTGGTTGCCCTCCTTGTTGGTCATCGACCGCACCAGGGTGATCTCCTTCATGACCCGGGCGGTCTGGTCCCATCCTTGGGCGATCGAGATCCCAGGGACGGACGTCTCGATCGCCTTGGTCGAGCCGCCGTGTTCCGTGCCGGGCTTGGGATCGAATGTCTCGAACTGGCTGGGTCCGCCGGCCATCCAGAGCAGGATGCAGGCCATCTGCCGCTTCCTCAGCTCGTCGGCCTGAAGCACCATGAGCTCGGTGAAGCTCACCGGCATCACGCCCATACCCGTCAACCCGGCCGCACCCAGGCCCAGCGTCCTGAGGAAGCCGCGCCGGCTCACCACCCCGTCACCGCTCATTCCCACCTGGACGATTTTCGATTCGATCGGCATGGCAGTCCCCTCAGCGCCTGGAGATGAACTCGGTCGAGTTGATGAGTGCCCAGTAAATGTCTTCAAAGACCTCGACGCGGTTGCCCACCTTGCTCGAGTAGGCAGAGCACGTTTCCACTTCCTTCGCGTTGGGTTGCCGCGAGAGCACCCGCAGGTAGAGTGCGTTCAGAGCGGCCCGGTCGTAGGGTGCTGTCGCCAGGATCTCTCCCAGCACGGTCCCTGGCCTGGCCTGGGTCCGGTTGTGAATGATCGGGCCGTTCATCAGGAAGAGAGCCTGGGGGATCGTACCTAGAACGTCGTCGTTGGGGATCGAGGGATCGACGCCGAAGAGTGCGTTGAACATCATCCGCGGTCCACCGAGACGAACCGCTTTACCCTGGCCCTTGGCCGGTGTTGGTGCCCCCGCGAGGCCGGCGGCCTCGACCGCTTTCTTGGGATTTTCAGCCAGCTTCCTGGACTGTCCCGGATCGTTCAGCCCCTGCGCCGGGTTGCCGCCGGGACCCCGGTTCACCGCGGCGGTCGGCACAGCCGTCAGATCGGCCGGCAACGCCAGCGCCTCGACAAGGGCCTCGACAATCTGGTCGGAACGAAGCCGGCTGGGGCAGTTCGAGGCGAATGCGGTAGTCCCGGCGGGACTCGTGGTCGCGCGCACCCTGCGCTGGTAGGCTTGGGTGCCCATGATCGTGCGCACTAGCCAGCAAATGTCATAGCCCCCCTTCTGCCACTGGTCGGCCAGGGTCTCGATCACCTCCGGCGCCTTGGGGGTCCGCTCAGGGCCAAGGTCGTCCACCGCGTCGTAGAACGACTCGCCCATCAGGGCGTACCAGATCCGGTTGACGAACGCGCGGGCGAACCAGGGATTGTCCTGACCGGTGATGTACGACGCGCCCAGTGCCCTCCGCTCGATGGCATCGAGGGTCTCGGGCAGCTTCGCGTCGGCCATTGCCGAGGCGAGGAAGAACCGGGGGGCGACGGGAATCTGCTTGTTGGGGTCCTGCATGTCGGGCATCGTGTACCGCGGCCGCCCTTGCGCCGACACCTCGAAAACAGGCAACTGCCCGGGCATGGCCCGAAGGATGGGTTTGGCCTTGGTCCCGGAGAAGAACGCCGCGAACTCGTGGAACTGGGCGCGCTTCCAGGAGTCGGTCTTGTGGTCGTGGCACTGGGCACACTGGATCTGCACCCCGAGGAAGATCCGCGAGACCTCGCCGGCCAGCTCCACCGGCTTGGCTTCATGAGCCAGCGGGAAGCTGACCGCGCCGTTCTCGTCAACCCTGCCGGAGGCCGTGATCATCGCCGTGACGATCTCATCCCAGGGCTTGTTCTTCGCGAACTGCTCGGTCAGCCAGTCTTCCATGGCGTCGAACCGCACCTGGAGGAGGTTCTGGTTGGTGGCGTGGAACCGGATCACGTCCTTCCAGTAGTGCGCCCAGTTGCGAGCGTACTGGGGACTCTGAAGCAGGGTGTCAACCAGTCGGGCCCGCTTATCCTTCGACCTGTCATTGACGAAGGAGACGACCTGCCTGGGAGTCGGCGGCGCGCCGGCCAGGTCGAGATGCACGCGCCGGACGAACTCGACATCGCTGGTCAACGAAGCCGGCTCGACCTTGGGATTGGTCTTCTTCAGGTACTGATTGACCAGCCGGTCGAGCTCCGCCGAGGTCAAACTCGGCGGTGTGACGGTGCGTGCCGGCCGCCGGGGCAGGGGAGTCTTCGCCGCCTCGGCCTTTGCCTTGACCTGGTCGCCCTGATCACGCTTCTTGACCGCGGCTCGCAATTGCTGAAGCGATTGCAAGATCTCGCGAGAAGCCTGCTCATCAAGCTGCGAAGTCTCTCGAGACGCCTTGGGCTGCTCGCCTTTCCCCGGCTCCTGAGCCAGAAGACCGAGGCTCATTGTGAGTGCCGTCGCAAGAACCAGCGCTGCTGGCCGACAGAACCATCTGAATCCCGCCGCCTCTCTCATGACCTATCTCCCGCTCTGGCTCTCGGTCTTGCCGGCGACTGGCCATCCATCGCCGTGGCGTTCGTCATCAGTCGCACACCAATTCAACCCCGCCCCAGCCCCCGCGGTATCGACGCTTCGATTTGGAATGATGCCGGTTTCCCCTTGCGGAGTTTTGGCTTCGTTCGCTCGGCCCCTGGCCACATGAAATCATCTAACCCCATGTCTTCTCTTGAGTTCCGCCAATCGAAATTGGCTTCGTTCTGCAC
>Ga0209048_10004046_pt1 | contig 14094 bp, 14 predicted proteins | sample FrelakmetCRP12CR_FD_187146 | JGI IMG/M metagenome (GOLD analysis project Ga0209048, IMG submission 187146) | Freshwater lake sediment microbial communities from the University of Notre Dame, USA, for methane emissions studies - CRP12 CR (SPAdes)... | ecosystem: Environmental > Aquatic >... | reverse complement strand
CACGCCGAATTTCGCGCCCCGCAGCGAGTACGCGTGGGCGGTGAAGCAGGGCGTGCGCCTGACGATCGACAACCTGTATGCGCTGCGCGAGTGGGGCGAGCTGTTCCGCGGCCGCGACGTGCTGGTGCGCATCGACACGGGTTTCGGGCGCGGTCACCATGATCACGTGCGTACCGCCGGCGTGCACGCCAAGTTCGGCATTCCGCTGTTCGAGATGGACGAACTCGAGCGCCTCGCCCGGGCCGTGGGCGCCCGGGTCGTGGCGCTGCACGCGCACACCGGCAGCGGCGTGTTCGACGTGCGCAACTGGAAGGAAGTCGGCCTGCTGCTGGGCGATCTCTCCCGGCGCTTCCCGGACGTGCGCGCCATCGATCTCGGCGGCGGCCTCGGCGTGCCGGAGAAGCCCGGCCAGGTGCCGGTCGATCTCGCCGCGCTGCAGGCGGTCGTCGACGAGATCCGCGCCCGCTCGCCGCAGCTCGAGCTGTGGCTCGAGCCGGGACGGTTCCTCGTGGCGCAGGGCGGCGTGCTGGTGGTCGAAGTGACGCAGCTCAAGGGCAAGGGCGCCGTGCAGTACGTCGGCGTCGCGACCGGCATGAACTCGCTGATCCGGCCTGCGCTGTACGGCGCACACCACGACATCGTCAACCTCACGCGGTTCGGGGAGCCGGGTACCGAGGTGTACAACGTCGTGGGACCGATCTGCGAATCGGCCGACGTGCTCGGGTACGAGCGCCTGTTGCCGTCGACGCGCGAAGGCGACGTGCTGCTGGTCGCGAACGCGGGCGCCTACGGGCACGCGATGAGTTCGTCGTACAACCTGCGCGACCCCGCGCCGGAAGTGATGGTCTGACGGGGCCGCGGGCGCGGCCGGAGTGAGAGCGTGAAGACTGCAATCGTCGGCTGGCGCGGAATGGTGGGCTCGGTGCTGATGCAGCGCATGGCGGCCGAGCGCGACCTCGATCACGTCGATCCGGTCTTCTTCAGCACGTCGCAGGCGGGCGGCGCCGCGCCGGTCGTGGGCGGTCGCCAGGCCGGCCCGCTGCAGGACGCCAGCGATCTCGAGGCGCTCGCGAAGTGCGACGTCATCGTGACCTGCCAGGGCGGCGACTACACGAACGCCGTCCACCCAAAGCTGCGGGCCGCGGGCTGGAACGGCTACTGGGTGGACGCGGCCTCGGCGCTGCGCATGAAGGACGACGCGGTGATCATCCTCGATCCGGTCAACCGCGACGTCATCGATGCCGGATTGCAGGCCGGCGTCCGCGACTACATCGGCGGCAACTGCACCGTCTCGCTGATGATGATGGCGCTCGGCGGCCTGTTCCGCGCCGGACTGGTCGAGTGGATCACCTCGATGACCTACCAGGCCGCGTCGGGCGCCGGCGCGCAGAACATGCGCGAGCTGATCGAGCAGATGGGCGCGGCCCATGCGTCCGTGGCGGCGCTGCTCAGCGACCCGGGCAGCGCGATCCTCGACATCGACCGGACCGTGACCGAGACGCTCCGCTCGCCGCAGCTGCCGCAGGCGAATTTCGGCGCGGCGCTCGCCGGCAGCCTGATCCCCTGGATCGACAAGGACCTCGGCAACGGCCAGAGTCGCGAAGAGTGGAAGGGCAGCGCCGAGACCAACAAGATCCTCGGCCGCTCGGCGAACCCGATCCCGGTCGAGGGCATCTGCGTGCGCATCGGCGCCATGCGTTGCCACAGCCAGGCGATGACGATCAAGCTGACGCGCGACCTGCCGCTCCCCGAGATCGAGCGGATCCTCGCCGGCGGCAACGAATGGGTGCGGCTGGTGAAGAACGACCGCGATTCTTCGATTCGCGAACTGTCGCCCGCCGTGGTCAGCGGCAAGCTCGACATCCCGATCGGTCGCGTGCGAAAACTTGCGATGGGCGGCGAGTACCTCGCCGCGTTTACCGTGGGCGACCAGTTGCTGTGGGGCGCGGCCGAGCCGATTCGCCGGATGCTGCGGATCCTCGCCGGCTGAACCGGTCTTCTGCTGCGTCAGGGTCGGCTGGTGTGGCGCGACTGGAGTTCGCGGGCGACGTCGGCGAGCGAGAGGTTGCGGGACTTCAGCAGCACCAGCAGGTGATAGAGCAGGTCGGCGGATTCGCCGATCACGCCGGCGTCGTCGCGTGTGACGGCCGCGAGCGCGGTCTCGAGTCCTTCCTCGCCGACTTTCTGTGCGATCCGGCTCGGCCCCTGCGCGACGAGCCGCGCGGTGTAGCTGCCTTCCGGCTGCTCGGCCATCCGCTGCGCAATCGTCTTCTCCAGGATCCCGAGGAACCCCAGTTGCTGCGCATCGGTCGGGTGCGCCGCGTCGAAGCAGGAGGGGGTGCCGAGGTGGCAGGTCGGCCCGACCGGGTTGGCCAGGATCAGCAGCGCGTCGCAATCGCAGTCGGTGCTGACCTGCACCGTCTCCAGGTAATGTCCCGAGGTCTCGCCCTTCAGCCAGCGTCCGCCGCGCGAGCGGCTGAAGAACACGACGCGCCCGCCCGCGAGCGTCTCCTGCAGGGTGGCGGGATTCACGTAGCCGAGCATCAGCACCCGGCCGGTTCGCGCGTCCTGCACGATCGCCGGCAGCAGCCCGTCGCCTTTGCTCCAGTCCAGTCGTCCGATGTCGTCCGGCGTCACAACCTCACCTCCACGTGCCGCAACCGCAGGAACGCCTTGAGGTCCGGGATGGCGATCGCACCGGAGTGAAACACGCTCGCCGCCAGCGCGCCATCGACGTGCGCCTCGGCGAACACGTCGGCAAAATGCCCCGGCGAACCCGCGCCGCCCGAGGCGATCAGCGGCACGTGGCAGACGGCCCGCACCTGCCGCAGCTGGGCGATATCGTAACCGGAGCGTACGCCGTCGCTCGCCATGCAGTTGAGCACGATTTCTCCCGCGCCGCGATCCTGTGCCTCGCGCACCCACTCGAGCGTGCGGCGTGCCGTGCTGCGCGAGCGGTCCGGATCGCCGGTGAACTGGTAGACGACGTACTCCTCGCCCACGGTCTGGCTGTCGACGCCGACGACGACGCACTGCGAGCCGAAGCGACGCGCCAGCCGGTCGATCAACGCCGGGTCGGCCAGCGCCGGGGAATTCACCGAGATCTTCTCGGCGCCCGCGTTCAGCACGCCCTCGGCCTCGGCGACGCTGCGGATGCCGCCCGCGACGCAGAAGGGGATGTCGAGCACTGCGGCGATGCGCCCGATCCAGCTGCGGTCGACGGACCGGCTCTCGGGGCTCGCGGTGATGTCGTAGAACACCAGCTCGTCGGCGCCTTCCTCGCGGTAGCGTGTCGCCAGCTCGAGGATGTCGCCCACGATGCGGTGATCGCGAAAGCGCACGCCTTTCACGACCTGTCCGTCGCGGACGTCGAGGCAGGGGATTATGCGTTTCGCAAGAATGGCTCGAGCTCCCTGGGCTGCAGGCGGCCTTCGAGCAGCGCCTTGCCGCTCACGACCGACGCGGCGCCGGTGTCGGCCAGCGCCTGCAGGTCCGACAGGCTGCCGACGCCGCCGGACGCCTGCCACTGTACGCCCGGAAAGCGCCGGACGGCTTCCGCATACAACGGCACGTTCGGTCCCGACAGCGCGCCGTCCCGGGCGACGTCCGTGCACAGCACGTGGGTCAAGCCGTGGGGCAGGTAACGCTCGACGGCGTCCCACAGGCTCGTGTCCGTCTGCTGTTCCCAGCCGTGTGTCGCGAGCCGGGGCGTGCCGCCGGCATCGAGACGCACGTCGAACGCGAGCACGATCTGCTCCGGACCGAGATCCTGCAGCCAGGTTTGGACCTCGGCAGGCCGCGAGACTGCGATCGAGCCGACCACCACCCGCGACACGCCGCTGCCGAGGATGTCGTCGGCCGTCTGCCGCGTGCGGATGCCGCCGCCCACCTGCAGCGCGTTGCCCGGCGCCGCGGCGACCAATCGCACCAGGACGTCGCGATTGCGCCGGGAGCCGGCACGGGCGCCGTCGAGGTCGACGACGTGGATGCGGCTCGCACCGAACGCGAGGTACTGCTCGAGGACCTCGCGCGGATCCGACGCATACACCGTCTCCGCGTCGAAGCGCCCCTGCAGCAGCCGCACGCACTGCCCCCCGCGAAGGTCGATGGCCGGGATCAGCAGCATCAGCCCAGCCCGAGGAAGTTGGCGAGCACGCGACTGCCGACGCGAGCCGAGCGCTCCGGATGGAACTGCACGCCGTAGAAGTTCTCGTGCCTCACGGCCGAGGAGAACTCACCGCCGTAATCCGTGGTCGCCAGCGTCCAGGGTCCGAGCGGCGCGGCGAAGCTGTGCACGAAGTAGACGTGCTCGCCGGAGGCGATGCCGTCGAACAGCGGCGATGGCGTCCGGATGCGCAACTGGTTCCAGCCCATGTGCGGGACCGGGAAGTCCGGCCGGTTCGGGAAGCGCGCGACGCGCTCGGCGACGATGCCGAGGCATTCCGTATCGTCGCCGTCGTTGCCTTCCTCGCTGGCGGAGAACAGCAACTGCATGCCGAGGCAGATGCCGAGCACCGGTTGCGTGAGCTGGGCGATCACGTCGGCCAGCCCGAGCGCCTGGAGGCGCTGCATCGCATCGGCCGCGGCGCCGACACCCGGCAGAATGACGCGCTTCGCGGCACGCAGTTCGCCGGCATCCGAGGTCAGGTGGGAAGCGGCGCCGAGCCTCTGCAGCGCGTAACGCAGCGACGCAATGTTGGCCCCGCCGTTGTCGATGATGGCGACGTCGGTCACGCGCGACTCCTCACAGCACGCCCTTGCTGCTCGGCAGCTCGGTGCCTTCGACGCGCAGGGCCTGGCGCAGCGCGCGGCCGACGCCCTTGAAGCAGGCCTCGACCATGTGATGCGTGTTCTCGCCCTGCACCTGGATGTGGATCGCCGCGCCGAGGCTCTCCCCGAGCGAGCGGAAGAAGTGCGGCACCAGTTCGGTGGGCAGCCCGCCGACCGCATCGCGGCCGAACTGGCCTTCGAAGACCGCGTAGGCGCGGCCCGACAGGTCGATGGCGACCTGTGCGCGGGCCTCGTCCATCGGCAGCAGGAAGCCGAAGCGGGCGATGCCGCGCTTGTCGCCGAGCGCCTCGCGCAAGGCCTGGCCGAGCGCCAGCGCGCAGTCCTCCACGGTGTGATGCTCGTCGACGGCCAGGTCGCCCCGGCAGGTGAGCTGCAGCGCGAAGCCGCCGTGACGGGCGATCTGCTCGATCATGTGGTCGAAAAAGCCGATGCCGGTCGAGATCGTGATCGGCGCAGGCCGGTCGAGGTTCACGTCCACCGCAATGTTCGTTTCCTTGGTGACGCGCTGGATGCTGGCCGAACGCTCGAGCCGGCACAGCCGCGTCGCGATGGCGGGCCAGGTTTCCGATTCACCGCCGTCGAGCCGCAGGCGCAGCCCCGGGATGCCGAGGTTGGCCGCGAGCTGCAGGTCGGTGTCGCGATCGCCGATCACGTAGCTGTGGCGCACGTCGAGGCTGCGCGACGCCAGGAATTCCGTCAGCAGGCCGATGCGCGGCTTGCGGCAGTCGCAGGCGTCGGCCGGGAAATGCGGGCAGAAGAACTCCGCGTCGAACGTGATGCCCTGGGACGCGAACAGCTCGCGCAGGAAGTCCTGCGGTTCGCGAAAGCTCGGTTCCGGGAACGACGCCGTGCCGAGGCCGTCCTGGTTGCTCACCAGCACGAAGCGGTATCCCGCGCGCTTCAGATCGAGCAGGGCCGGCACGACGCCGGGCATCAGCCGCAGCTTGCCGAGCGCGTCCACCTGGCGGTCGGGCGGCTCCGCGATCAGCGTGCCGTCGCGGTCGATGAACAGGATGCGCTCGCCGCTCATAGACGCTCCAGCGCGGACAACAGCCGCTCGTTCTGCTCGGGCGTGCCGACCGAGATGCGCAGGCAGTTTGCCAGACCGGGCGCCGCGCTGAAATCGCGGACCAGCAATCCGGCGGATTTGCCGGCTTCGAGCGCCCGTCGCGCGTCGCGGAACTCGACCAGCACGAAGTTGGCGTCGGACGGGAACTGCCGAGCCACGATCGATGCCGCGGCCAGGCGTGACTGCATGCGCCCGCGTTCCTCGAGCAGCGTCCGGATGCGAGCCGCCGCACCGGCTCGTTGCGGCGCCTCGGTCAGTTGCAGCACCTCGTCGACGGTGGAGGAAGGGATCGCGTAGGGCGGGATGATCCGCTGCAGCAGCCGGACGATCTCCTCGCCGGCGATCAGCGTGCCGAGGCGCGCGCCGGCGAGTGCGTAGGCCTTCGACAGGGTTCGCAGCAGCACCAGGTTCGGGAACTCGTCGATCCGGGCGGCCAGGCTCGGGCGCCCCGCGAATTCGATATAGGCCTCGTCGACGCACACCAGCGAGGTGGCCGACAGCTCGCGGCATACGCGCAGCATCGCCGCCTCGTCGAGCAGGTTGCCGGTCGGGTTGTTCGGCGAGCAGAGAAAGACGATCTTCGCGTGGCGCCCCGCGGCAATGACGGCGTCCCCATCGAGCGCGAAGCCTTCGCGGACGAGCGGTACCTCGATGACCTGCGCGCCCTGGATCTTTGCCGCGACCCGATAGAAGCCGAAGGTCGGCGGGGTGATGACCACGCTGTCCTGCCCGGCGCGGCAGAACGCCCGCACCAGCAGGTCGATCGCTTCGTCGCTGCCGCGGCCGACGAGCAGGCGGCTGGCCGGCACGCCGTAGAGCCGGGCCATCCGCTCGACGAGTGCCTTTGGCTGCGGCTCCGGGTAGCGGTTGAGGCCGGCGTCCGTGTTGTCGCCCTGCGCGCGCCACGGCATTTCGTTCGCGTGCAGGCGCTCGAGCGACGGATCCCACGTCGCGTGCTGGTACGGTTGCAGCTGCAGGATGTCGGGGCGCGCGAGCGCCAGCACCGAACTCATCGGGTCGTCTCCCGGGCAATGGCCTCGAGCCGCACGGTCACGGCGTTGGCGTGCGCATCCAGCCCTTCGAGGCGGGCCAGCGTGCGCGCCGTGAGGCCGAGGTCCGCGAGACCTTCCCGCGAGACTTCCTGCACGGTCATCCGCTTCACGAAATCGAGCACGCCGAGCCCGCTGTAGGCGCGGGCGTGACCGTAGGTCGGCAGCACGTGGTTGGTGCCGCTGCAGTAGTCGCCCAGGGTCTCGGGCGTCCACGCGCCGAGGAACACCGATCCGGCATTGCGGACGCGCGGCAGCCACTGCCGCGGCGCGGCGACCTGCAGGATCAGGTGCTCCGGCGCGTAGCGGTTGGAGACGTCGAGCGCCGTGGCGAGATCCGGCACCACCAGCACGCGGCTCTCGGCAATCGACTGCGCCACGATATCGCGACGCGGCAGGGCCGCCATCTGCCGCTCGACCTCGTCGATGCACGCGACTGCCGTTGCTCGCGACGTGGTGACCAGCACGACCTGCGCGTCCGCGCTGTGCTCGGCCTGCGCGAGCAGGTCCGCGGCGACAAACGCCGGGCGCGCGCTCTCGTCGGCGATGACCAGCACCTCGGAGGGTCCGGCGGGCATGTCGAGCGCCGCGCCGTCGGCGTCGGCCGCCACGATCTGCTTGGCCGCGGTCACCCACGAGTTGCCGGGCCCGAAGATCTTGTCGACCTTGGGCACGGTTGCCGTGCCATACGCCATCGCGGCGATGGCCTGCGCGCCGCCGACCTTGAAGACCTGATCGACGCCGCACATCCGCGCCGCCGTGAGCACCGCCGGATCCGCCGAGCCGTCCGGCCGGGGCGGGGTGCACAGGACGCGGACCGGGCAACCGGCAATCCGCGCCGGGATGGCCAGCATCAGCGCGGTGGAAGGCAGCGGGGCGGTGCCGGCCGGCACGTAGAGTCCGACGGCATGCAGCGCCACGATCAGCCGCTCACAGACGACGCCGGGCGACGTTTCCAGCCGGATGGCGGCCAGCGATTGCAGTTCGTGGAAGCGCGTCACGGTGTCGATCGCACGACGCAGCGCCGCGAGCTGTTCGGTCGTCAGCGCCGATTCGGCCACGCGGAACTCGTCGTCCGTGACCGCGAACGAGGCGAGCCGGACCCGGTCGAGACTCTCGGTGTACTCGACGAGCGCCGCGTCACCCCGTGCCCGGACGTCCGACACGATCCGGCCGGCGCGCTCGAGGAGACCGGCGGCGTCGCGCTGGGCCGGTCGACGCAGCACCTCGCGTCGGCGGGCCTCGTCGAGCGATCCCCAGTCGAGGATGTCGAGCTTGCGGCTCATGCGAGCATCTTCTCCACCGGCAGCACCAGCACCGCGCTGGCGCCCGCGGCCTTGAGGCTTTCGAGCGTTTCCCAGAACACGGTTTCGCGGCACACGGCGTGCACCGCCACCTTGTCGCCGGCGCCGTCGAGCGGGATGACCGTCGGCGATTCGCTGCCGGGCAGCAGCTTCGCGATCTGCGCCAGGGCGGAGCGCGGCGCGTGCAGCATGATGTACTTGCTCTCGCGCACCTGCTGCACGCCGTCGATGCGCACCAGCAGGCGGCGCACCCAGTCCGCCTTCTCGTCGGGCAGCGCGATCGGCGTGCGCACCAGCGCCGCCTGGCTTTCGAGCACCACGGCGACCTCGCGCAGGTGATTGGCGGTCAACGTCGAGCCGGTCGAGACGAGGTCGCAGATCACGTCGGCGCGGCCGAGGCGCGGCGCGATCTCGACGGCGCCCGAGAGCGTCACGACTTCGGCTTCGAGCGAGTTCTCGCGCAGGAAGCGCGACAGCACGTAGGGGTAGGTGGTGGCGATGCGCCGGCCGGCGATGCTGCGCAGATCCTGGTACGGGAATTCCTGCGGCACCGCGAGCGACAGGCGGCAGCGGCCGAAGTCCATGCGCTGCAGCAGTTCGAACCTCGGCGTGGCGCCGCGCGCGGCCATCGCGAGCCGCTTCTCCTCGATCACGTTGATGCCGACGATGCCGAGGTCGCAGACGTCTTCCTGCACGAGGTCGGGGATGTCGTCGTCGCGGACGAACAGCACGTCGAGCGGCATGTTCTCCCCGTAGCACATCAGCTGGTCCTTGCCGCGGCTGAACTTCAGCCCGCACTTGTGCAGCAGGTCGAGCGAGTCGTCGGTGAGGCGGCCGGACTTCTGGACGGCGATGCGCAACCGCTGCTGGCGGGAATCCATCTCAACGCTCCTTCAGGCGCCGGGCGGCCAGCGCGTAGCCGCCGTTGCCGGCGGCGAGGTACCGGGCAACCCGCCCGATGGTGGTGACGCTGACCCCGGTCTGGCGGCTGATCTCCCGGTAGGGGAGGCCGTCCTGCAGCAGGCCGACGACCGTCCAGCGGTCCGCCAGCGCCTGCAGTTCGGCGGGGGTGCAGAGGTCGCGGAAGAAGTCGCGGCACTCTTCGACCGTGCGCATGGCGAGCACGGCCTGCATCAGCGCGCGTTCCGCCGCCGCCTCCTGGCGCGGCGTGATGCCTCGGTGGTTCTTCACGGCGGGGTCACGTGTCAGTGTATTAATGTGCTAGTACATTAATACATTCCGGCGGGCCCCGCAACCGCGGCCAACCTTGACGCTCGCGGGTTCCGGCCCCTACACTTCGCCCGACTCATCGAGACCGGCTGAGGGAATGGCCCTTTGAAGCCGGGGCAACCATCGGGCCCAACCCGCCCGAATTGGTGCCAACTCCACGGGGACTCGGTCCGCCGGAAGATGAGTTGCAGCGAGGCTGCCCCGGTTGCCGCCGGGGGTGTTGGTCGCCGCAACCGTCGCACGCGCACCCCCTGGAATCTCGTACCGTTCAATGGGCTGGCCCCGGCTGCCCGCTGTGTTGGAGCTTGCGTGTCGACTGCGCCTTCGCAACCTGCCGAGCCGCCTGCAGCGGCGCTCACGATCCCCGCCGGCCACGAGCTGCGGGAAGGCGTGATCGCGCTCGACGGGCCGCTCGACCTGCATTTCGGCGGCCGGCTGGAATCGGTCGAGATCGCCTACCGCCTGACGGGGGCCAGGGAGGCGCCTGTGGTCCTCGTGCTGGGCGGCATCTCCTCGGGCAGGAACGTCAGCGCGGTGCGGGAAGGCGAGTTCGGCTGGTGGGACGAGATGGTCGGCCCCGGAAAATCGCTCGACAGCGACCGCTTCCGCATCCTCGGCGTCGATTGGCTGGGGGGCGGGCACCGCTCGACGGGTCCCGCCCAGGGCGCGTCCTTCCCGAGCATCAGCGCCTACGACCAGGTCGAGTGCGTCGCTGCGCTCCTCGAGCACCTCGGCCTGCCGCAACTGTGGGGCACGGTCGGCGCGTCCTATGGCGGCATGGTGACCCTGGCGCTCGCCGAGCGGCGCCCGGACCTCGCCGGCCGCATGGTGATTTTCAGCGCCGCCCATCGCACGCATCCGATGTCCACGGCCTGGCGCTCCGTGCAGCGCAACATCGTGCGTTACGCGATCGGCCACGGCGAAGGTCCGCGCGGCCTGGTGCTGGCGCGGGCGCTGGCCATGGCCACGTACCGCACCGCGCGCGAATTCGAGGAGCGGTTCGCTGCCGGTCTGCCGCAGCCCGCGCCAGGCGGCGAGGGATTCTTGTTCCCCGTCGAGCAGTACCTGATGTCGCGAGGCGAGAGTTATGCGGCCTACTACAGGCCGGAGGCCTTCGTCACGCTCTCGGAGTCGATCGACCTGCACCGCATCGAGCCGGAGCGGATCCACTCGCACGTCACCGTGATCGGCGTGGAAGAAGACCAACTCGTGCCGCTCTCGGACGTCCGTGAGCTGCGCGACCGGCTGGCTGGCACCTGCCAGCTGCTCGAGATCAGTTCCCTCTATGGCCACGACGCTTTCCTGAAGGAGACGGCAGTCCTGCGCGACGTCTTCGCGCACTGCCTCGAATGAACCCATGAGCGACTCGACCCGCAAAGACTTTTCCCAGACGACGCGCACGGTGCGAGCCGCGCTCGAGACCGACACCCAGCATGGCGCCGTGGTGCCGCCGCTGCACCTCACCTCGACATTCGCCTTCAGCGGCTACGGCGAGAAACGCGAATATGACTACTCGCGCTCCGGCAATCCGACGCGCGATGCGCTCGGCTCGGCCCTGGCCGAACTCGAAGGCGGTGCCGGCGCCGTGGTGACCTCGTCCGGCATGGCGGCCGTCGCACTGGTGACGCAGCTGTTCCGGCCCGATCAGGTCGCGGTGGTGCCGCACGACTGCTATGGCGGCACCTATCGGCTGTTCAACGCGCTCCACACCCGCGGCTCGCTCAAGGTGCGGTTCGTGGACTATCACGCACCGGGCGCACTCGATGCGGCGCTAGCCGAGAAGCCGGCGCTGGTGTGGGTCGAAACGCCTAGCAATCCGCTGCTGCGCATCGTGGATATCGCCGAGACGGCCCGCAAGGCCAAGGCCGTCGGCGCCCTGGTGGTGGCCGACAACACGTTCCTCTCACCGGTGTGGCAGCAGCCGATCGCGCTCGGCGCGGACGCCGTCGTGCACTCGACGACCAAGTACCTGAACGGCCACAGCGACGTGGTCGGCGGGGCCGTGATCGCCGCGAAGCAGGAGACCCACGACCTGCTGAAGTGGTGGGGCAACTGCATTGGCGTCACCGGCGCGCCGTTCGACAGCTTCATGACCCTGCGCGGCCTGCGCACGCTGCATGCGCGCATGCGCTCCCACGGCGAGAACGCTGCGCGCGTTGCCGAACTGCTCGCGTCGCACGAGGCGGTGGCGAAGGTGTACTACCCGGGCCTCGCGACTCACGCCGGCCACGAGATCGCAAAGAGGCAGCAGCAGGGATTCGGCGCGATGGTGAGCTTCGAGCTGGCGGGCACCCTCGAGAACGCCAAGGCGTTCCTGCACGGGGTGAAGCTGTTCTCGCTCGCGGAGTCGCTCGGGGGCGTCGAAAGCCTCGTGGCCCACCCGTCGAGCATGACGCATGCGGCGATGGACGAAGCGGCGCGCCTGCGAGCCGGCATCACGGACACGCTGGTGCGGTTGTCGATCGGCATCGAGGACGGGAACGATCTAGTTGCAGACCTCACGGCGGGGCTCGACGCGGCCCAATCGGTGCGCTGACCAGGCGAGGGGCGGTGACTCGACGCCGCCCCGGTCGCCGGGTTGTCTGGGGACGGCCTGGCGGCAACGTTTCGGACTCGGGTTCAGTCGCCGATAGCGGACGTTATACCGTGAGAAACGGCCTGTTCTGTTGAAAGACTCGCTCTCTGCGCGTGGGCGAAAAATCTGCAGCGATATCGTGCGATTCGATCGCGATGCGCCGAGGGGGCTGCCGCCCGAAAGTGCTCGCCTCACCTGCATCGTCTCTGTTTGGCTCGATGCAAACTTACCGGCAATTCTTGCTCTCCACGTTCAGTTGGTGAGAAACCGCTCGCACCGCGAGATCGAGTCTTGCAACGGAATAGACCCGAACCTGTCCGATGCCAATGGCCGCTTCCGGACGTTGACATTTGCTCTCTACGCATAAGACGAGTCAATTTCGGGCTTGACCAGCCAGTACCGACGCATTGACTCGCGCGACCAGGCGGGCTGGCGCACCGGCTCCCGCGGCAGAAACTCCGCCATCACCGGCTTCATATCCAACACCGGCGTCTTGTCTATCGCGTCGAGCTCTGCAACAAACAATCTTGTGCCGTCCACACGTACCAGCCTGCAAATCATAGTGCCAAGGCGGGTTTGGTGGATTCTTTCCGCGCTGAGCAAATGTTCCGACGGCCGCCACTCCGGGTTGTTCCGCGGATGTCTGGCGCCTACGGTGATCTTCGATGCAGCAACAATTAGAGAACCTCGATATCCGAGAACTCGATTAGCCCACAGCATCCGCCTCAAACTCATCGACCAGGGCTATGCAACTTTGCGCACCACCGCAGAAGTCGTCTTCTGCCTGCGGACGCACCGCTTCCACGCAGCCAATCGGCTTCTGTTCAATCACGGCATATCTCCCAACGTCCACGTCAAACAGGGCGTGGCTTCTGAGCGAATGGAGTTAACAATAGCCCACAGGGCGCGGGACATCGCTGATCCCCGAAACCCTGGTTTGGGGTGAGGGAAGCGGGATTGGCGACTCACCGAGCAGTTTTGCCCCGTTCCCTACGTCGAGGAATGGCCGCTGTCGCGCCACGAAATGTGACCGGCCTTCCATAACTTTCGCTTTCGCTGCGCGATCATCCGGCAGCGCGCGGCGCTGTTTCAAAGCTTCGGCTTAAGGGTATCGGTGCGGACATCAGACCTGTGGCCCACTCGAGACGCTTCAGCTGGCGCCCTGGCTGTGTCAACCGCGCGCAATTGCAAACGTTCTGTAGACCACTGAGGCATGCGCAGGGTCTTTCCCCAGATTGTCGTGCCGATGTAGTCGGAAATTGTTCAACCATACTGAGAGCCACCATGAGCAAGCAGAAACTCGCCCTCACGTCCCTCGCGCTGATCGCGCTGATCGGGTCAGCCGGCATCGCCAACGCCCAAAGCGCCGCTGGCGTCCCTGATCCAGGCCATCCGCGCGTCAACGAAGTACAGCAGGGTATCGACAACCAGGAAAACCGCGTCGATCGAGGCATCTCGGACGGGCAAATCAATGCCAAGCAGGCGGCCCGCGACGACGCCAAACTCGGCCGTGAGCAGAATAGCCTGAACCAGGATGAGGCCAAGAACGGTGGTCACATTACCAAGGCCGAGCAGAGGAATCTGAACAAGCGCCTGCACAAGGGCAACCGGCAGATTTATCGCCAGCGCCACCAGGACAAATAGTTCGATACCTTCGTCGACCGCGCAGGAGGTGAGTTTGTACTCACCTCCTGTACACCCCATTGAGTGGGTACACCGAAAGCTGCACAACTTGCAGGGGACCGGACAATGGTCTTCTCCGATCGCGCTGCTTCCGTGAAGCTCCCGCGCTTGCCACTGCAAGGGTCGGCTGCTCCCGACAACCTACGGTGATGACCTTACCCATTTCTGCCGAGCGCCAACAGCAAGCGCTTCCGGGGGGCACCACGTACCAGAGAGCTGGTTCTATGCAAGCAAATATCTGATCGTCGTCTCGAGCATTGCGGGATCGTCATTCGAGTCGCCGTACGTTTCCCAAGATTCCTGCGCGATCTTCCGGCGATGGGTCGCGCACCAGGCACGGATTGCGTGGTGAGCCTCGGCCAGTCGATTGCAAGGGCCGATATGAACAGGGCT
>Ga0209048_10004045_pt1 | contig 14098 bp, 12 predicted proteins | sample FrelakmetCRP12CR_FD_187146 | JGI IMG/M metagenome (GOLD analysis project Ga0209048, IMG submission 187146) | Freshwater lake sediment microbial communities from the University of Notre Dame, USA, for methane emissions studies - CRP12 CR (SPAdes)... | ecosystem: Environmental > Aquatic >... | reverse complement strand
GGGATAGGCGTAGAGAGGAGGGATCACTTGCACGACGGCGGGTGGTTGCGCGACTTGGCGTTGCAGGTCGGCACTCGCGGGCGCCTGGCGGTCGATCTGATCTTTCATGTGATTGACAGTCTCTTGTTGGGCTTGCATCTTTCCTTGGAGCGTCGCGATCTGGTCGCGCTGCGACTCGACGAACGCCTCCAGACAACGGGTATGGGCCGCGCCGGTATAACTCGAACATTCCCACGGTGTCTGCGACTCACTCGCCTGGGCCGGTAGCCCGGCCAGCGCTACCCCCACTCCGATCGCTCCAATGATGAACTGCGGCCACAGTCCTGCTATCTTCCGAGGGGATTTTAGATTCCGGAGGTTGTGATCGTTCATAGGCCTCCCTCTTGGTGGCAACTATTATTTATTAGCGTACCATGCGATTGCTCAAGTGAACAGGGGGACGCAAGAGAGGGGGGTGGCAAAAGACGTGGGTATAATTGGTAGGCCTGACGCCAGGGTCTTCGATTACGACGGAAGTGCCAGAGCTGAAAACGCCCCGACCGTGGAGAGGGATCTCTCTGGCTCACATTGAAAAGACGCTTGCTTCTATTGTGAAGATTAACGAGGATATGTCCGGCAGTACGCAGCCGTTACCCCATTCACTTAACTAGAGGAGGTTTCTCATATGCAACGTGTGGCTATTCAGCTATCAACGATTGTTGTTGCCTTGGCATTTGGCATGGTGACCTTTGCGCAAGAACCGGCTCCCTCGGCCCCCTCAGCACCGGCCTCGGCAGCAGCTCCTGCAACTGGGAGTGAGATGAAGGGAGAGGGCGAGAAGCACCAGAGCAGGGCCGACCGGAAGGCGGAAAAGCAACGCCGGAAGGCTGAAAAGAAGGCAGAGAAGGAAAAGAAGAAAGCGGAGAAGAAGGCGGCGAAGGAAGCTGGCAAGCCGTAACTGCCCGGGACGTGAGTGTCATGGCCGCTGACAAACAGAGATCTACCAGGGTCGATCAATGATTCACAGGAGGCCGATATTGAAGTCGGCCTCCTGTGCTCCCGCTTCGCTGCGCCTCATCCTCTCGGCCGTTGCGCCCTTGCCGAAGCCTCGCTAGAATCCGCCCACACATATGCCTGAGCCGCCTCCATGATTCTCGGATTCGTCATTCTCTATTTACTCCTGTCGGTCGGGATCGGACTGGCTGCCGCCAGGCGGGTCCACAACACGAAGGATTTCGCAGTCGCCGGCCGGAGTCTGCCGCTGCCGATTGTGATGGCCACAGTCTTTGCGACCTGGTTCGGCGCAGAGGCCGTGCTCGGCATTTCGGCCACGTTTGTGAAGGAAGGGTTGCGCGGCGTGGTAGCCGATCCGTTCGGGTCGAGCCTCTGCTTGATCCTTGTCGGGTTATTCTTTGCCCCCCGCTTCTATCGGCTGAATCTCCTGACCGTCGGCGATTTCTATCGTCTGCGGTACAACCGCACAGTTGAGGTCCTCTGTGCCTTGTGCATCGTGGGCTCCTATCTCGGATGGGTGGCTGCGCAATTCAAAGTGTTAGGATTGGTCCTGAACGTGGTTACGGACGGCGCAGTGAGTCAGTCAGTCGGGATGGTGATCGGCGCGGTGATTGTCCTGACCTATACGACTTTCGGCGGCATGTTTTCCGTCGCCATATTGGACTTTGTCCAAATCTCCGTGATCATGGGGGGCCTGCTCTATATCGCTTCCCTCGTTAGCGGATTGGCTGGAGGTGTGGAAGTTGTGGTCAACCATGCAGCCCAGGCCGGCAAGTTGGAATTCTTCCCGTCTGCTACGGTCGCAGCCTGGATTCCTTTTATTGGCGCCTGGATCACCATGATGCTTGGATCGATTCCCCAGCAAGACGTGTTCCAGCGCATCACCTCAGCGAAGGATGAGCGAACCGCTGTGCGTGGATCGATCCTGGGCGGGGTGCTCTACTTCTGCTTCTGCTTCGTGCCGATGTTTCTGGCCTATGCGGCAACGCTGGTCGATCCGACAACGTTCAATACGCTCCTCGAACAGGATTCTCAGCTCGTGCTGCCGACCCTTATCCTACGCCACACACCGGTCTTCGCGCAGATCGTGTTTTTCGGGGCTGTCCTCTCGGCGGTGATGAGCTGTGCGAGCGCGACGTTGTTGGCCCCGTCGGTGATGCTGAGCGAGAACGTGATCAAAGGGGCGCTGCCTCATCTCAGTGACTGGGAACTGCTTCGGCTCATGCGGCTGGTTGTCGTGGTCTTTGCCGCTCTGGTCTTGACCATCGCACTCAGCTCCCGCTCCAGCATCTACATGATTGTGGTGAACACCTACAAGGTAACGCTGGTGGCAGCCTTCGTTCCCCTCTGTGCCGGGCTCTTTTGGTCCCGAGCGACGACGCAAGGGGCCTTGTGTGCCCTCGTGGGAGGGCTGCTGACCTGGATAGGGCTGGAACTGTTTGGTCCGTCCGATTCGATCTGGCCTCCGCAACTGGTCGGATTTCTCGTGGCGGCGGCAGGGATGGTTGTCGGCTCGCTTCTGCCTCAGAAAATTGGAGCTCATGGCTGCTGGCGGGCAAGGAAGATCGAATCTCGTGAAGCGTGAAGCACACGACGCGAGCGATGCGCGACGAGCGAGAAGGGCGGGACGGGCGAGATGGGCGGGAAAGGGGCGATTCGCAGTTCGAAGTTCTGAAAACTTCGAACTTCGGACCTCGAACCGAAAGCCCGCGCTCTTCTTGCTCGTCCCGCTTGCCAGTTATGCTGTGGTAAGGTCCCAGAACAGTGAATAGACCTGCACGATGGATGACATATGCGAGCATGGTCCTGGCAGGCCTCGCCGCCGCGCTTTGCCTCGTTGTTGCGCTCTATGGCGCCTATTTGGCGACCTTTCTTGAGCTGCCTAAGAGCGATGATCATCCCCCCCTGCGTTTGTATAGTGGACCCTTCCTGCTGAAACCTGATCTCTCGCTTGTGCACAGCCACCTCCTTGAGCGGCTGCAACGGTTGGACTATCGACGAGTGACAGTGCCGGTGCAGTCTCCCGGCGACTATCAGCTGACCGATGAAGCGCTAACGGTCTATCTCCATGCGCAGCCGGAAGGCCATGTCGGCGCCACGATGGTGACATTGACGTTGGATCAGGGGCGAGTGACGGATGTGCTCTCTCCGATTGATGGCACACCACTCTTTCCCATCTTTCTGGAGCCGGAACTCCTGAGTGGTCTGCGTGGTGCGTCGCGCCAAATGCGTGAATGGATTCCGTTGGCGCAGATTCCTCCAGGAATCATTGAGACGGTGCTGACCATCGAAGATCGCCGGTTCTTTTCCCATTTCGGCATCGATCCGGTTGCCGTAGGACGGGCGCTCTGGACCAATTTCACGAAGGGCGGTGTCGTGCAGGGCGGCAGCACCATCACGCAGCAGCTGGCAAAGAATTTATTTTATTCGCCGCAGCGGACCTTGGGACGAAAATTTAAGGAGGCCCTGGCAGCGCTGGTACTGGAAGTGAAGTATACGAAACAGGACATCCTCGAAAGTTATCTGAATGAAATCTACCTTGGGCAGGCTGGATTCGTCTCGATCTATGGGGTACGCGAGGCAGCCCATCGTTATTTCGGCAAGACCCTTCAGGAATTGACGGTTGAAGAGGTCGCGATGATCGCAGGCCTGATCAAGGGGCCCAATAGCTATGCGCCGACGAAACATCCTGAGCTGGCGAAGCAGCGGCGTGATGTTGTGTTACAGCGGCTGCGGGAGACAGGTCTCCTCACTGAAGAGGCCTGGAAGCTAGCCGTCAATGAACCGGTACGCGTGACTCCGTCAGAGGACGTCCTGACCGACGCTCCCTACTTCGTCGATACCGTGCTTCGGCAGGTGGAAGAGGCCGGCGTGGTTCCCTTGCCGGAGGGCTTGCGGATTGATAGCACGCTCGATCCGATGATCCAGCAGGCGGCCACTGAATCGCTGGAAAAGGGGCTGGCCAGATTAGAGGCTGCGCATCCCCAGCTCATCAGTTCGCTGGAATCGGTGCAAGGGGCGGTAGTGGTGCTCGATCCCAAGGCCGGGGCTGTGCTGGCGTTGGTGGGAGGGCGGGACTACCGGCGGAGTCAATTCAATCGCGCTGTTCAGGCACGGCGGCAACCGGGCTCTCTCTTCAAACCCTTCGTCTATCTTGCGGCGCTGGAGGCGGCTCGTGAGGGTCAAGCCGGTAGCTTGACCGCAGCGAGCTTGTTGGCGGATGAGCCTGTGACCTTTGATTCGGAGAGCGGTCCCTGGTCTCCGCAGAACTACGATAAACAATTTCACGGGCTTGTCACCTTGCGGAGTGCGTTGGAACAGTCGCTCAATGTGCCGGCGGTGCGGGTGGCTAAGGCCGTGGGGACTAAGGCGATCGTGCAGTTGCTGCATAGTGTCGGCGTGAATAGTGCCATCGGCGATGATCTTTCGTCGGTGGCCTTGGGCAGTTCGTCGGTGTCGCTGATGGAGATTGCGGCGGCGTACGGGGCGGTCGCCAACGGAGGGATCGCCGTCAAACCGACTGCGGTGCGATCCACCAGGGATCGACTGGGAGACGTTGTTTGGAATAGCGCACCGGATCGACTGCAGGCGACTTCGCCGCAGGGGGCCTATGTGTTGACGTCTCTCCTCGAAGGCGTCATCCAGCGGGGCACTGCGAGCAAAGCCAAGGTGATGGGATTTCATGGCGCAGTGGCCGGGAAAACCGGCACAACCGACGGCTATCGCGACGCCTGGTTCGTGGGCTACACGGCCGACATCGTGATTGGGGTCTGGGTGGGGTTCGACGATGAACGACCTCTGCGTCTCACAGGAGCACAGGCGGCCTTGCCGATTTGGGTGGATCTCGCGCGCCGGGTGATCCCGCCCAATGTCCCCGCATTCGTGATGCCGTCCGGTGTGGTCACCCGCGACATCGATCCGAAGACCGGACAGTTGGCGACGTTCCAGTGTCCCGAGCATGTGTCGGAGGTGTTCATCGAGGGCACGGAGCCCAGCGTCTATTGTGAGGTGCATGGAGGGGGAATATGGGAACGGCTTCGGCATACTTTTGGATTCTCCTAGGCCTGGCTGAGAGAAATAGTGTAAGCTGGCCCCAACGATCGGGCGTGAAGGGGGAATAACGCATGAAGAACAATGGCTTTGCAGGAGATGACAACATTACCCTCTTGGCCAAAGGGGTGGTGCTGACAGGCGAGATCCATGTTGAAGGGACGGTGCGGATCGATGGCCGCCTCGACGGCGAGATTCAGACCAAGGGACAAGTCATCATCGGCGAGGATGGACTGGTGCAGGGAACGATTACGGCCGGCACGGTGATCAGCAGCGGTCGCATCAAAGCGAAGGTAACTGCGATTGAGCGAGTCCAGTTGCTGAAGACGGCGACGCTCATCGGAGAAGTCCACACGCCGGTGCTCATCATGGAAGAAGGTGCCAGGATCCAAGGTGTGACGGATATGGGGGTGACCGCCTGGCCCGACGAGCTTCCGAAGTCGCCTGGCGGCGTTCGTGATCTCTCCGCACGCCGGGCTAAGCAGATCGTGGGAGTCGAGAAAGAGTCTCACGGCTAAGCGCAGTCGTAGGTCCGCTGCTTGTTTCCTGTTTCAATTCAATCCGTGACGAGGTCCTCAGCCCTTCGCCACCTTGGCCTTCGCTCTCCTTCTGTTCCTCCTCTAGCAGATCGTCCCGGTGTTTCGGCCCTTTCACTTCCTCGTACTGTGTACTGTGCTCCTTGAGCACATGGCCTATCCGGCTCACGTGCGACTGGCCGCCCGCCGAAGTTCTCACTTGCCCACATAGTTTTTCTGCAGCCTGCCCAGGGGCCAACCGTCTTGTTCTCTCGACAGACCTATTCCAGCGGAATGGTGATGGCGATCCCACCCATCACGTCGTTGAGCTTGAAGTCCCGTTTCGGGCTGAGCCGATGAGTGTTGTGACAGTTGATACAGACCGGTGAGACGGCGATATCGGGATAGATGGCCTGGAAAAAATGTTTGCGCCCACTGGTTACAATTCCTGTGACCGGCAGGTCGGGATTCTTCCCGAGAGACTCTAACGCGTTGTGCTCCAGGTCGCTCGCCGGAGCGTTGCGGCGGTAAATAGGCCAGAGACTGATCAGTCGATACCGGATCCCGCTTCCCCCCTCGGCTGCCAGCTTGCCCGAGTGCTGGAGGAACTGGGCCGGCAACATCAGGGTGCCTTCCTGCTCCCAATGTTCAGTCGCCGTGGTGACGCCTTTCTCCTGGAGCCGATTGACGATTTCTTTCGTGTACACCGTGCGATCGGCCTTGACGACAGCATAGACATAGGCTGCCACTTTCTCCGGCGGGATGCCAGACGATCCAGGGCGCTCCTCTTTTGCGGACAGGGCATAGGGCCCCCACCAGAGCCCAGATATTAGGAAGGTGAGGGCTGCGGCGTGGAGCGAGACGTTGACTCGTTGCATGAAGCCTCCTGTGGGGATGGCGGAAGAGGGATCACCGGGAGGGTCACGATGCACGAGGTGCCGCTCCCTTCCTGGCTCTCGATTCTGATGTCCCCCCCAAATTTCTTGATGATGCGCCGCGCGACGGTCAGTCCGAGCCCGGATCCCTCGCCTTGTCCTTTGGTGGTAAAGAAGGGATCGAAGATTTTTGACAGATGCTGTTTCGAAATGCCGGGGCCTGAATCCGCGATTGTGGTCACGACGGATCTATCGGTGAGGGCTGTCGAAAGACGCAAAGTGCCCCGGCCCTTCATCGCCTGAATGGCATTCATCAACAAGTTTGTGAATGCCTGTCTGAGTTGGTCTGGGAGGGCCAGCACACAGGTATCTCCTGCATATGTTCTCTCGATCGCGAGTCCTGAAGCGTCCATGCTGCCGGTGAGTGTTGCGATGGCCTGATCGAGTTCCCGTTCGAGGTGAACCGGTTGCCGCTGGTCCGATGTCTCGCGGGTCGTGACGCCGGTGAAGTCCCGAATAATAGCGGCCATTCGGCGACCATGCTGGACAATATCGCGGGCATAGGATTTGACGCGCTCAAGGCTGGCTTCTTCTCCGATGGCTTCTCCCAGTCCGAGAATTCCGAAGAGCGGATTATTCAATTCATGCCCGATTCCGGCGGTGAGGGTTCCGAGGCTGCCTGATTTCTCGGCCTGGATGAGCTGTTCTTGGAGGCGGCTGTCGTCAGTCGTGTCCCTGAAAACGAGGCCGATTCGATCCTCTCCCTGACTCCCTCCCGCCATGTGGAACCACTGATAGTGATACCGCCGTGGACCAATTTGAATCTCCTGTCGGCTGCTTGGTTCCGCCGTGCCCATCGCTGGGGCCAACGGATCACGGGCGGCGTTGACGAGAGCGGCATCCTCTGCCCCAGAGGCGATCGCGACTTTCTCTCCGCTCCGTACATGGCAGAATTCTTTTCGGAGGTGCTCTCGTATAGCGGCATCGACGGGGAGTATATCGAACAACGGAACTGATTTGGTCGAATCAAGTATGGCCTGAAAGGAGTCGCGTCCGACCCGGTTGATGTACTGTACCTGTTCGTTTTGATTAACCATGATGATCGGAGTTGGGACTGCATCCAGGATCTGGTCCGTCGAGTGAAGCAGGGACTCCACTTGTTGCGTTTTGATGGCCACTTGATCGGTCAGGCCTGCAAAGGCGGCTTCCAATTGGCGATTCATTCGATTGAATTCGTCGGCCAGATCCTGAAGCTCATCACCGGTCTGAATGTCGATGGGCTGCCGAAGTTCACCGCGCCCGATCAATTGCGCCGCTGCCTGTAACCGGCGCACCGGCATGACAATTCGACTGGCCGCGAGGTAGCCGAGAGACGTCATCAATCCGACTGCGACGAGACTGAATACAGCCATCCAGGTGAGGAAGTGACGAATCGGGGCAAAGAGTTCGTCAGAGGCTTGCCAAACGAAGGTGTTCCAGGAACCGTTCTCTAGATTGCCGTTGGTGGCACGGCTGGTTTCCGGTACCGGAGCGAATCCTATAATCGAGGTCGATTGTCCGCCGTGTCCATCGCTCGGCGCATTGACCCAGCCAGGATGAAGAGGTGTGACGAGAGGTATGAGCTGTGCGTCGGAGATCCGGACGCCGGTCGGAAGAATGGGGCAGCTCATCACGATGCCGCGATGGTCGATCAGCATCACATGGCCGGTCTTGCCGAAGCGAATGGGAGCGATCGATGGCGAGATCAACTCTTTGGCGTCGATCACCCGATGAATCACGCCGACTGCTCCATACCGGAGACGATCCATAATGGGAAGCGAGATACTGATGACATAGGTTTGGACACGTTCGTCGAAGTGCACATCTTCGATGAAGAGCTGGCCGACTCCGCGATTGAAGGCGCCTTTCCACCAATCCGTTTCTTTATTGGCAAAGCTTGGTTTCGTGGTCAACGCGGCAACCAGGTTGCCTTCTATGTCGGTGATGTACAACATCTTGGTGGCAGACCGGATCACTTGCGGTATCAGTTGCTCGGCTTCGCTCATGGCTCCGGAGAAATATTCTTGAAGGAGACGGGCCATTTTGCTTCCCGTAATGGCTTGGACTGCCGCGGGATTTTTGGCCTCCCAACCTTCCCTGAGCCCGTCCACCGCGCGTCGGCGCTCATCCTCCGTCATGTCCAGCAGGGCATCGCGCCGTTGCTCGAGCTCAAGGATGATCGAAGGGTCTGCCGCAATGCGTGATGTCCGGCCGACTTCATCGGACATCAAGAGATCGACTTTTCGGGCCGTTTCCTCGGCAAGGGCCTTGAAGCTTTCGCCGTTGACGACCTGGATTTCGCGAGAGCCTTGCCAGAAGGCGAGACTGAGACCCACTATGAGAGGAACCACCCCCACGAGCAACATGGACAGAATCAGTTTTGGTTGAAGCCCCCACCTCGTTTCAGACCGGGACGGGGGACGTGCGGGATTCATGACAGATATCCTTGTCCGGCCGGCTCGGCGCTTGGGAAGGTCAAGGTAAAGGTGGTTCCCTTTTCAATCTCGCTGTCGACCGCAATCATGCCGTGCATTTTGTTGACGATGGTTTTGACGTTATAGAGTCCCAGCCCCGTGCCTTTGCCCGGGGCCTTCGTCGTAAAAAACGGCTCGAAAATTTCGGGGATCTTATCCGGGGCGATGCCGCATCCCGTATCGGAGATTCTGATGCCGACTCGGCCCCCAAGGAAATGGGTCTCAAGCGTCAGTGTGCCACCAACCTGTTCCATGGAATGGACTGCATTCGTGATCAGATTGACGAATACGTGCAACATCTCGTCCGGATTGCCTTTTACGACGGCGCCAGGTTGGTAACGTTTGAACATCTCGATAGCGTGAAAGCTGGACGCATAGCGCGCGATCTTTAACGCCTCGTCGAGCTTCCCGTTGACAGACACGGGCACATCCTCGTGGGGGGACGCGCGTCGTGAGTAGCGGGTGAGGTCCCGGCAGATGGTACTCGTTCGTTTGACGGCTTCAATAATGTCCTGGGCCTGTTCGTGGACGGCAACGATGTCGCGTTCCTCTGCGAGGTTTTCTGCCAGGCCCAAAATGAGTTGCAGGGGGTTGTTGATATCATGAGCGATTCCCGCAGCGAACGAGCCGATTCCCGCAAGCTTTTCTGCCTGGAGCAGCTCAGCTTCGAGATGTGACTCATGCTGAATCAATTTCCACAGCAGGCGGGAGGCTGACCCACTGAGGATATCTGCGGAAGGAGGTTTGTGGGCATGCAGATACCTGTCCATATCAGGATCGCCCGTGACATCCATGATTAGGCTCACGCCATGGTTGCAGATCAGGTCCTGCACATTGATGGTCACGGGAACCTGAAGCTCACGCGCGCGCTGCAGCCCTGGTGCGTCAGGATCACGGTCTGCAATCCCGACGATCTCAATCGACGGGATGTGGTGCAGCAGATCTAACAGCGCGCGGCCGCCGCGACCTGCTCCCAGAATGGCGACCTTGGTATGGTCGGATCTTTCCATTCAGATCTCCTCCCTGTGGGAGGGTTGTGGCCCTATTGCCGAGGAGAGCAAGGAGGGGAATGCCCCTCCCCGGCACAGAGGGGACGGAGGCTGGTTGTCACAGCCGTGCAAGTTCCCGCTGTTCCATGGCCCGTGCGACGGCTGATCTCAGTTTCTCTCCTTCGACCGGCTTGACAAGATAATCTACCACGCCTTGCCGGAGAAAGGATGTTGCCATATCGGTATCCGGGAAGCCGGTCAGTACGATGAGCGGGACGCGAGGGTAGTTGCTCCGGAAGTAGGCAATGGCTTCGGCTCCATTGATTTTTGGCATACGAATGTCGCAGATGACGACGTCAAGAAGGAGCCGGTTTTCGCCATAATTGATGACCTCGATCGCCTTCTCACCGTTTTCCGCTTCAAGGACTTCATAGCCGGCCTTCTGCAGGGTCATCTTCACGACTTTGCGAATATCCGGCTCGTCGTCTACCACGAGCACCCGTCCTTCGCAGGCCTCCCCCCCAATGAAGAATCCAGACTTATACTGATTCTTGTTACTATCGTCACTCATGGCACCCTCCTTGGTTAATAAATGTGTTTGAATCATGGTCGGCACTTGCTCTTGTCTTACGTGTAGCGCAATGCGCGTGCCAGCATGGCCAAGTGAAAATGACTCAGATTTCCTTGCAGAGAGGAGATTTGTCGTGAAGTGAGGCAGGCCGTGGTTGGTATCCACCATCATGTGCTGAGATCCACCACCAGCGAGATTCAAATGGGACTTGAGAAGAGCGCTTGCTGATGGTCAGTGCATACGGCGAAGAAACGCGGGCATGCCGACCGCGAGAATGGTAGTCGATATCGGATTTGACTGCTCAGGGTCACGCCAGAGGAGGTATCGCATTCGATACTATAGGTATGGAAAGAGATTCGGTATAGCTATGATTCCCAGGGAAAGAGAGCCATCCGGGGGTCGCATCCTGTTCTGGCGACTCCGAATTGCCTTTCAGTCTGGCGCTGAGGTATTCTCGATGCAGTAAGAGATTGGAGAGGGCATGATTACGACGGATGTTCTGACGGAATACCTGCACCGGATGATGCCGGACGCTGCGGTCACGGTCTCAGACCGGACAGGCACAATGGATCATCTCAAAGTGGTGGTGATCTCAGCAGCTTTCGCAGGGAAGAATCTGCTGGATCGACATCGTCTCATCTATCAGGCGTTGGATGCCCCGATGAAAGACGGGCGGATTCATGCCCTCGAAGTCACAGCTAAAACAACGGATGAAGCCTAGGAGGCCGACCAATGGCAGATCCCATTCAAGAAGAGATTAACAAGGAAGTCGCAACGCACAAGATTTTGATCTACGGCAAGGGGACCAAACAGATGCCGATGTGCGGGTTTACGAGAGAGACGATGCAGTTCTTCGACAAGTACGGGTATCCGTATGAACTCATCGACGTCCTGTCCCAACCAACCAAGCGAGAGGCGCTCGTAAAAATGACCAACTGGCCGACCCTCCCCAAGGTGTTCATCGACGGGCAGTTTTACGGCGACACCGACATCCTCGATCCGATGGCGGCCAAGGGTGAGATAGAGCCGCTGCTGAAAAAAGCATTCGGAAAATAGAATAGTCGGGAAGCTCGGGAAGGGCGTCCGCCAAACACTCCTGCTCGCCCCACGCGTCTGTTCTCACCCGCCCATCCCCGCTTGGGCCAAGAGGCACCGATTGCCTCGCTGAAGACCCTCTTTGGACGCGCACAATCGAGAACTCGACAAGACCCTTCTTGCTCCGCTACTGCTTCGCGGCGCGCTTAGTCTTGGGAGTTGAGAGAGCTTGTGCGATCCCGACGAGCGCGTGGGCTTTGTCTGAGCGGGAGGGCAGGGCGCGGGCCCAGATAAGGGCTGAATGGGTGCGGCCGCCCTGAACTTGAATGGCGCCAATCTCCTGGAGCAACGAAGCCCGGTGAGACGGCTGTGTCAGGCCGTCGGCAGTTGCGACCGCGCTGCGGAGATCACCTCTCCTGGCCTGCGCTTTTGCGATCGCCTCAAAGATCCAGCGGACGGTGTTGTCCATGTCGATCAGTTCCTGTAGTCGACGGAGATCCTCTTCACTCAAGTACTCCCGCGGAACCTGCGTGAGGCGCAAAAGTTCCTTCCTTCGAGTTCCCCGTTGTTGGGGCGTTTCGACTAATAAGAAGGTGGCCTTCGCTCCCTGGATGTCTCCCGAATCCGCTTGGGCCGAGACGATTCTGGCATACAGAAGCCGGTGTCTTGGCCTGAGGTCCTCAATTGTTCTGACGGTCTCTCGCGCCTCCTTCGCCCGGCCGGACTTGGTGAGTTCGGCGAGGATATCTGCAACGGCCGATTCATAACCGGGGGCCATGTCGCCTTCCGCGTCAATCCCTCGCCTCAGCAGGAGGGCAGTATTGAATGCGCCCTTCATATCTCCCTGCCTAGCCTGAGCGTTCACAATGTCGCTGATGGCCGATCTTCGATATATATCCGTTTCAATCGACGTGCCTGTTTCGATGGCAGTGAATGTTTCTCCTGCCTCTGCCATGGCAGCCGCGATATGACGCAGAACGTCCGAGCGAGCCACCTCGTTGGCCGTCGAAGCGGCCGCCGTTGCTGCTTCCTGTAGAAGTCCCACTGCGATGGATTTCGCTCCGGCCTTGAGGTGATGGTTGGCAAGTTCCAAAAGGGCACTGGCCTTCGCATGGCCCGGTTTGATCGCCGAGGCGGTGAGTTGCGCTTCTGTCAGGCGGCCTTGCTCTTTCTGCGCCTGGACGATGCCCCATTGGGCATACCGCTGGAGCCCTTCTTCCAGTTGTGAGACGATCTGCAAGGCGTCCTGCATGTCTCGATCACGCACCCGTCCACCCACGATGTTCATGAGACAGAAGGGGTTCTCGTTTGCGATGGTCACGGCGGTTTGTACGGCTCCCGTGGTATCGCCATGCTCGGCTTGGGCTTCAGCAATCGCTGCTGTCGCCGTACTGATAACGGCGGGAGGAGCCTCTCTGTACTGCTCTCTCAACTGGGAGACAATCCGGAAGGCGTCCTCCATCTTGCCGGCATTCGCATAGGCGATGGCGACATATCCACGGGCATTCGCGGCCGCCAATTTCCCTTGTCGAGAAGAGCGATCTTCGATCCGAATTTCCGCATACATCCGTTCTGCCTCGTCGATGTTGCCTTCTTTGGCATAGACCGAGGCGAGGGACGCAAAATGGCTCGTTCTGTTTGGGAGATCGGAGAATAACTTCAGCGTCTCGCGTGCTCCGTCCGGATCGAGAGAAACTTGTGCGAGGAGAATGCTTTCCAAAGCGGAGGACCGATCCGCCGGTTCCGGAAGGAACGACGCGATCGTTCTGGCTTCACCGAGCAGTTTGGCCGGCGGCGTCGACTTGGTCGGTTCGCTTGCGCTGGCGCCGCCGACAAGTTGGAGGAGTATGGTGATGAAGAGTGTAGTTCCGGTTCTTACGATTGCGCATCGATCTGGTGAACTGGTCATCGTTTCGCTTCAGGAGGAGGCCAATTCATTTCAGCGTGCCGGCCGCAGTAGAAGCAGGAGAGGCGGTAGCGGGCTTTACGGCGGGGGTTTGGCAGTGACGTAAAGGTGATGGGGGTGTCGTCGAAGGGGCAGCTGGGTTGATCGTGAAGGAGGTGCACCTCAGCCATCATCGTGATCGACGCGTCATCCCAGGGTGGCTGGCTTTGTTCATTGCCCGTGATCGGTTCTTTTGTGTGACAACGTTCGCATTCGGCTTCGTAGGTCTTGATACGGGCCAGATGTGGCGTGAGATCGGTAATGTCCATCGGTCCGCCGCAGGCGGGCTTGGCACAGGTCAGGTGTTCGTGCTGGAGGGCCTGGACAAATCGGCCGTGCGCTGTCCGTTCTTGTTCTGACTTCATGGCATCTCCTCCGAATCATTGCTCCGGTCGCTTCTATGCTAGGGCATTGAACTCTCTCAGCATCGTTCGCAGATATTCTTTTTCTTGTCTTCCCCGAGAGAGCGGCCCAAACGCTCTTCACTGCGCGCATCGAACGAGCACCCTTCCAAACTCGCTCGTTTCCCTTTCCCGGGAATGACACCCCTGTTGGTCCCACTGCGCCCGTCGAGCGAGCACATTCTGATCGTGCGCGCTCCGGGAGCAAGGG
>Ga0209048_10004044_pt1 | contig 14099 bp, 11 predicted proteins | sample FrelakmetCRP12CR_FD_187146 | JGI IMG/M metagenome (GOLD analysis project Ga0209048, IMG submission 187146) | Freshwater lake sediment microbial communities from the University of Notre Dame, USA, for methane emissions studies - CRP12 CR (SPAdes)... | ecosystem: Environmental > Aquatic >... | reverse complement strand
AACAGCGCAAGCAGCCCGCAACAACCGAGCAGAAGAACCTGCGCCAACCGGTCGTGCCAATGCACGCGAGGGCGGGTCGTTCCTCCCGCAACGGGTCCCGGCAGCGCCATCGCCGAAGCGCTCATTTGATATTTATCCCAGCACGCGCAAGGCGGCGGATGACAGACTTACCGTGACCGCCTGCCCGGTCGCCATGTTGCCTGCGTCGACGTCCTGCCGCGGCACATTGGCAACGAGCGCCGGAGCCCCCGTCGCGTCGAGGGTCAGCCCGACCATGCAGAAGGCGCCAAGAAATTCGATCTTGGCGATCCGCGCGCCGAACCTGTTGCCGTTCACCGCACCGGGCGCATTCAGTTCGATTTCCTCCGGCCGCAGGTAGAGTTTGACCGTCGTGCCGACCGGGATGTCCGGACGCGCGACAGCCAGCGAAACGTCGCCGACGCGGAATCGCCCACCCCCCTCCGCGACGGCCGGCAGCACGTTGATCTTGCCGACGAAATCCGCAACGAAAGGGGTGGCCGGCGCTTCGTAGACTTCGCGCGGCGTTCCGACCTGCTCGATGCGGCCGTGGCGCATGACCACGATGCGGTCGGCCATCGACAGCGCTTCCTCCTGATCGTGCGTGACCATCACCGTGGTCACGCCAAGGCGCTGCTGCAGCGCGCGTATTTCACCGCGCAGTCGAACGCGTTCCAGGGCGTCGAGCGCCGACAACGGTTCGTCCAGCAGCAGCAGTCCCGGGGCGGTGGCGAGCGCGCGCGCAAGCGCGATCCTCTGCTGCTGGCCACCGGACAGTTGCCCAGGGTACTTTGAGCCGGCGTCAGGCAGTCCGACAAGATTCAGCAGTTCCGCAACGCGGGATGCGATCGCGCCCCGCGCCTGCCTGCGGTTGACGAGTCCGTAGGCGACGTTGGCGTGGATGGTGAGATTCGGAAACAGCGCGTACGACTGGAAGACGATGCCGTAGTCGCGCTTGATCGGGGGCAGCCGCGAAATGTCCTTGCCGCCCTGGTGGATCGTTCCCCTGTCCTGCGTTTCGAGACCGGCAATGATGCGCAGCAGCGTCGTCTTGCCGCAGCCCGACGGTCCCAGGAAGACCATCAGTTCGCCGCGTCTGACATCCAGCGCGATGTCCTGCAGCGCCTCGAACTTGCCGAAGCTCTTGTAGATGCCCGCGAGCCGCAGGTAGGTGTCGTCGGTCACGCGGCGGGCTCCCCGGACGTAAAGCGCCCCGCGGGGGCGGGGCGCGGTCTGGCATGCAGGACTTATTTCTTCGGCTCGGACTTCACGTCATAACGCTTGGTCCATTCGGCAAGAATCTTTTCGCGATTGTTGGCGGCCCAGGCAAAGTCGTTCTTGACCAACCGCTTTTCGTAGTCCGCGGGAAGATTGGGCAACGGCTGTGCCACCCCTGGCATGGCGACGATCGCATAGTTCTTGGCGTACAGCTCCATCGCCGGCCGCGACGACGCCCAGTCGGCGAATTTTTTCGCCGCCTCGAGTTTCTTCGTGGTCTTCATGATGCCGACGGCCTCGAGATCCCAGCCAAGGCCTTCCTTCGGAAAGACCAGATCGATAGGTCCACCCTTGGCTTTGATCGTGTTGGCGCGGTACTCGAACGAGATGCCGATCGGGAATTCGCCGTTGCCGGCCTGTACGCACGGCTTGCTGCCCGAGTGCGTGTACTGCGCGATGTTCTCGTGCAGTCCGTCCATGAACTTCCAGCCGCCCTGCTCGCCGAAGATCTGCAGCCAGGATGTCACGTCGAGATAGCCGGTTCCGGACGACGCCGGGTTGGGCATGACGATCCTGCCCTTGTAGATGGGCTTGGTCAGGTCCTGCCAGGTTTCGGGCTTGGGCAGGCCCAGCTTGGCGGCTTCCACCGTATTGAAACAAACCGTGGCGCCCCATACGTCCATGCCGAACCAGTATGGAGGATTCTTGCTGTCCCTGTACGCCGGCTGTATCGCGGCCAATCCGGATGGCGCGTAGGGCTGCAACATGCCCTCGGTCTCGAACAGCACCAGACTCGTCGCTGCCAGGCCCATCACGACGTCGGCCTGCGGATTGGCCTTCTCGGCCAGCAATTTCGCGGTGATGACGCCAGTCGAGTCCCTGACCCATTTCAACTCGACGTCCGGCACCGCCTTGTAGAAGCCCTCCTCATAAGCTTTCAGCTGGTCGGTTTCCAGCGCCGTGTACACCAGCAGCTGAGTCTTCTGTGCGGACGCCGGCCCGCTCGCAAGCAGGGCAAGTGCGGCCGCGGCGAAAACGGACGACAGCCAGCGAATGCCTCGGTGAAATTTCATGGATGTGCTCCTTGTGCGAACAGGTTGGAAAGACTTTCAAGAGGGCGCGTTTCGGACGTCAAGCTGCGCCAACGGCGAATGACGGAACGACGTGCGACGATGCTACGCGCGCGCGCCAGCGCGGGCAATGACCGGCAGACAGCCGACGTGCGTCACCTGCCACGACAATGTCATCGGTACGGAGTAACGTGCCGGAAGCCTAAACGGGGTTCATTGCAGATTGTTGACAATCTACACATTCGGCCGTCTAATCGCAACATGCTGAAATCCCATGGCCCCCAGTCCGCGGCGGCGACCGCGACCATGCCGCACCCTGCTCATGGCGGCAAGTTTCCCGAGGGGACCATTGCGCTGCTTCAGTCCAACTCGCTGTCGATGCTGGTACAGCGCGACCTGGAACGGATGATCCTGGCCGGGGAACTCAATGCCGGCGCCAAGCTCAACGAAGCCGCCATTGCCGCGATGCTGGGCGTGTCGCGTGGACCGGTCCGCGAAGCGTTCCGATCGCTCGAGGAATCCGGCCTGGTGCGCCTCGAGAAGAACCGCGGGGTCTTCGTGCGCCGGGTGAGCCTCGAGGAGGCCGACGAGATCTACGAACTGCGCGCCGCCCTCGACGAGTTCGCCGGCCGGCGCGTCGCCCAGAAGGCGGCCCCTGCCGATGTGCGTGAACTGCGCACGCTGGTCGAGCGCATGGACAAGGCGGCCGCGCGCGACGAACTGGACGCGTACTACCTCGCCAATCTGCAATTCCACGACCGCCTGGTCGAGCTTGCCGGCAACGCCAAGCTGCTCGCGACGTACCGCCGCCTGGTCAATGAACTGCACCTCTACCGCCGTGCCAGCCTGGCCCAGGCCGGCGCGTTGCCCGACTCGACGCGCGAGCACCACGACATCGTCGAGAAAATCGCCGGCGGCCAGGCGGCCGCCGCCGGCCGCGCGCTGTACGACCACGTGATGGGCAGCCGCGAACGAATGCACCGCGCCCACGCAACCCCCGCAACGACGCCCAAGCCTGCGCGCGCTTCGCCAAGGAGACGACCGTGATCGCACCCACGGTGCGCACGGTCAGCGTGAACGGCCGCACATACCGGTGGCCGGATCGTCCGCTCGTCGTCGTCTGCGTGGACGGCTGCGAACCGGACTACATCACGCAGGCCATCACGGCCAATCGCGCGCCGTTCCTGGCGTCGCTGCGGGAGCGCGGCACCTGCCTCACTGCCGACAGCGTCGTGCCGTCGTTCACCAACCCGAACAACCTGTCGATCGTGACCGGCGTCCCGCCATCCGTGCATGGCATCTGCGGCAACTATTTCTGGGACCCGGATGCGCAAGCCGAAGTGATGATGAACGACGCGAAGTATCTGCGCGCCGGCACCCTGCTCGCGGCCCTTGCGGATGCGGGCGCCAGGGTGGCGGTGGTCACGGCCAAGGACAAGCTGCGCTCGCTGCTCGGCCACAAGCTTTCGGGCATCTGCTTTTCCTCGGAAAAGGCGGACCAGGTGTCACTCGAGGCAAACGGTATCGCGGACGCCCTGGCGTTGACGGGCATGGCCGTGCCCTCGGTCTACAGCGCCGCGCTTTCGGAATTCGTGTTTGCCGCCGGCGTGGCGCTGCTCGAACGCGAGCGGCCAGACGTCATGTACCTGTCGACGACCGACTACGTGCAGCACAAGGCGGCACCCGGCACGGCGGCCGCCAACGATTTCACGGCGATGCTGGACGGATATCTCGCGCAACTCGACGCGTTGGGCGCCACGGTGGTCCTGACCGCCGACCATGGAATGAACGCCAAGACCGATGCCTTCGGGCGCCCCAACATCATTTTCCTGCAGGACCGCCTGGACGAGTGGTACGGCAAGGGCACGACGCGCGTGATCCTGCCCATCACCGATCCGTATGTCGTGCATCACGGTGCGCTGGGCTCCTACGCCACGGTGTATCTCGGCCAGGGACCCACGCGCGATCACGCGATCCGGCACATTGCGGCGCTGCCCGGCATCGAAAGCGTGTTCACGCGCGAACAGGCGTGCGCCAGGTTCGAGCTGCCGCCCGATCGTGTCGGCGACCTGGTCATCGTCTCCGAACGCCTGACGGTGATCGGCACCAGCCACCACCGTCACGACCTCTCCGGTCTGGACGCGCCGCTGCGATCGCACGGCGGAACGTCCGAACAGCGCGTGCCGCTGATCGCCAACCGCAAGGCCGGCAATACAGGCGGACGGCGGTGGCGCAACTTCGATGCCTTCGACTTAGGGCTCAATCACCTGCAATGACCATGCTGGCCGAACTTGCGGGCGTGAAGCGCGGCGCGGTCATCACCGCCAAGATGCGCATTGCGGGCAGGGAAGTCGGCGGCAACCGCGTCATTGAAGTGCGCAACCCCTTTACCGACGCGCTCGTGGGCACGGTGCCGAAGGCCAGCATCGACGACGTCCGCGGCGCCTTTGCCATCGCCCGCGGTTATCGGGCAAGGCTGACCCGCTTCGAGCGCTCCGAAATCCTGAACAAGACGGCAGGCCTGATCCGTGCCCGCGCCGAGGCCGTCTCCGATCTCATCACCGCCGAATGCGGCATCGGCAAGAAGGACTCGCGCTACGAGGTGGGCCGCGCCTGCGACGTGTTCACGTTCGCCGGCAACGCCGCCCTGTCGGATGACGGTCAGATCTTCTCGTGCGACCTGACGCCGCACGGCAAGGCCCGCAAGGTGTACACGCTGCGCGAACCGCTGCAAGGCGCGATATCCGCGATCACGCCATTCAACCATCCATTGAACCAGGTTGCGCACAAGGTCGCGCCGGCGATCGCGACCAACAACCGCATGGTCCTGAAACCCACGGAAAGGACGCCGCTGACCGCGCTGCTGCTGGCCGATATCTTGCTTGAGGCAGGATTACCGCCGGAAATGTTCTCCGTGGTCACCGGCGACCCCCGGGAAATCGCCGACGAAATGCTCACCAATCCCGACATCGACCTGGTCACCTTCACGGGCGGCGTGGCGGTGGGCAAATACATCGCGGCGAAGGCCGTGTACAAGCGCCAGGTGCTGGAACTAGGCGGCAACGATCCGCTGATCGTGATGGAGGACGCCGACATCGAGGAGGCGGCGACGTTGGCGGCCGCGGGCTCCTACAAGAATTCCGGCCAGCGCTGCACGGCGGTCAAGCGGATGCTCGTGCACGAGAAGGTCGCCGACGATTTCGTCGCGCGGCTGGTGACGAAAACCAGGGCGTGGACCTATGGCGACCCGATGGACGCGACGCTCGACATGGGCACGGTGATCGACGCGGCCGCCGCGCAGAGCTTCGAGCAGCGCGTCGACGCGGCCGTGGCGCAAGGCGCACGACTTCTGGTGGGCAATGTCCGCCGTGGGGCGCTCTATTCGCCGACGGTGCTCGACCATGTGCGGCCGGAGATGAACGTCGTGCTGACCGAAACGTTCGGTCCGGTATCGCCGGTCATTCGTTTCCGCGACCTCGACGAGGCCATCGCCATCGCCAACGGCACGGCCTACGGCCTGTCCTCAGCGGTCTGCACGAACCGCCTCGACTACATCACCAGGCTCGTGACCGAATTGCACGTCGGCACCGTCAACGTGCGCGAGGTCCCGGGCTACCGTCTCGAACTCACGCCGTTCGGCGGGATCAAGGACTCCGGGCTGGGTTACAAGGAAGGCGTGCAGGAAGCGATGAAGAGTTTCACCAACACCAAGACCTATTCGCTGCCGTGGTGAAGAACGCCTAATCCCCGATGGCTCTCTCCATTTCCGATATCTGCGTCCTGTTCGCCCGCAAAGGCGGCCGGGCCTATGACGGCGAGCCCGTCAGCCAGATCGAACATGCGTTGCAGACGGCCGCCCGGGCCGAGGTCGATGGCGCCACGCCCGCGCTGGTCGCGGCCGCGCTCCTGCACGACCTGGGTCATCTGCTGAACGATCAGGGCGACTCGCCGACGTTGCGTGGCGTGGACGACCTGCATCAGTACGCGGCGCTGCCGTTTCTGCGCACGTTGTTCGGGGACGACGTGCTGACTCCGATACAGCTGCACGTCGACGCCAAGCGATATCTGTGCGCGACGCGCGCTGGCTACTTCGACGCGCTGTCGGCCGATTCCAAACGCAGCCTGGTTCTGCAGGGAGGTGTCTTTGCGCCAGACCAGGCGGCGGCTTTCATTGCGCAGGTGTATGCCGGGGACGCCGTCCGCCTCCGGCTGTGGGACGACCTGGCCAAGGAGGCGGGCGCGGCCACGCCGCCGCTGGCGCATTTCGTCGCGACTCTCGAAACCGCACAGCGCGTCGCCCCCCTACTCTGACCCGGCGACCGGACGCATGCGCGCTGCGCCCGTTTGCCTCAGGCACCCGTGGAACTCACTTTAGGCGTCACCCTTGCGGTCCTTGGCGCCGGAATGCTCCATGCCGGCTGGAATGCGCTGCTCAAGTCCGCCGGAGGCGGCGATCCGTTGCTGGATACCGCGACCGTCGTAGCCGGGTCCACGGCGTGCTCGCTGCTGGCACTCCCGTTCGTGCCGCTGCCTGACACGGGCGCCTGGCCGTTCATCGCGGCATCCACGTTCATTCACGTCGGTTATTACCTGACGCTGGCACAGGCCTACCGGACGGGTGATCTGTCGTTTGCGTATCCGCTGATGCGCGGCACGGCACCGCTGATCGTCACCGTGCTGGGTGCGGTGTTCCTGCGCGAACTGCCCCAGACGCATGTGCTCGTCGGCATCCTGTTGATCTCGATCGGCATCATCAGCATTGCCTTTGCGCGACGGGCGCATCATCCGCCGGCCGCCGCGTACTGGGCCTTTGCCAATGCCGCGATCATCGCCGTTTACACGCTGGTCGACGGCACCGGCGCGCGCGCGTCGGGCAATGCGCTCAGCTACGTGCTGTGGCTCACGTTCATCGAGGGCATCGTGTTCCTGACGTGGACGCGCCGTCACCGCGGCAAGCCGGCCTTCGGATACCTGCGGAAGCAGTGGCGGCGCGGACTCGTGGGCGGCTTCTGCAGCGTGGCCGCCTATGCGATCGTGCTCTGGGCGATGACGCGCGCGCCGGTTGCCGCAGTCGCGGCATTGCGCGAGACTTCCGTGATCTTCGCGGCGCTCATTGGCGCGCTGTGGCTGAAAGAAGGCTTCGGCCTCGCACGCCTGGCCGGCGCCGCGACGGTGGTCATAGGAGTCGCGACGTTGAAGCTGTGAACACGAACCTATCAGGAACCGAACCACAGAGAACACAGAGAGCACGGAGAAGATCTCGGCGTCGTTGGGCTGAGTTGCTTCTTGCCCTGGCCGGTTGGGACCCGCAAACACGCTCAGGCTCATGCTGACTTGGCATTCTCCGCGTTTTCTGTGCACTCTGTGGCCGAAGAACTTGCCCTTGCCAACCTGACCCCACATGCCTACTCTCCCGAAGCACGCGCAGGTCATCATCGTCGGCGGCGGCATCGCCGGCGCGTCGACCGCGTATCACCTCGCCAGGATGGGTGTCAGCGATGTCGTGCTGCTGGAACAGGGCAAGCTGACCTGCGGCACCACGTGGCATGCCGCCGGACTGGTCGGGCAGACGCGGGCAACCCGCAACGCGACACAGATGAGCCAATACGGAATCGAACTCTACTCGAACCTTGAAAAGGAAACCGGCCTCGCCACCGGATGGAAGCAATGCGGCAGCCTCAATGTCGCGAAGACGCCGGAACGGATGCAGCTCTTCCGGCGGCAAATGCAGCGGGCGAAGAGCTTCGGCATTGCATTCGATTACGTGTCGCCGACCGAGGCCGCCGCGATCGCGCCGATTCTGCGCACGGACGATCTCACCGGCGCGGTGTGGATTCCGGGCGACGGCAAGGCCAATCCGACGGACCTCACGCAGTCGCTGGCCAAAGGCGCCCGCCTGCGCGGTGCGACCATCAGCGAAGGCATCAAGGTGACTGGCGTACGCACCGCCCATGGACGAGTGACCGGCATCGCCTGGAAGGGCGGCGAGGACGGCAGCGAGGGCGAAATCACTTGCGACACGCTCGTCAACTGCGGCGGGCAATGGGCGCGCGAGTTCGGGCGCCTGGCCGGCGTGAATGTTCCGCTGTATTCCGCCGAGCATTTCTACATCGTCACCAAGGCCATTTCCGGCGTAACGCCTGCGCTTCCCGTGATCCGCGACCCGGACGGTTTCATCTATTACAAGGAGGAGGTCGGCGGCCTCGTGATGGGCGGCTTCGAGCCCGTCGCCAAGCCATGGAATCCTCCGCGCATCCCGGACAACTTCGAGTTCCAGCTGTTCCCGGAGGACTGGGATCAGTTCCAGATCCTGATGGAAAACGCGGTCCACCGCACGCCGTGCCTCGAGACGGCCGAGATCAAGATGCTGCTGAACGGCCCCGAAAGCTTCACCGGCGACGGCAATTTCATCCTGGGCGAGGCGCCGGAGGTCGCCGGCTACTTCGTCTGCGCCGGATTCAACTCGGCGGGCATCGCCAACGCCGGCGGCGCAGGTCGGCTCGTCGCGGAATGGATCGTCGGCGGCGAAGCGCCGCTCGACCTCTGGGACGTCGACATCCGGCGCTTCGCGTCTTTCCATGCGAACCGCAGGCACCTGGCCGACCGCACGGTCGAGTCGCTCGGACTGCACTACGCGATGCGCTGGCCCCGCGAGGAGCGGCAAACGGTGCGACCGTTGCGCCGTTCGCCGCTGTACGACCGTTTGCACGCAAAGGGAGCCGTGTTCGGCACCAAGCTCAATTGGGAGCGCGCCAACTACTTTCTGCCGGCGGGCGCCGCAACGCCGCCTTACACTTTCGATACGCCGGGCTGGCTGCCTTTCGTCCTGGAAGAGCAACGCGCCTGCCGCGACGACGTCGTGGTCTTCGACCAGACGTCCTTTGCCAAGTTCATGTTGAAGGGCCGCGACGCGCTGGCCGTCCTGCAGCGGCTGTGCGCCAATGAACTCGATGTTCCCATCGGCAGGATGGTCTATACCGCGATGCTGAACGAACGCGGCGGATTCGAGAGCGACCTGACGATCACCCGCCTGGACGAACATGCGTTCTTCATCCTGACCGGTTCCGGGCAGGCCACCCGCGACGCTTCGTGGATCGAGCGGCATGTCGACCCCGGCGAATCGGCCGTGCTGTTCGATGTCACCAGCGCGTATTCCGTGATCTCGCTGATGGGCCCCAAATCCGAAGCGCTGCTCGCCCGGGTCTCCTCCGATGACCTGACGAGGGCCGGGCTGCCGTTCGCGATGACCGCCGAGATCGACGTCGGCTACGCGCGCGCTCGTGCGGCGCGCATGAGTTACGTGGGTGGCCCGGGCTACGAGATGGTCGTGCCCACCGACCAGTGCGTCACCCTCTACGACGCCCTGTGGGACGCCGGCGAGCCGTTCGGCCTCAAGGATGCCGGCTACTACACGATCGACGCACTGCGCATCGAGGCCGGTCGACGCGCCTGGGGGCCCGAACTGTCGCCGGACGAGACACCCTGGGAGGCCGGGCTGGGGTACGCGGTGAAGATGGACAAGGCCGCGCCCTTCATCGGGCGCACCGCACTCGCGAAGCAGCGCGAGTCCGGGGTCCGCAAGCGGCTGGTGCTGTTCACGTTTGACGATTCCCGGGCGTTTCCATGGGGCGGCGAACCGATCCTGATGAACGGTCGCAACGTCGGCGAACTCACGTCAGCGGGATACAGTCGCAAGCACGGCCGCGCGCTCGCGATGGGTTACGCGCGGGCACGCGCCGACGAGCCGCCACTGTCCGACGAGGGAATCGTCGCCGCTCACTACGAGGTCGACATCGCCGGGGCGATCTTCGCGGTGACGCCGCACATCAAGCTCTCCTGAGCGTACCGGCAGGACGTCAGAAAACTCCGGGGTCATTCCGAGGAACGCTACCCCAATGTCATTCCGAGGAGCCTTGGCGACGAGGAATCCATATTTCGCCAACCCGATGTTTCGCCCAACAGCAGATTCCTCGCTCCGGAATGACACTCGGTACGGAGAACTTCACCCAAGCGGGATGAGTCCCTTGTTGGCGGCGAGCCACGCGTCGAAAGTCAGCAGCGCCGGGTTCAGCGCCCGCGCCACAGCAATGTCGCGCGCGCCGACGAAATAGTCCGAAAAATCCACATAGAACTGGAACATGTTGCCAAGATCCTCGGCACCGGGGAACCCGAAGGCGCGAAAGGCCGCCGGAGTCACCGCGTTGTAGCCGACCTCCTGTCCCAGCGCACGTGAAAACGCGGCGGCCATCTGCTTGCCCGTCACGTGCTCGCCCGCGATGGCGATGGTCTTGCCGATATGGGCAGCGCCTCCCTTGAAGATGCCGAGCGCGCACTTGCCGATATCGCCGGCCGCGATCCCGGACAACGGCTTGTCGGCCATCGGCAGGGTGATGGCCAGCTTGCCATCCGGTCCCTTCTTCGGTCCCATCCCGAAATAGATGAAGTTCTCCCAGTAGAAACTGGTCAGCAGGAATGTCGTCGGCACACCGGCTTCGGTGAAGCGCGCGTTGGATTCGCCCTTGGCATCGAAATGGGGGACCTTGTAGTGGCCCATCAGCGTCGGCATGCGGTCGTCCGACAGCGGAATCCACTTGCGTGTGTCTTCCAGCGTGGACCAGACGACATGGCGCAGGTTCGCAGCCTTGGCGGCCACCGCCATGTTGCGGACCTCGGCCTTTTCCTTGTCAGGCGAAAAATGGTCCCAGAAGAAGGTCACGCAGTACGCGCCATGCGCACCGGCGAACGCACGTTCGAGACTCGCCGCATCGTCCACGTCTGCCGCAACCACCTCGGCACCCAGCGCGGCCAGCGCCTTGGCCTTGGGGCTGTTGACGTCGCGCGTGATCGCGCGCGCCACGAACCCGGCCGCAGGGTCCGCCTGGATCGCCCGCACGAGTCCGCCACCCTGCGCGCCCGTGGCGCCCAATACCGCTATGATTTTCCGGTCAGCCATTGCCATGCTCCTAGTGGTCACCACCAAACTCCCACGGCGACTTGCCCGTGGATCATCCCAGTCCGGACGCAATGAATATCGCGTGCAGGCCGCCGCTGTCAATGCGACGGAATTTGTGTTGCGGGGTAAGGTTTGTCATTATCCGGTAAAGCAGGCTCCACGGCAGCAGCATCCACAAGCCGGGCCTGCACGTTCAGCGTCCACCAAGGATATTTCCCCATGCACAAGTCTTCTCTCCAGTTCATTGCCGCGTCGTCGCTGGTCGTCATCGGCGCCGCCTTTGCCGCCAGCGCGCACGCCGGCAAGACGCTCGACGCGATCAAGCAGCGCGACCAGGTCGTCTGCGGCGTCAATACCGGCCTCGCGGGCTTCTCGGCTGCTGACAGCCAGGGCAATTGGGTCGGTCTCGACGTGGACATCTGCAAGGCCATCGCCGCCGCCGTGCTGGGCGACGCCAAGAAGGTGAAATGGGTCCCGCTGAACGCGCAGCAGCGCTTCACTGCGCTGCAGTCCGGCGAAGTGGACATCCTCTCTCGCAACACGACGTTCACGCTCACCCGCGACGCCTCGTTGGGCCTGTTCATCACAGCCGTGACCTACTACGATGGCCAGGGCTTCATCGTCACCAGGAAGTCGAAGATCACCAGCGCCAAGCAGCTCAAGAACGCCGAGATCTGCGTGCAGTCGGGGACCACGACCGAGAAGAACCTGACCGACTACTTCAAGTCGATCAACGTCAAGATGAAGCCCGTGGTGTTCGAGGGTTTCGAGGCCAGCGTCAAGGCATTCTTCTCGGGCCGGTGCCAGGCGTATACGACGGACGCATCCGGTCTGGCGTCGATCCGCAACAAGGAAGCCGCGAATCCCGATGACTACGTTATCCTGCCCGAGCTCATCTCCAAGGAGCCGCTGGGACCGATGGTCCGCCGCGGTGACGACGAGTGGTTCACCATCGTCAAGTGGACGATCTATGCACTGCTCGAAGGCGAGGAATACGGCATCACGCAGGCCAACGTCGACCAGATGAAAACGAGCCAGGATCCGCCCGTGCAGCGCATTCTCGGCACGTCGGAGGATATGGGCAAGCTGCTGGGCCTGGACAAGGAATGGGCCTATCGCGCGATCAAGTCGGTCGGCAACTATGGGGAAATCTTCGAGCGCAACGTCGGCCCGCAATCCGCGCTGAAACTGCCGCGCGGCCTCAACAACCTGTGGAACAAAGGCGGACTCCAGTACGCGCCGCCGATCCGTTAACGGTCCCATCCGCGGCGAATGGCTGCCAAGAGACGCGACTGGTCCTGGCGCAGCCGGGCGACGCGCGGCCTGATCTACCAGGTGCTGGCGGTGGCCGCAATCGCCACCGTCATCGGGTTCCTGGCTCACAACACGCTCGAAAACATGCGCGTGCGCGGCATCCAGAGCGGCTTCGGCTTCCTGCTGCAGCCGGCCGGTTTCGAGATCGGCGAAAGCGTCTTCGCGTTCGACTCCGCGGATCCGTACTGGAAGGCATTCCTCGTCGGTCTTGCGAATACGTTGCGCGCGGCGGTCGTGGGCATCGTGTTCACCACGATCCTGGGCACGCTGATCGGCATCGGAAGGCTGTCGCGCAACTTCCTCGTGCGCAACCTGTGCACGGCGTACGTCGAGTTGTTCCGGAACATTCCCGTCCTGCTGCAGTTGCTGATGTGGTATTTCGTGCTGAACGAGTGGCTGCCGCCGGTATCCGACGCGCTGAATCCCTTTCCGGGGATATTCCTGAGCAAGAGCGGGATGGCGTTCCCCATTCCGGATTGGGAGCGCGGGCACCTGGTGACGGTCGCGGGCCTGTTGCTCGGCATCGCCGCCGCGTGGTTCTATCGCCGGCGGGCGCGCGCCCACTTCGAACGCACCGGCATTGCGCGCCCGATGCTGTGGCCGGCTCTCGGCCTCGTCGCCGTCGGCGCGTTGCTGGGATGGGCGGCCGGCGGCGCGCCCACTGCGCTGGAGCTGCCGGTAAGGAATGACCTCAATGTCGCGGGCGGCGGTGCGGTCACGCCCGAGTTCCTCGCCGTGACCATCGGCCTCACGATCTACACGGCCTCCTTCGTCGCCGAAATCGTGCGCTCCGGCATCCAGTCCGTGCCCTGGGGGCAGACCGAGGCCGCCGGCGCACTTGGCCTGTCGCGCGGACAGGCGCTCAAACTCGTCCTGCTGCCGCAGGCGCTGCGCGTGATCATTCCGCCGCTGACCAACCAATACCTGAACCTCACCAAGAATTCGTCGCTGGCGGTCGCCGTCGGCTATCCGGACCTGGTGTCGATCTCCAATACGACGCTGAACCAGACCGGGCGCGCCGTGGAGTGCATCGCGGTCATCATGGCGGTGTACCTGACGCTGTCGCTGGCCACAGCCGCGCTGATGAACTGGTACAACGCGCGCTCGGCGATTCTGGAGCGCTGAACTGGACACCGCGCTGCACTCGCCGGTGATCGCCCGGCCACCCCCCGTGCGCAGCGCCGGCCTGCTGGCCTGGCTGCGCGCGAATCTCTTCGCCGACTGGAAGAACACGCTGGCGACGCTCGTCGTCGTTGTGCTCATCGCACACTTGCTGCCTGGCATCATCGACTGGGCCCTGGTCCGCGCGATCACAAGGCCCGACAACGCGGCGTGCCGCGCACTCGATCACGCCGGCGCCTGCTGGGGCGTCATTGCGGAGAAGTACCGGCTGATCCTGTTCGGGCGCTATCCGTTCGACGAGCAGTGGCGTCCGCTGCTCGCCACGCTGCTCATGGTCGTCATGCTGGTCGCGAGCTGCACGCGCGTGCTCTGGAGCCGCTGGCTGGTCGTCGCCTGGCTGGCGG
>Ga0209048_10004043_pt1 | contig 14100 bp, 13 predicted proteins | sample FrelakmetCRP12CR_FD_187146 | JGI IMG/M metagenome (GOLD analysis project Ga0209048, IMG submission 187146) | Freshwater lake sediment microbial communities from the University of Notre Dame, USA, for methane emissions studies - CRP12 CR (SPAdes)... | ecosystem: Environmental > Aquatic >... | reverse complement strand
CCACGAAACTTACGGCCTCAACGAGTTCAAGGTGCACGACCTGGAAAATCTCAGCGACCATGAAATGGTGTTCATGACCGTCGAGTTTAAAGATAGTTTCAACAAGCCGATGCAACTTCCCGAGAGCGTGCGGCCGCGAGCCGCCGCGGCCTGACCAAGGTCACCATCGAGACGCCCGCCCCATGGGTTTGACGGCCCCGGCGGCGGGGGTTTCAATTGGTCGCGCAGGATAAGGTTCGGCTGATCAATCAACAGGCTAGCCAAGTCGCCAGGCTTCCTGCAAACTGCGATGCAAAGCCCGGATGCCGAGGACATCCGTCTCGGCCAAGGGCGTGCCCGAACGGTGGCCGCATGGCCGAACCGGCGGGCAAAAAACATGGGTTCAGGGGGAGGAAGTAAGGCCAGCAAGTTCGACACGCAGATCGCGTTCATCGCGCCGTGCAAGCGGCGCCGCACGGCATACGGCAAGGTGAATCTCTATAAACGCGATGGGCGAAGACGAATGCGCCGGTTGAGGGCCGTATGGATATTTCCTTCGATCTGCTACTCAACGCCATTGCTGCTGGGCTTTTGCTCGGCGGCTTCTACGCGGCGGTCACCGCCGGTGTGTCGATCTCGTTCGGCATGCTCGACATCGTCAACATCGCGCATCCGGCCTTCGTCATCCTCGGCTCCTACCTCGCCTATTTCATCAACATCAATTTCGGCGTCGATCCAATCCTGGTCAGCATCCTGATGCTGCCGGTATTCTACGCGCTGGGTACGGCGGTGTATCAGGTCTATTACCTATCATTCGAAAAGCGCGGCCAAGAATCGCTGCGCGGGCTCGCCTTCTTCTTCGGCCTGCTGTTCGTCACCGAAGTGACGCTGATCCTGGTGTTCGGTGTCGACTATCGCTATGTCGAGGCCGCCTATATCGGGCCCAGCATTCATATCGGCCTGGTCGATCTGCCGCTGCGCATGCTGGTGCCGTGTGTCTCCGCGCTGGCGCTGTTCGGCGCAATTGAGCTGTTTATCACCCGCACCTTCGCCGGCCGCGCGATCATGGCGGTATCGCAGGATCAACTGGCGCTGCAGCTGATGGCGGCCGATCCGATCCGCATCAAGCGCATCGCCTTCGGCATCTCGATTGCGACCGCCGCAGTTGCCGGCGCGCTGCTCATCATCATCCAGCCGGTCGAGCCCTCGGTCGGACGCGAATATATCGGCCGGGTATTCGCCATCTGCGTGCTCGGCGGGCTCGGCAGCATGCCCGGCACGCTGATCGCGGCCATGTTGCTTGGCATCGTCGAGAGCCTCACCTCCACATTCTACGGTCCGTCATGGGCGCCGGCAGTATCGTTCGGATTTCTTCTGCTCACCCTCGCCTTCCGGCCAGCGGGACTTTTGGGACGGTGAACCGCGTGAACACGGCCAAGTTCTCCCTCATAGCAATCGCAATCGGTGCCGCGGTAATGGCGTTCGCGCATTGGTTTCACGTCGATTACCTGTTCTTCGCCAGCTACACGATTCTGCAATTCATCGTGCTAGGGACGGCCTGGAATATCCTCGGCGGCTATTGCGGCTATGTGAATTTCGGCTCGGCCGCCTTCTTTGCGATGGGGGCTTACAGCTCCGTCTTCATGCACAAGTTCTATCCGCTGCCAATCCCTGTCCTGATCTTGATCGGCGCGATCGTATGCGGCATTGCCGGCTTGGGCATGGGTTATCTAACATTGCGGCTGCGCGGCTCCTTCTTCGCCATCGCAACGCTCGCGCTCGCGGTGGTTCTGCAGACCCTGGTGGTCAACTGGGAGTATGTCGGTGGCTCACGCGGCGCTTACATCATCCGTCCGGAGAACCTCGAATTCGCCGGCATCACGATCAACTACATCGAATATCTGTTCGCGCTGATGCTGGCGCTGGCCGTGATCGCGCTGGCGACCGCGCGCGTGATCGAGCGCTCGCAGCTCGGCTTCGGCTTCGCCACCATTCGCGACGACGAATTGGCAGCCGAGGCCTGCGGCGTGCCGACTCTGCGTCTGAAACTGATCGCCACCACGCTGTCGGGCGCGTTCATGGGCATGGCCGGCGCACCGTTCCCCTACTACATCGGCTATCTGCAGCCGTCGTCGGCCTTCGGCCTTGAATACGCAGTCAACTCGATCGCCATGCCGATGATCGGCGGCACCACCAGCTGGGTCGGGCCGCTGATCGGCGCCATCTTGCTCGGGTCCGCTCAGCAATATGCCACGGTGACGATCTCCTCGGCAGTCAACCTGCTGATCGTCGGCTTGATGCTGGTCGCTTTCGTCATCATCGCGCCCAACGGCCTGATCGGGCTGGTGCAGGAACACCTGCGCGCGCGGAGGAAGCCATGACCGCGCTGCTGCACGTCGACAATATCAGCAAGCGGTTTGGCGGATTTATCGCGCTAGACGGCGTCGAGCTCATTGTCCAGCCGGGCGAGCGGCTTGGGCTGATCGGCCCAAACGGCTCCGGCAAGAGTACCCTGGTCAATTGCATTTGTGGCACTTTGCAGAACGAGAGTGGCACGGTCCGCTTCAACGGCCATGTCGTGGATGGCCTTGCCGCCCACCAGCGCACCCATCGCGGCATCGCGCGCAGCTTTCAATTGCCGCGCCCGTTCCACAGCATGACGCTCGCCGATAACCTGCGCATTCCGCTGCTCTACACCGTGCACGCGCGCTCTGGACCGCTGCGTTCCACCGGCGATCTCGATGCGCGCTGCCACGAGCTTCTGGAAATGGTGGGGCTAGCGAAGAAGGGCAACCAGATGCCGCGCGACCTCACCCAGGTCGAGATGCGCAAGCTCGAGCTGGCGCGCGCCGTGGCGGCGGAGCCAAAGCTGCTGATCGCCGACGAATCCATGGCCGGCCTGTCGCATTCAGAGATCGAAGACATCCTGACGCTTCTGGTGCGGCTCAACGAGCGCGGCATCACCGTCATCCTGATCGAACACATCATGAGCGCGGTGATGAGCTTCTCTCAGCGCCTAGCAGTGCTGGTATCGGGTAAAAAGATCGCGGACGGCAAGCCGGAAGACGTCGTGCGCGATCCCGAAGTGGTGAGGGCGTATCTTGGCCAATAGCAGCCTTACCATCGAGAACGTGCACGCCGCCTACGGCGCGGTGCGGGTAATCGAGGACGTCTCGATAACGGTCAATGCCGGCGAGACGGTGGCACTGCTCGGCACCAACGGCAACGGTAAAAGCACGTTAATGAAATGCATCATGGGCATCGTGCGCCCGGTCGCCGGCCGTATCATTGCGGAAATCGATGGCGAAAAGCACGACCTGGCCGGCCTCGCGACCGAGCAGATTGTCGATCTCGGCATCGCGCTGGTGCCGGAAGGCCGCCGCCTGTTCCCGAAATTGACCGTGGAAGAAAATCTGCTGCTCGGTGCGTTCCGGCCCAAGGCGCGCGCGCAAATCAAGACCAATATGCAGTTCTGCTGCGAGGCGTTTCCGCGCCTGGCCGAGCGGCTGCATCAGCTTGCCGGCAGCATGAGCGGCGGCGAGCAGCAGATGCTGGCACTCGCGCGCGCGCTGATGCTGGCGCCGCGCATCCTGTTGGTGGATGAGCCGTCGGTCGGCCTAGCGCCGCAACTGGTGAGCCGCACCATCGACGCCATCAAGCAGCTCAAGGACCACTATCAGCTCACGGTACTGATGGCGGAACAGAATTTCACCCAAGCCATCCGCATCGCCGACCGCGGCTATGTTATCGTACACGGCAAGATCGCCTTCGAAGGCCGCTCCACCGAAGAGCTAAACAACAATGACCTAATCCGCCAATTCTATCTCGGAATGTGAGCGGCTACCGAAATGCAAGGCGGCGCGCTGTCAGCCTAGCTCCGGACGGATAGCGAGCCGCCTGCTCATGTCCGACTGGAAGCGGCCGTGTGGGTCGACCCGGCGGAGCACGGTGCGGAACCGTTCCAGCTCCGGGAACATGCAAGCGAAGCCCGCAGCGCTCATCAGCGCATCCTTGGCGGCGTAGAGCCGGCCGCCACGGTTCAGCGTGATGCGCTCGAGCCGCGCGTGCAATTCCTCTACGCCGGAGCGCCGCGGCAGATCAACGGCGAACGCGTAGCCTTTGAATGGGAACGAGATGAAACCTTCGCCGGGCCCGCCCATCGGCTTGAGCACCGAGGCCATCGAGCCGGCGCGCGCGTGCACGACCTCAGCGAGCAGCTTGCGTAAACCCTCGCGGTCGCCATGCGGGATACCGCAATGCACCGAATAGAAGCCGCGACGACCGTAAATGCGGTTGAAGCCATTGACGTGATCGAGTGGGAAGTAGAACGCTTCGATCGGCTGGCGCAGGCTCACGCCATCTGTTGGCAGCCGGCGGAAGCGGCGGGCGTTATAGCGGCGGATGATCTGCGGATGCAAGCATAAGGCCGGCAGGTCGAAGGGAACCGTGCGCGGCTGTGGTGCCGGCGCCGTACCGCCCGCGTCGGGAGCGAGCCGGCCGGTCTCCAGGATGCCGCGCCCCATTGCCTTGCCGTCGGCGAAGGCGTCGAGCCAGCCGAACCAGAACGGGTCGGCTGGCGGCCATGGCTCCAGCGCGTCGAGAAAGGCGTCGAGGTTGTCCATCCTGCGGTAGCGGACGTCGGCGGCTGGCGCCGGCAGCCGCTGCAAAGCGAGCTTGAGCCGCAGCACAATACCGGTCAGCCCCAGCCCGCCGACGGTTGCGCACCACAAATCAGGATCGGAGCTGCGGTCGACCCGCACGATGCTGCCATCCGCCTGCATCAGATCAAACCAGTCGACGTGGCGACTGAAACTGCCCATTGCGATGTGGTTCTTGCCGTGAATGTCATTGGCCAGCGCGCCGCCGAGCGTTACTGCACCGGTTGCGGCAGCCACCGGATAGGTCAGCCCCTGCGGGTGCAGGGCCGCCGACAGTTCGCGGAAGCACACCCCCGCCTCGGCGACGAGCGCGGCAGGATCGGTCTCAATCGCGAGAATGCGGTTACGCGGGCGCGAAAGCAGCGTGCGTGCGCCGTCGTTGAGGGCCGCATCGCCGTAGCAGCGCCCGGCACCATAGACAATCACGGGGGTTGTCGAGCTGGTCAGTGCGGCGGCGAGCGCCGTATCGGATGCCGGCGCCGCCAGGGCGCGGGTGCGCGCATAGCACGCCCGCCCCCAGGTGGTCAGGGTTTTGGAGCGCCAGCCGTCGGCTTGCGCTGAAGCGCTCACCGTCAGGCCGCGATCTTGATCTCGTGGCTGACGTTATCGACGACGACAGGTGAGTCGAACCAGGTGATCTCGGGCTCGACTCCGAACATGTTACGAATGTTATCCCGCCAGGGTCCGCGGTAGCAGGCTTCCGCCGCCTCCCGCGTTTCCCACAGATAGACTCCACCGCCCACGCCGCGGTCGCTGTAGAGAAACTGCTTGCGGATCAGGCCCGGGATCGTCTGGAACCGCGCGGCAATACGTTTGGTGTTCTCGAGCCATTGCTCGCGGGTCAGGCCTTCGGGGAGCTTGATGGTGACGACGGCGGTTATCATGGCTACCTCCGGATCGAGAATGACAGCCAATGAGAGCACAGGAGCAAGGGCATCACAACCGATACTCCTTAGAAGACCAGCTTTACGAATATCGGGGTGGACCTTTCGGCCTCGCCAGGAAGGCATATCGGAGGCGACGATAATCTTAGTGGGTCCAAATCAAGCCATTTCGAATAGGTACGGCTTATCGTCGCGCGGCAAGACTGAATAAGACTCCCGCTTCAATCAAACAACGCTACCGCACGCGTCCAGCCGCCGGAGCCGGCCTTCACCTTGTGCGGGAAGCAGGCGACGGTGAAGCCGAACGGCGGAAGTTGTTCCAGGTTGCACAGCTTCTCCATGTGGCAATAAGGAATTTCGCGGCCGGCCTTGTGCCCCTCCCAGATGATCGAGGGATCGTGGGTCTCCTCCCAGCGCTTGCGGGTGTGGAAAAACGGCGCGTCCCAGCCCCAGGCGTCGATGCCAGCAACCCGCACGCCGCGCGAGGTGAGATAGAGCGTCGCCTCGCGCCCCATACCGCAGCCGGCGGTGAGATATTCGTCGGTGCCCATGCAACTCGCCGCCCGCGTGTTGACCAGCACGATATCGAAGGGTTTCAGCTCATGGCCGACGCGCTTGAGCTCGGCCTCAACCTCGGCCGCGGTGACCACGTGGCCATCGGGCAGGCGGCGGAAGTCGAGCTTGACGCCCGGGCGGAAGAACCAGTCGAGCGGCACCTGGTCGATGGTCATCATCGGCTCGCCGCGGATGGTCTTCGACTGGAAATGATAGGGTGCATCCATGTGGGTGCCGTTGTGGGTGGTGAACTGCACTAGCTCGAACGCCCAGCCCTCGCCGTCCGGTAAATCCTGCACGCGCAGGCCGGGAAAGCTTTCCAGCAACATCCAGGCATTTTCCTTGTTGGTCTTATAGTCGATCTTCGGCCGCATGATGGGCGGGTCGAGCACCGTCTCGTTGTCGAGCGGAACGGACAGATCGAGCATGCGGCTGGGCAGTTTCATAGTCTCCTCCCTGGCACGGGCCCGCGATTCTATCCTGTGCGTGCTCAAAAGTCCGAAAGGCTGAGGAAGTCTAGAGCGCCGCGGTAATGCCCGACAGGATTTAATGCAGCTACGCACGCTGGTAGCTCTATCGGACACGAACCGTTCGGGAGTACGCTTCGAGTGGCGCGCCACCCAGCCTCAAAGGGTTGAGAGCAAATGGCCACCATCGACCGGAAGAACACTTCCGGTCATAAAAGCACCCCCCGCTCCTGCTAACAGAATTAAAGGCTCGATCAAATCTTCCATCCTCACCAATCGGCGCATCGGAATCCTTCGGATCATCGCTTGGCCTTTTTCAGACGCGAAGAACTCGCGATTTAATTCTGTCTCGACGTATCCCGGCGCTAATGCATTTACTCGAATCCCGTGCCGCGCCCATTCCAGCGCTAGCTGTTTTGTCATTTGAATGAGGGCTGCCTTAGTCGTGCCATAGGCCGTGACTTGTCCGCCCTGCCGTATTCCCAGAATGGAGGCAATGTTTACGATCGAACCGGCAATCTTCTGCGCTACCATGTGTTTTGCAGCCTCCCGCGCAACGAGCCAAGGACCACGAAGGTTCGTACATAGAATGTTGTCAAAATTTTCCGCTGTCTGTTCCAAGGTCCCGCTCATTTCTGCTATACCCGCATTATTGATCAAAACCGTTGGGACGCCGCAGCGTGTGATGATTTCTTCAAATGCATGCTCCACCATTTCGGTCCGTCTCACGTCTAATCCCACGGGATATGCTTTCCCCCCTGAATCAGAAATTTCATCAGCTAGTTCTTTGAGCGCAGACTGCGAACGCGCAGCGAGAACCACGTGAGCGCCCTCGCGAGCAAGGACTTTGGCAAAGAACTGGCCCAATCCGCGCGACGCTCCGGTTACCACAGCGACTTGACCAATTAGTCGCTGTCGTTTTGGTCCCTGGAGCTCTGCAAACGCAGCGAGTTCCGAATCGCCGAATTCAATCATTGAAGCGCTCCTTTTGATTTCAATGGCCACGAGCGAGTATGAGCGGTTGACTTGAGCGAGCGGCACCATCGCCCGTGGCTTAAAGGTTTTTTGTACCAGCGTGATGGAGAGATTATTGCATTTGCGCGGCCTGATCTACCGGTCTCAGGATCGGGTTTATCGTCTGTGGCGCATATGGTCGATATCCGAGCGATAGGTGCGGCCTGATCCGCTTCTTCGTCCACTCAATTTGATTGGCAAGTTCGCTGAGAGCGAAGCGACCTGCTTGCGGTAGACGAACGTCGTCGTCTTCATGCACAATCTCGATTAATGTCGTAACCTTTGCCGCGCCGGAGGCTGTGATGACACCGAATTCCTACAAATTGATATGCAGATCTCGCCGCATCCGTTGACGCTTCTCTTCCTCCGCTGCATTGTGGCAATAATTAGTTCGTAATCTCGTGTTTGGTGTCGAGGGCCCTCAGCTCTGTCTTGAGGACCTTGCCATAGTTGTTCTTCGGCAAAGCATCTATGAAAACGTAGTCCTTGGGGCGTTTGAAACGCGCAATGGATGAGAGACAAAGCGCATCGAGCTCCAGTGCGCTCGCCTCCCCGACGATATAGGCAACAACGATTTCGCCCCATTCGCTGTCGGGCCGGCCGATCACGGAAACCTCGCGCACTTTGTTGTGCCTGAGTAGAACTTCCTCGACCTCGCGCGGATAGATGTTCGATCCGCCTGAGATTATGAGATCCTTGGACCGATCCTTGAGCGTTAGATAGCCCTCCGCATCGAAAGCCCCGACATCGCCGGTATGCAACCAGTCACCTTTGAGCGCGTCCGCGCTTGCCTCAGGATTGCACCAATAGCCGGCCATGACGACATCGCCACGGCAGAGAATCCCACCGGCCTCCCCCGCTGGAAGCGGCTGATCGTTTGAATTCGCGACGATCACATCTACGCTGGCATAGGGGCGGCCGGTCGAGGCAAGGCGCTCGCGCCAGCGCGGGTGATCGCGGTCGGCGATCTCCTGCTTTGACAAAGTCGTGATCGTCATTGGGCACTCACCCTGTCCGTAGATCTGCGCAAAGCGCGGGCCGAAGCGATCGAGCGCACGCAAGGCATCCTCGACATACATCGGCGCGCCGCCCCAGATGATGGTGCGGATATTGGAAGACTGACAATCGGCGGGGCAATCGACCATGCGTTTGATCATCGTCGGCGCGGCAAACATTGAAACTCGCGGCCACGCCTTCACCAGGCGGAAGATTTCTTCTGGCTCGAAGCCACCCGATTCCGCGATCACATTCACGCCGAGCCGCATGACATGTGGCATGATATAGATGCCCGAGCCGTGGCTCATTGGCGCGGCATGCAGGATCGGATCGCCAGGCGCGGTCGGATCGACTTCGGCTGCGTAAGCGTGACTCGAAACCGACAGATTGCGGTGTGTGAGCATTGCCCCCTTCGGGCGCCCGGTCGTACCCGAAGTGTAGAACAGCCAGGCGAGATCGTCCGCGCTGCGCGGCACGACCGCGATCGGATCGGCCGTGAACATCTGTTCGTAGCCGCGGCCGCCGATGACGATCAGATGCTCGAGACTTTTCGGCGCGTGCGGCGCGATGGCCACATCGAGCCTTTCTGAGACAAAGCACGCGCGCGCACCTGATTGTTCGAGAATATAGCCAAGTTCTGCACCGTGCAGCTTGGCGTTTGCCGGAACGGCGACAAGTCCCGCATGCCAGACCGCGTAAAGCGTTTCGAGATAGGCCGGGCTATTTATGGCGGCGATAGCAACGCGGTCGCCGGCATCCAATCCGAACTGCCCTTGCAGAGCGCCGGCAAGGCGCGCTGCGCGGTGCGCCAGCGAACGGTAATCGCTATATACCCTATCTCCTAGGCCGACCGCAGGCCGGTCTCCATGACTCTTTCCCGCACGATCGAGCCACATCGCGAGATTCATGAATACCCCGACTTTGCTCTGTCATTCCCGAGATGAATTCTGGCAGAGCGTAGACGATAGCGGACGGCGGGGCTCCCGAGAAGCCAAATGCCGGCGGCACTGCTTAAGGTGTCTGCTCCATTGGCACAACTCAGACGAGTTGCATTGTCTGCTGTCCGGTTTCTAGTTTGGCGATGATCAACAACGCCGATCATAAGGCTCAGATTACCTAAGTACTTTCGTTTCGGCGTATCTCACGGGCTTGTTCACACGCAACCCCGCCCTCGGCTATCATCTCGCTCGGGGTCAACGCACGGTCGCGCGCTTCTTCTTTTGCGGTTGGGTCAAATATAGGCCGCGGCAATGCCTGATTTTTCTTCATCCCGCCAGGTCAGTTCTTGGCCGACTTCATCACGACTACGTCTAGGTTTAGGTTTTCGATACACACAGCCCCTTGCGATCCGGAGCGCTATCGTTTCTGCTTGAATCGATCGAGCGCTATACCGCTTTGATTTGACGCATGATCTTACCCGAAAAGTCTGCAACTTCTCGGGATCATCCTTTATCCGCGCAGCGCCGCGATCTGTCCGCCGTCCACCACGACGGTCGCACCGGCCATAAAGGCTCCGGCGTCGGAGGCGAGCAGCAGCAACGCGCCGTCGAGATCGCCGTCGCGCCCGAAGCGGCCGACCGGGATATCGCGGATCAGCTTCGCACCCGCCTCGCTCGCCAGGTAGTCGCGGCTGATCTCGGTGACGAACCAGCCGGGCGCGATGGCGTTGACGCGGATGCCCTTGAAGGTGAGCTCTACCGCCATCGCCTTAGTCATCTGCACGACCCCGGCCTTGGCGATAGCGTAGGCCGCGGTGCCCTTGGTAGCCCCGAAGGCAGCCACCGAGGCGATGTTGATGATTGACCCACCCTTCCTAGCAGCGAGCAAGCGCCGCGCAGCTTCCTGGGCCCAGAAAAACACCGCATCGAGGTTGGTGTCGATGACGCGGCGGTAGCCGGCTTCGGTCAGCTCTACGGCGCGATCCGCGTGGGCGACGCCGGCATTGTTGACCAGGATGGTGACGGTGCCGAACGCCTGTTCGGATGTGTCGAACGCGCGGCGCATCGCAGCGCGGTCGGTAACGTCGGCTTCGATCGCAACGGCGCGGCCGCCGGCTTGCTCGATACGCGCCACTCCCTCCTTGAGCCGGTCAGCGCGTCGTGCCACGACCGCGACGGCGGCGCCATTCTGGGCCAGCACGTCGGCAAAGCGCGCCCCGAGCCCGCTCGAGGCACCAGTGACCAGCGCGACACGGCCGGCGAGGTTGAAAAGATTGCTCGCTTTCATCGTCACCTCAATGCCTGATCAGCAGACCCCGCTCAGTCGGCAACCCCAGGATGCGGTGTCCGCGCTCGGCTTCAATCCGGCACCGAGACCTGAACAAATCGGCGACGAACATTCCGGGCGTGTGCAGGATCGCAAACATCGGTCTAAATGGTCCAATGATTCTGCCTCACAACGCGAATCCCCCCGGGTGAAATTTCCGAAAAGGACATGCGCTTGTAGTCCACTCCTTAATATCCGCCGTCAAGGCGCCGCGCGAGCCCGTTAGCGGCGGGCCGGTCGCTTCCACTTGCAGATTCCAGAATAGCCCTGCCACGATCACAAAGCCCCCGACAATCACCCAAATATCGAGCGATTCCGAAAAGAAAGCCCACCCCACAAGCGCGATCAGCGGAACCCGCAGGAAGTCGAGTGGCACAACGAGAGTTGCGTCGCCGACTCGGAAGGCATTGCTCAGGCAGTAATGCGACGATGTCCCACCAATGCCGATACCGAGCACCGCCGGAATATCCCACCAACCAAGACTCAACGGAAATAGCGGATCGCTGCCTGCGAGGCCGAGAGGAAGCTGGATCACCGCCATCCAAAAAACAATAGGCATAGGACGTTTCCGTTGCGGTCAACATTTTGGTCGTAATAAAAACAATGGCGAAACCAACGGCCGCCAATAGCACCAATAGCGCCGCCGGATTGAAGACCGCAAGTCCGGGCCGAAGAATGATGAGGACACCGATTAACCCGAGTATGACCGCTCCGATGCGGCTCGGCGTCAGCCGTTCCGATAACAGCCACACAGCCAGCAACGCGGTCCATGCAGGTGATATGAATTCCAGCGCAAAGACAGTCGCGAACGGCAATAGCGTCAACGCCATTGCCCAGCAATACTGCGCGCCGAAATGGATCACATTGCGTAGCACATGAAGCGGTATCCGGCTCGGTCGCACGAGCGGACGCAGGTCGGTACGTGCAGTTAAAAGCGCAAGCATGATCAGTAGGCCGGCGCCGCTTCGGATACTGAGAATTTCAAAAATGTTAAACCTGCTTGCGAGCATCCGAATGGATGCGGCCATCGCCGAGAACGAGAGTAGTGTGCCGGTCATCCACAAGACGACACGGGTGAGTTTACTCATCTGCACGTTGTCGATTTCATGCGATGATTTTGCTTCGCAACACGCCCTGATATTCTTCCGGCCTTGGATGCCAAGTGAAACCGCAACAATGAGCGAGATCAGGTAGCGAGCGCCCGATGCTTGAAAAAAGCAGGCAGCTCATCTTCGCGGCGGCCCTGATAGATGCAATGGCGTTTCTCACTGCCGGTAAACTGTTCGGCCTTGGACTTCATAAGGCTGGGCGAAGTAGGCAGGCAAGTGAGGCACAGCGCTTTCCGAGGCTTCAATGGCGGCTCGCCCTTGATACCCTCGTAGAATCTGATAGCCCGATCTAGTTCGGCCTTTTCCCCCTCAATTGCGATCACCACCGTGCCCTCGGAGCCGTTGACCCCGCCGCCGCCGACATGGACAGCGGTTACGTCAAACAAAATCTGCAACGCTTGGAGCTCGGTGACAATTATGCCGTTGGTGATCGTCAACATACCGACCTTCAAACCGGAATGATAATATAGTGTCTCTTGACCCAGATGGCGCGCCGCCTTCGGCACCGAGGGCACTAGTTTTTCAAGCCCAACCGGCACGATCAGCTGCAGACCATGGGCACTGATAATGCCGTAGGCAAAGCCGATGGTGCCGCCTTGCGGATGGGCGCATAGCACGCCGGCATTACCATCCGGATCCACTGCGTTCGCCCCCTTAATGAACACGCCGGTCGCGCCCAAGCCGCGCAGTGTCTCCTCCATCGTTGGCTTGGGCCCCATGAGCTGGCCGCGAATTATCCGGATTATCGGCGGCTTTTCCTCGGGCGCGGTCTGGCACAGGACTCCATTGATCACCTGGCCTGACATGAACTGCTCCCGCTGCGGGCAATCGCCTAAAAGCTCCTCGGCCACGTATACGTTGGTCGAGCCGTGGGCTACCACGATTTCTCCTTCGGACAGCGCGGACCGCACCTCCGGCATCGCCGCCACCCCTTTGGCGATCAACCGCTTTGACTCCGATGGCGTGAACGCAAGCGCCGCTCGCATTGTCTTCCCTTTCGGCATTGGCTTTCCTTCCGGCATTTTTTCGGTCCGTTCAGGCGGTCGGCTTGTCCGGCATCCGCTTAATTCGACCTGTTATGGGCGGGTTCGAAGCTCATGTGCCTCGCGATGATCATCGCCGACCGGCTACCTTCAGGTGAGCACTCCAGCGGGATGTCATCGACGACGTTCATTCGAGGAAAGCTCAATCTTTGACGCGTGTTACTTCACTAGACCGTGTCGCGATCGAGGCGGTGGCAGGCGCCGAAAAAACACGACGCGCATGCGGACAGCCCAGACCGTCAGATTCCACGTCACCGGTACAACGAGTAACAGAACCAACGCGGGTATTATCCCAAGTGGAGCGATAGAAAAATGCAATGCAACTAATCCTGCGCCTATGCCGGCCAACCCAAACAGCCCGTTCGTAATCACCGCAGCGCTTGCCGGTCCACCGATCCGGGGCTGCAGGATGAGCATGGTGCTTGCCGTCGAAATCGGGAAGACAGCAACGAACCCGGTAGCTACCGGTCCGACTACATTGCTGATCACGAGTACCGTCCCCATCAGTGCGCAGACCAGCAACGTGCGCAAAGGTACATCATACCATTTCCGAACTGTCGGCGGGATAGCGACGTCACGAAACCTTCTCGTAAGCAGAATGCACCCGGTGTAAACGACGACATTGGCCAAGATGGAAATGGTCGCCGTCCATGGAACGAAGCGTGCCAATACCGCGAGGATGAGCCAACTCGCCAACGCCGTGAGTAAGCTGACAGCAAGACCACACCGTTGCGCCAATACGATATAGATCAGCATAAAAATGCCGCTCACGGCGTTCATCGCAAGTCCGCCTACCACGCTCGCGGCGATGAATGTCGTGTCGTGATCCAATGAAAGGAACACGTAGGCAGGCCATACGGTGACCGGCAGCGTGACCACGAGCGCACCAATGAGAGGCCCGGCACGTTCGGTCACGAACGAGGCCGTGACGACGACTCCGGCCGTCAGCACCAGCTTTACCGCAAGCGCCAGCCAGAATACGAAATCGGATGACATGATCCGATGTCCCTCGGAACGGCGGTCTTACAAATATGAAAGCGGCGGCAGTTCCGGAAACCGAAAAGCGTCAGCACCCGGTAACTCGGCGCCCTCTTAGCCTCATCCGGCCGCGGCCCCGGCTCGTGCGCGCT
>Ga0209048_10004042_pt1 | contig 14100 bp, 18 predicted proteins | sample FrelakmetCRP12CR_FD_187146 | JGI IMG/M metagenome (GOLD analysis project Ga0209048, IMG submission 187146) | Freshwater lake sediment microbial communities from the University of Notre Dame, USA, for methane emissions studies - CRP12 CR (SPAdes)... | ecosystem: Environmental > Aquatic >... | reverse complement strand
ATTTCGACCAGGATGAATATTAAATTCACATACGGTTCATATGGGTCGGCGTTTATTTCAGTCTTAGCAGGGGGTGTTACCGGAAAGGGATACGACAATGTATATGAAGAAATTAATAGCTAGCGGTGCCGCTGGCTTGATCTTAATCGGGGCGATTAGCCCGACCACCGCCTTGCCACTCGCATCGAATAGTTCCGCAGTTAAGGGGTCGGCCCCCGCTATAACGACGAATGTGCACGGCCACATTGGGCATGGCGGTCACATGGGGTATGGCGGTCACATGGGGCATGTTGGACGTGTTGGTAATGTTGGCCACGTCGGGAAGATCGGTCATCTTGGATATGCCCACGTTGGGAAAATTGGTAACGTTGGATATGGCCATGTTTGGCGCGGTGGGCATCGCTACGCTTGGTACGGCCATCGCCATGGGTGGTATGGTGGCTATGGCGGCTATGGTTGGGGTGGCTATGGTTGGAATGGCTATGGTTGGGAGGATTGGGGCATCCCGCTTGGAGCTTTCGCACTCGGTTATGCTGCAGCTCAATACTACCCTTGCTACCGTACCTACTGGGCTTACAACGAACACGGTGTACTCAAGCGGTATTGCTATTACTAACGATAATATTTTTGCAGGATGAAACTCAAAACCCCGGTCGCAACGCCGGGGTTTTTGTTTCGTGACCGAGAATTTCGGCATTTCCAAAAGAGAACACAGAGCGATTGCGCTCTTAGTGACGATCCTCGTCGAGCGGACAGTCCTGTTGCCATCATGGCAGAGCGCCGTCGGACCGACGTCGATGAGCTCGTGAGGCATGTCAATGAAAGGACGCGGTTGGCCCGCCGGTTGTATGTATATAGAGTACTTTCGGTGCGGGGAGCTTCCAGGATGAACTTGGCCAACTATCCGCTGCAATTGATATTTGTCGTTAGCATTGTCGTTATCCTCGCTGCTAGCGAGGTTGGTCGTTGGCTTGGCCTTCTTGCTAGCCGTCGAGGGCGCGAGAATATTTCAACAATAGAAGGCGCAATTCTTGGGCTTCTGGCATTAATGATTGGTTTCACTTTCTCGATGGCCCTGTCACGGTTCGAGGCGCGGCGCGACGCTGTGCTAAACGAGGCAAATGCCATCGGCACCACCGCGTTGCGTGCTCGCTTGCTGCCGGCACCGCACAACACGGAATGCCTCAAGTTGTTGCAGGAATATATCCAGATTCGATTAGACCTGACGCGACGCATGCCGTCTCCATCAGAACTGGCTACCGCGATTGCTCGTTCGAGCGCGATCCAGGAGGCGCTTTGGCAGCAGGTCAAAGCAGTGGCCGCGAAGGACAGCGCCGTTGTCCCCACGGGGCTCTTCATTCAGACGCTGAATGAGATGATCGATAACCAAGAAAAACGCCTGAGCGCGCTATTCAACCGAGTTCCGAACATCGTCCTGATCGCGCTATATGGTATCGCCATCATCGCCAGCGCCTTAGCCGGCTATGGTTCTGGCCTGGAGGTACAGCGTTCGCGGCTGCCGATTTACGCAATGGGAGTGCTGGTTTCTGCCGTGATCCTCTTGATCCAGGATCTCGATAGACCGGGCGCCGGCTTCATCACGGTCAGCCAGCAACCGATGCTCGATACAGCGGCCAGCATTGCTGCATTTCCGAATTAGCCACTCTGCGCGCAGATGTTGCATACGGCGATAGCGGTAACTCTTCTTCTACCCGACCAACACGATCAGTTTCTTGTCACGAGTGATTGCGCCATCGCATTTTATATCAGTAATCCGGGATTTTTCGGGCACCACGGGACAGTGCAAGAACCTCGCCGAAATTACAAAATCGACGGAAGGGGTTGACCCGCGCTCAGTTTGCGCGCGCTCATCCCAATTTTACGGGGCCTTCCCATCTTAAAAAGAATCAAGGACGGAGGGGGCCAGCCAATATGGCAGCGACGGATCAAAAATAACGGAATTTTTCGATACTGAACTCGCTTGCGTCCGGACATCTCACCGAGTTGGCAGGCATGGACGTGAGCATGAGCAGCGCTCACAACTATGCTCGAAACTTGAACTAACGCTAACACCCTAAAAATGCGAAACTGAGTGTGAAATAGTACATTTACACTCAGTTCCCGAACTGAGTGTGACAGTTGGCAAATTGGTTTTACAAGACGTATTTCACTGTGGAGACGGCGAAGGCTCGGAGGGTTGCGATATTTTGATCGAGCCAGCTTGCGCGGCTCCACGAGGAGAACTTCTCCGAATTAACAACTACCTTATCGGTGAAAATTTCACGCGCAGCCAATTCCGCAATCTGCTTCTTCGTGGCATCGAGCCACACATCAAAGGTGTCGGGAAGATAGTCGGGATCTGCCAGGAGTCGCTTGATTGCGTCGTAATCCACTCGCTCGAACCAGGGGATGATCCTTTACATATCAATGACCCCATTTCTTTCGCCAATGTATAAACCGTAGCCCCGTCGCTTGCGTCGGCGATCCCCGTTGACTGAAGGACTACTTGAAGCAAAGACCGCATATTCGGCGCGTAGCTCACCGTCGGTTATCAGCCTCTTTTGTTGAACCGGATCGCAGGATTTAGCATGCACCAGTCACCATGGTCGACTCTTGCCGCCCTGCATTGAGCTAGCGTTTCGAATCGGCACCGCAACGACATGCCGCCACTGCGTCCTCCAGATTGAAGGCAATAGGTTTCATTTTTTCTCAGCTTCTGCTGTGCGTCGGATTTCATCGCTGGAACGAGCAATGAAAGCGTAAGCGCTGTGAAGAATATCAGTCGCGTCATAACTGTCCTCTCGTTATTATTCCTCCCGATCACCCTCCACAGATCATTATAGACGAAAATTTGCTGGCGGAAGATAAGCGACCTAAACAAAAAGCCGCGGACAATGCCGGGGCTTTTTGTTTATTGGCCGCATCGCGGATGTCCGTTATGGGTCAAAAGCGGACGTGACACGGGCGATGGATGTAACTAATCTGGTTTTTTCGGCGACGAGCGAAATATCATAAAATAGGGAGAGATACATGTTACGGACAGTACTTGCGATCGCGATTGCAGGTTTGATTTTTGTGGCCGTGTCCGCGACAGCACAAGCTGCACCGGTCGCACAACTGCCTGCGGGTGTCACGGCTAATCTCGGTTATTTGACCGATGTGGCGTGGCGTCGATGTTGGTGGGACAGCTGGGGGCGCCGGCATTGCCGCCGCTGCTGGCGTGACAGCTGGGGCCGCGTACGTTGCCGGTGATTTCGTCTTCTGACGGGGCGTCGTAAAGTAGCCCGCTCACAATTGGCACCGCGCTAGGCTCATTTTAGGAGTCACGCCGCGGCTCCTGCATGTTGTTCCCCTTTCACTTTCGAGACATTCGAACTGAAAGCAGAGCTATGGTCCAAGATCGCATGATCGAGGTGTTGATTGGTCTCTGCACGGCAATCCTGGTTTTTGCCGCGCTTTATTTTGCACGCTCGATTCTTGCACCCGTTGCCTTCTCCCTATTCATCATCGCCATCGTTTGGCCCCTCCAGACCACCCTTCAAGCCAGGGTACCGAAGCTCTTTGCGCTTGCCATTACGATTGTTGTGACGGTCGTGTTCATCACGGCACTGGGGTCACTGATTATTTGGAGTTTTGGTGTCGTCGGCCATTGGCTATTTGAAAATGGCGCTCGTTTTCAAACGCTGTACACCCAGACGACACATTGGCTCGAAGAGCACGACATTTTCGTGACGGGCGCTCTATCGGAATATTTTGATGTGAACTGGTTAATACGCGCCTTTAAACAATTCACCGGACAACTTCACGGCCTCGTGTCATTTGCGGTCGTGACATTGATGTTTCTTCTGCTCGCTCTACTTGAGGTAGACACTGCGAGGGGAAAGTTGGAAAGGTTAGAAAATAAAGAGCTCGGTCAAGGCCTGGTGCAAGCCACCAAAACAATTGCCGCCAGATTCCGAAAATTCATGTTCATCCGGAGCGCTATGTGCGTCATGACGGGCATCGTGATTTGGGGATTCGCCTCGATTAGCGGCCTTGAATTTGCTTCGGCGTGGGGCATCATTGCCTTCGCCTTGAATTACATACCGTTCATCGGCCCATTTGTCGCAACCGGACTCCTGACCCTGTTTGCCATTGCACAGTCCGAATCTTGGGAATTGGCCGTCATCGTATTCATATATCTAAATTTCATTCAGTTCCTGACCGGGTACATCGAGCCACGTGTTGCGGGCGCGACGCTGTCGATTTCGCCGTTCATGGATTTGTTTGCTGTGTTCTTCTGGATGCTTTTATGGGGCATCCCTGGAGCCTTCATTGGCGTACCCATTGTCGTCGCAGTTCTCACGATTTGCGACCAATTTTCATCAACCCGGTGGATTGCTGAGCTTTTTTCGGGTCAAGAAAGCGCACAAGCCTGACGGCGATCTTATACGACCTACTGATATTCGGCACCGCGTTGACCCTCCACGATGACCCGTTGCGGAGGCAGCAATCGGAGGCGGGCGTTGGAGGCCGACGGTCCCGCCCGTCCATGCTTAGGGGGTCCGCTTTGTCCGATGGGTCAACTTCGTGTCAACGCTGCGCAGCGCCACTGAACTAATCTGATATTTTAAAGCCCCTCTAACGCTGGCTGTTCTCGCTCGGTACCGGCGTTTTATTGGCGAAACATTGGCAGTTGTTTCCTAGCTGATAGTCCCCAAACCTCGGTCAGGTCGCTCATTCTTGTTCGTTGATCCAGCGGAAAGCATGAAGAATTGTCTTTTCAATGCGTGATATAGTTGGAAGCTGTCGCGATGAGGAGTTTCATCTTGTATTCACTCGCTATTTTGTCTCGCGTGATCAAAAAAGGTTGCGTTAGCTTCTTTATTATTTTGGTTTTAGCTGCCTGCGCGACGTCCATGCGCTTGAGTGCTGTTCCGCAGTCAAGCAAGCACTCCGCCACCTTTGCTGGTATTCCCAATGCACGATTTTACACGGATGAGATTCACGCGCCGGCGATGGCAGCAGAGGGCTTGAGCGCTCTCAGACGTGAGCAGGATACTTATCGTAATGCCGGCCATAAAGGACCGTTGCCACCGGCGTACTATCTTGTGGTCTCTGGCGGGGGCGACAATGGCGCTTTTGGCTCCGGATTGCTCTGTGGTTGGGGCCAGCGGGGCGATCGTCCCAGTTTCAAACTGGTGACTGGCATTTCCACCGGAGCCTTGATTGCTCCCCTAATATTCGTCGGCGCGGAAGCCGATAAGAAATTATGCGAAATGTACACAACGCTTGAGAAAAAAGATGTGTTCGTGAAGCGAGGAGTTGCCGTCGGGCTTTTGACCGATGCGCTGGCAGACAATACTCCACTTCTGGACACGATCGGACAGTATCTCGATCAAGCTATGCTCGAACGAATTGCGCAGGAATATCGAAAAGGCGGATTGTTATTGATCGGGACAACCAATCTCGATGCCGGTCGGCCCGTGATATGGAATATCGGCGCGATTGCGGATAGCGGAAATCCAGAAGCGCTCAACCTCGTGCGTCGTATCCTGCTGGCTTCAGCGTCTATTCCTGGGATTTTTCCTCCTGTGATGTTCGATGTATCAGTTGATGGAGAGAGTTATCAGGAAATGCATGTTGACGGAGGAGTTGTAGTGCAGGCGTTCCTTTATCCGCCTTCCATAGACGTACGGAGCATCAAGGAACGCCTTGGTCTTCGTCGCAAGCGGGTCCTTTATATAATCCGCAATGGAAAGCTGACACCGGATTGGACCGAGGTGGAGCAACGGACTCTCAAAATAGCCGGCCGGGCAGTATCGACGATGACCTCATCGAGCGGCGTGAACGATACTTTTCGTATGTTCCTAACCACGCGGCGTGACAACATAGACTTCAATCTGGCCTATATTGGAGAGGATTTCGATTATCCCCACACCGAGCCATTCGAACCCGCTTATATGAATGCGCTCTTCGAATACGGGCATCGACTTGGTCGTGCCGGTTACTTATGGAAGAAGACACCGCCTGGATTCGTATCTGCGAAGTGATGGAATGTGAATAGAGTGACGCGGCTCGTCATCATGTCCGGGCTTGGCACAAAGCAGATGTGACGTGACTACGGTAGAGAGTCCGCTTTTAGGGGTAAAGCGGACATTCGCGCGATCAATGCGCCGAGGCGATTGAACGCGGATTGATCTCGCGGACATGCAGCGCCATCGCGATCAGCGCCGAGCCACCGAATAACATATTGATGCCGACTAGCAGTCCGAGAGCCCAGGCTGCCGTGCCCGGAGGTCCGGCGAAGATCATCGCTGCGAGAATTAAGTCGATGATGCCTCTCACCAGCATCCAATCCCATCGTCCCGACAGCTCGCGCCTATGGTCGAGTGCGTACATTATCGAGGCAACACCTTCGATCATAAAAAAATGATGAGAACCAAGGTGAGCGAGACGATGCCGCTCAACGGCCACAACAGCAGTACGACACCAGCACCGCTTTTGACCCAAAGCCGACATAACGCGTTGAGGATCACTACTTACGCTTTCGACCCATACCCGACATAAAATTGTATGTACTTGCGCGGATTAAACTTGCGCACCCGTGGAGCTGCAAACGTCGGCACTCTATCGGCGATTTTGCGACTTTTGGGCTTTTGGCTTGCTCGCTTGCACCTTGTTCGCAAGGTCATTCTTCACGATTTCAGCAATTCTTTCCGCGACATACGCATGCAGACGCTCTGATTGGTCGATATTTGTGTGTCTTACGCTCGCGTCCTCAGTGAGATTAAGATTGGTTAGCTCACCTTGAAATCCTGGACCCGGGCTGATTCTTTTACCGATGCCGTTGCCCAGATAAAAATTCACAAAATGAAGAACATTCTTTGGAACAGGCTGTGGATTCGTCGCGTCAAAGGTGACGATAAGCTCGATGGGTATATTCGACTTATCGAGTTCGTTGGCGATTTGGAGCGTCGCGTCTGCCCCCAATGAATGGCCAATGAGGACCACGATTTCCTTGGGAGCGCGTGCATACCTGTCAGCGATATGTCGTGCAACTAACCGCCAATTACGATGGCTACCAACTCTAGTGCGATAACCTTGCCGTCTAAGCGAGTCGGCGAGCGTGTCCATCCCGAGCGAAAAGACGCCCGCAAACCCGCGAAGCAAATCGACCTCCACTTGCGCTGCGGTAATTGCCGTTTGCGTGTTGGTCTGAGCTGTTGCTACCCCACCAATTTGATTTGTCGCTGCGAAGCAGGTGACACTGAAAATTATCCCGGCGAGAAATAGTCGACGTAATTCAATCATGGCTCCATTCCAAGTTAAAACAAGATTTCATTCAAATGGGCGGTGCCTTGCCACGATGGTTGTTCGCATTGCGAACGGACATGCGAGGCGGGATCTGCTGCTGACGGATTCCTGCTGCGATCCGCTCCACTTCCGGTAAAGCGTGCTTATAAAACTTCTTCAATCCAGCACAGAGATAATTGAGGCCCGGCTCCCCGTCCGGCGTTCGAATCAAACGGTTCTTCGGGCATTCTCCCCAACAATCTTTTAGATAAGGACACTCACGACAATAGCGCGGAAGTGTCTCGGATTTAGCGTAACCAAATTTGACTTGAGTGGGCGAGAAAACCATCTCGGCGAGCGATTTGTCGCGCAGTGTTCCGAGGCGATATTCTGGATAAACGTAGTGATCGCAGGAATAGACGCTGCCGTCGTGCTCCACCGCAACGCCTTTGCCGCAAAACTGGTTGTAGATGCAGATCTGCGAGGGAAGACCTAAGTGCTGGGCGACGAGCGTTTCGAAGTGATTGACGAGGACTCGGCCTAAATCCTTGCGACGCCATTCGTCGAAAACTCTAGAGAGAAAGTAGCCATATTGCTCGGCGTCAACCGACCAATCAGTGACCACTGAATTGGGATGATCAGGACGGGTTTCTGGACTGCCAAGCGTAGGAAGCTTGGAGAAATCCCAAGTCTGGGGGGCCGTGGTTTCAAAGTGCTTCAGTTGAACAATCGGGATGAATTGGATGTATGTGGAATCCAACTCGTTGCGCAGAAATCGGTAAATATCGAGCGGACGGGAGGCATTGAAACGGTGCACGCAAGTGAGCGTGTTAAATCGCACGTTGAATTTCCGAAGCAGCTTCGCTGCCGCCATGACCTTGTCGAACGTTGGCGCTCCGCCTTTGTTGACACGAAATCGATCGTGCAGCTCGCGTGGTCCGTCGATGCTCAAGCCAACAATGAAACGATTGTCCCTGAGAAATTCGGCCCACTGCTCGTTCAGGAGAACGCCATTTGTCTGCAGATCGTTTTCAACGCGTTGGCCGGGTTTTGCATATTTTTTTTGCAGCGTCACAATTTTATGAAAAAAATCAAGGCCGCTGAGCGTGGGTTCGCCCCCCTGCCAAGAAAAGACAACCTCCGGACCAGTGACGCCTTCGATATATCGCTTGATGAAGAGCTCTAGAGTCTCATCATCCATCCGGCCGGTGCCCGGCCCATTCGGTAACGTCTCCTTGCTCAAGTAAAAGCAGTACTTGCAATCCAAATTGCAGGTGGATCCGCTCGGTTTGGCCATGACGTGAAACCGCCGCTTGGCAGCGGAGCCCATCATTTGGGGTAGGCTGTACTTGTCGATCATCGCTACGGCTCTGAGGGTCGGCTAGCGCCGATTTCATTCACGAGAACATTCGCATATTTATTTGTGGCCGTTAGCAGCGATCGGATAATTGACCTCGATCAATATATTGCTACGATAATCGCGACCATTGGCCGATTGGCGAAGATCGTCAAGATCCGCGAGATAATCGATCAGATTTAAGGTTGTTTGTCTACCGGAATAAACTTGCCGGCATTCGTTGCTAGCTAGCTTGCCGACTGAGGAGAAGCAAAACGTCACGCGATTGTCATCTCACCCAATCTGGCGAATCGTTCTCCGAATGAAGAGTTGAATGAACAACGTCGAATAGTGGACCACTTCGATGCGACAATTGAATATTCAAGCTGAGCCCATTGCGACCGTATCTGAGATGCGAGATCGCGGCGAAATGGTATTCATTCCTGGCAGCACGTTCCGCATGGGCTCGGACAAACACTATGCGGAAGAGGCGCCGGTCCATCGCGTGACTGTAGATGCCTTCTGGATTGATCGAACGCCGGTCACAAACCGTGAGTTCCGCAAGTTTGTCAGTGCGACCGGTCATGTCACTGTTGCCGAAATTCCGCCTGACGCGAAAGACTATCCCGGCGCGCTGCCGCACATGCTCAAGGCGGGCTCGCTGGTTTTCAACCCGCCGAATTATCCGATCGATACGCGGGACTGGAGCCAATGGTGGACATTCAAATTCGGTGCCAACTGGCGCCGACCTTATGGACCACGCAGCTCGATCAATGGGCTCGATGATCATCCCGTCGTCCACGTCACCTACCGAGATGCTGAAGCCTATGCCAAATGGGCCGGCAAGGATTTGCCGACCGAAGCTGAATTCGAGTTCGCCGCGCGCGGCGGCCTTGACGGGGCCGAGTACGCGTGGGGTCACGAATTCACACCGGGAAATCGTCAGATGGCGAATACCTGGCAGGGGACATTCCCGTTCGAGAATCTTGCTCTCGACGGCTATGAGCGCACCTCGCCTGTCAAAGCGTTTCCGCCTAATGGCTATGGCGTCTACGACATGATTGGCAATGTTTGGGAATGGACCAGCGACTGGTACTCACCCAAACACGAGGCCAATGAGTCGAAAGCGTGCTGCATCCCCCATAACCCACGTGGCGGGACTGAGGAGGCTAGCTACGATCCCTGCCTTCCGAAGATTCGAATCCCGCGCAAGGTCCTGAAAGGCGGTTCGCATTTGTGTGCGCCGAACTACTGCCGCCGCTACCGCCCAGCCGCACGGCATGCGGAGCCCGTTGACACGTCCACCAACCACGTCGGGTTTCGATGTGTCGCGCGAGAAAAGAAGCCTTGGCGATGAAAGAAACAGCATCGAGGAACCAAATTCTGTTGGCTCAATTGGTCGTTGTGCTGATGATCGCTTTCGTCATTCTTGGCGTGGGATACTACGGCTTCTCAGCGGAGGTTCGCGAGCGCGTCTGGCAAAACTCGCTCGATCGTCTAGGCGGGACGATGACCTTCCGTTTTATCCTGCAGCCCATCATGGCGACGATTGCCGCGCTTTACGACGGCGTCAAGGACGCTCGGACCGGGCGCTCCCCCTATCTTTGGACGATACTCACCAATCCGGCGAAGCTCGGCGGCCGTCTGTGGGAGGGCCTGATCTCCACCGCTCGGGTCATTCTCTTGGGTCTGGGTATGGACATGATCTATCAGTACATCGAGTTCAAGACTTTCCATCCCGGTGAGGCGGTCATCATCGCGCTCTTGCTCGCCTTTGTACCCTACCTGCTGCTACGTGGCCCGTGTGCGCGGATCACGCATTGGTGGCGTGGCAATGCACGTGAGAACGAAATCCGGTTTAAAAAGAGGCATGTTCCGAAGTGATATTATCACCGAATCTTCTTGCCGGAGTTTTCAGCAGCGACCCGCCTCTCGGATTTCAATTGGTCCGGCGTCAAAGGCTTGTTGTTCAGAACGCGAGTATCAATGGCCAAAGGATGCAAAAACGATGAGTGACCAATACGTAAGCGAAAATTCCGATCGGTTCGCCGTTCGTGCGACGGCCGATAGTCATTTTTCCTGGCTGCGTACGTGGCTCTCGGTCGAACGCACGATGATGGCGTGGGTGCGCACGTCCGTCTCATTGATCGGATTTGGCTTCGCGATCGTCCAGTTCTTCGACCGCTTGGAACAGATGCCCGTCGCCAGTCCCGCCCGCTATCCAGACGCTGCGCGGTACATGGGGCTTGCGCTGATCTCTTGCGGCATCTTGGCGCTTATCATTTCGCTTTGGCAATACCGGTGGATGCATCGTTACCTGTCGGGCGGAAATTTCGCGGCAATCGCGGGCGTGACAAAAGAGGAAAAGCAAAAAAAGCAAACACCGCTTGTCGCAATTTCAATCGTTCTCCTGCTTATTGGCATCTACGCCTTTTTTGCCGTGCTGCTGCGTCTCGTATAGCGTGGAGAAAATATCAACTGCAAATCTGAATTTATTTTGCAAAGCCAAACAAAGGAGATTGAAATGGCTAAACCAAACAAGCCGAACATCCTCATCCTCTGGGGCGATGATATTGGCTGGTGGAACATCAGCTACAACAGTCGAGGTCAGATGGGCTACCGCACGCCCAACATCGACCGCGTGGCCAACGAAGGCGTGGCCTTCACCGACTACTACGGCCAGCAGAGTTGTACCGCAGGCCGTGCCGCCTTCATTACCGGTCAGAACCCGCTCCGCACAGGGTTGACCAAAGTAGGGATGCCCGGAGCCGACGTCGGACTTAAGGCGGAAGACCCCACCATCGCAGAATTGCTCAAGCCGCACGGCTACGTCACCGGCCAATTTGGCAAGAACCATCTTGGCGACAAGGACGAATTTCTGCCGACAATGCATGGCTTCGACGAATTCTTCGGCAACCTTTACCACCTTAACGCTGAGGAAGAGCCCGAAGATCCGGACTATCCGAAGAACCCTGAGTTCAAGAAGCGGTTCGGACCCAGAGGCGTTCTTCACACCTGGGCTGATGGCAAGGGCGGGCAAAAGATCGAAGACACCGGACCGCTAACAAAGAAACGAATGGAAACCATTGACGACGAAGTCACTAAACACGCGTTGCGCTTCATTGACGAGGCGCACAAGGCGGATAAGCCCTTCTTCGTCTGGTATAATACTACAGCCATGCATTTCCGCACCCACTGCGCCGAGAAGCATAAGGGCAAGAGTGGTCAGGGGGACTACAATGATGTGATGGTCGCCCACGACGAGAACATCGGCACGATGCTGAGGAAGCTCGATGAGCTGGGCATAGCCGAAGACACGATCGTGATGTATTCGACCGATAACGGCGTTCACTACAACAGTTGGCCGGATGCCGGCATCACACCGTTCCGGTCCGAGAAGAACACCAACTGGGAAGGCGGTTGGCGCGTGCCAGCCTTCGTGCGTTGGCCGCGCAAGATCAAGGCGGGCTCGGTGCTGAACGGCATCGTTACCCACCAGGATTGGTTGGCGACATTCTTGGCGGCCGCCGGAGAATCGGACATCAAGGAGAAGCTTCTCAACGGCCACAAGATTGGCAACAAGACCTACAAGGTCCATATCGACGGCTATAACATGCTGCCGTATCTAAGCGGCGAGGTGAAGGAAAGCCCCCGGGAGTTCTTCTTCTACATCAGTGATGATGGAGACATCCTTGCCATTCGGATGCGGGACTGGAAAGTGGTGCTGATGGAGCAACGGGCGAAGACACTGCAGTGTTGGTTTGAGCCATTCGTTCGCCTACGTGCTCCAAAGATGTTCAACTTGCGCCGTGATCCGTTCGAACGGGCCGACGAGAACTCGAACACCTACTGGGACTGGGTGATCTCTCATGTCTATATTGTTTATGCAATGCAGGCCATTGTGGCTTCGCAAATCGAGAACTTCAAAAAGTATCCGCCACGCCAGAAGCCAGGGTCGTTCAACCTGGACGCCGTGATGAGAACGCTGGAGGACGCGGGCGGCGGCGCCAACCACTGACTGTCGCTCTCATTGGTGTAAAAAAAGATACCGTGCCCGACTCGTGCGTCGGGCACGGCCCTAGTGGCCTGAGAGACTTCAAGTGTTCACCCGGTTTAATGAATCGGCTGAGTGATGGCCCGCTCAGTCACCTGATGAAGTCCAGCGAAGCGTCAATTGCGAGCCAGCTCATCGGTCGGTTCTACGGTGCAACGAGCCGAGAAAGACCATCGGCATAGGGGGTTTGATGAAGGAATCACTGACCTTCATCACTGAAAACGTTGTCGTGATCATCAATGCGATTGCGCTGGTGATTATCATCATCGGGACAATTGAGGCGTCCGTCTGGTGCGCTCGCGCTATCTTCAGCCCATCGACGGCGGGCCATCAGCTTCGTGAAGCATATTTACAGTATGCGCGCTGGCTGGTTGCCGCGCTGACTTTCCAGATTGCCGCGGATATCATCGAAACTTCGATCGCGCCAAGCTGGGAGGAAATCGGGCGCCTTGGCGCTATCGCTGTAATTCGAACATTCCTCAACTTCTTCCTCGAGCGTGATTTGGCTGAGATAAAGCAGCGTGAGGCTAAATCGCAAGGAACGCTTGCCGGGTCTCCGTAAACGTTTCACATCCCTTGAGCAGAGGAGTTGATATCATGCCGTTCACGTTTGCGCTGCTTTTGATCTTGGGTGGGCTCGGGATCATGACGTTCGGCCTATTCCTGTTCTATGCATGGCTTCCGCTGCTCTACGCTTTCGTCGGCTTCGACATTGGACTTCTGCTAGGCCGGACACTGACCGGGGAGGTCGGAGTAGTCAGCATCCTTTTCGGAGGGGCCGGGGCGGTTCTTCTTGCCGCCGTGTCCTATTTTCTTGAGCCCTATCGACGCCTCTTGATCGGAGTTTCGAGCGGCGTCCTGTTCGGTCTTGCCGTGCCCGGCGCCCTCGGCCTAGACGGCTGGTTTGGCGGCTTCTTTGGCAGAGTCATGGCGCTGGTGTGCGGCTTGATCGGCGGCTTGGTTGTGCCGTTGTTCTTCGACGTATTTATCGTCGCCACGACTGCTGTCAGTGGCGCAGCTTTGGTGATGATTGGCGCGCACCACATTCTACCGGATGTCGGACTGTTCGATCGCGCTGCCGGCGGCGTGTTGCCAGCATTGCTCGCACTGGTTCTCGCTGTTGCCGGCGGAGCCTGGCAATACAGCAACATTGCAAAGTGGATTCGAATTTTGCCGACGGGTCGCGACGGCTCCGCTGCCGCCGTAGAGCAACAAAAAGCGCCACCCCAACCTTGAGATGCGTTCGGCGAGGAGAAACACGTAATGTCAAGCACACAGGTCACACCGGAAACCTACATCCGCGCCGAGACCGATCGAACGTTCTACAATGCATCGAAGCTGGCTGGCGGCGTAAACAGCATGTTCAGCTTCCGCAATGTCACGCCGCTGGACAGGCAAACGGTCGTCCGGATGAACAAGGACACGCTCTACACGG
>Ga0209048_10004041_pt1 | contig 14101 bp, 16 predicted proteins | sample FrelakmetCRP12CR_FD_187146 | JGI IMG/M metagenome (GOLD analysis project Ga0209048, IMG submission 187146) | Freshwater lake sediment microbial communities from the University of Notre Dame, USA, for methane emissions studies - CRP12 CR (SPAdes)... | ecosystem: Environmental > Aquatic >... | reverse complement strand
GTGTTCACGAGTTGCACGCCCGGGAGCAGCTTGCGCTCTTCGCCGGGGACGATCGAGTGCTCGACGGCGCGCTTGCTCAGCTGGTCGGCGAGCACGACGCCCGTGAGGACGAGCCCGACGCGAATCCAGGAGCTCGACCTGCGCACGCGGCTGCGGCGCTCCCGATCCTCGATCGGTGACATCCCGCTCAGCCGTGGATGAGGCCGCGAACGACGATGCTGTTGAGGATCTGGAGGGTGAGGATGGCGAGGATCGGGCTGAAGTCGATGCCGCCGAAGGCGGGGATCAGGCGGCGGAAGATTCGCAGGAAGGGTTCGCAGACGTCGCGCAGGAACCCGAGCACGGCGTCCGAGGCGCGCGAGTAGGGCGGGCGCAGCCCTACCGCGAACAGCAGCTGGATCACGATGTAGAGGATGATCAGCAGCGTGTAGACGTAGATCAGCGTCGACAGGTATTCGGCGATCTGGGTGCGTGCGCTGGCTAGAATCATGGCGCCCCGCCCTCGGGCGCCAGCATGCGAGCACGCCCGCCGAGCAGGATCATCCGCCACCCTCCCCGACGACGGCGTCGAGCGCGTCGCTGAACGCCGAGCGCAGGCCGGCTCGCTCCAGCGCGTCGAGGCCGCGCGCCGTAAGCCCGCCCGGCGAGGTGACCTCGCGACGGACCGCGATCGTGTCGTTGCCGCGGCGGCGCAGCAGCTCGGCGGTGCCGGCGAGCGTCTGGACGACGAGCTCGGCGCCCTGCGCGGCCGGTATGCCCTTGCGCACGCCGGCTTCGATCTGCGCCTCGGCGACGAGCGCGACATACGCCGGGGCGCAGGACATCAGGCCCATGGCGACGTCCAGCAGCGCGTCGTCCAGCACGACGAGTGTGCCGAGCTCGGCGAACAGCGCCGCCACGGCCGCGTCGAGCGCGGGGTCCCGGCCGGCGGCCAGGGCGCCGGGGTCGGCCGCCTGGACGATCGCGCCCTGACGCACCTCGACCGGCAGCGAGGGCATGAAGCGATAGACGGGCCGGTCCGGGTAGGCGGCCTTCAGCGCGTCGAGCGGCGTCGCCGCGAGGATCGACGCGACGGCCCTGGCGTGGGGCGCGAGCTCGCGCGCCACATCCTCGAGCTGGGACGGCTTGTGGCAGAGGACCACGAGCTCGGCTCGTTCGGCGAGGAGCACGTTGGTGGCGAGCGCCTCGCCCCCGACCTCGGCGGCCAGCGCATGCGCACGGTCGGGGAGGGGATCTGTGCAGAGGAGCGGACGGCCCCACCCGCGAGCGAGCGCGCGGGCCATGTTCCCACAACCGATCAGGCCGATCTGCATGAGGAGGTCCGGCCGCCGGCCGCCGGCCGGTCAGCTCTGATTGAAGAAGCCCTTCTCGATCAGGCGGGCGCGCTCCTCGGCCGAGATCTCCACGTTGCGCGGGGTGAGCATGAACACCTTGTCGGCGATCCGCTGCATGCCGCCGTCGAGCGCGTAGGTCAAGCCGGAGGCGAAGTCGATCAGGCGCTTGGACAGGTCGGTGTCCGAGCTCTGCAGGTTGAGGATCACCGGAATCGAGTCCTTGAACTTGTCCGCGATCTGCTGGGCGTCGTTGAAGGACTTGGGAATCACCAGGTGCACGCGCACGTCGCCGTTGCCACGGCCGCCCGCCGACTTGAGCACCGTCGCGGAACGCTCCGCGCGCGGCTCGTCCTCGGCGAAGATGTCCTCGTACTCGTCCCGCCGTCGGCGAAGACGCCGCACGTTGGGGCGCTCGCGGTAGCGGTCTTCGATCTGCGCCTCGGGCGGCTCCTCCGGCTCATGCTCGTCGTGATACTCCTCGGCGAGGCCGAAGTAGACGAGCGCGCTGTGCCAGGAGTCGCGGAAAGCCATAGGTGTAGGTGCGTTTCGCCCGGCGAGCCGGATTCCCTGCTCATGGTAGTCATTCGCCGTTCGCCAGGCGAGCCCGCTAATTGTATAGCTTCGTGCCGATTCGCACGATTGTGGCGCCCTCTTCGACGGCGACGACGTAGTCCTGGGAGGTCCCCATCGACAGGTGTTCGAGGCCGCGGGCGTCGGCCATCTCGCGCAGCGCCGCAAACCAGGGACGGCTGCGGTCGGGTTCCTCCGAGAGCGGCGGCATCGTCATCAGCCCTGCCACGGGCACGGGGGAGCGCGCGATGAACGCGTCGAGCTCCTCGGGAGCGACGCCCGCCTTGCCGGGCTCGCGGGCGACGTTCACCTGGACCAGAATGCGCAGACCGGGACGAGCCAGCTCGCGGTGGCGCTCGAGCTCGCTCAGCGCGGAGGTCGAGGCGACCGAGTGGATGAGCCTCACGTGCGGCACGATCAGCCGCACGCGCCTGCTCTGGAGCTGGCCGATGAAGTCCCATTCGAACAGCGCCCCGTGCCGGGCGACCTTGGCCCGGAGGTCCTGGGCGCGGTTCTCCCCGACCAGGCGGATGCCGGCCTCGGCGAGGATCGGGAGGTCCTCGACGGACACGTACTTGATCGCGGCGAGCACCTCGACCCCTTCGGAGCGATCCGAGCTCGCCCCGCCGGCGGCCGGCCGAGCCGGAGAGCGGCTGAGGGCTGTCGCGATCTCCTCGCGCACGCGCCCCAGGTTCTCCCTGATCCGCTCGGCCCGCAGACCGGCGATCGGCTCAACCAAGACGCACCCAGCCCGTTGCCGAACGCGCAGCAGGCCCGGTCAGGTCAGCCATGCCACCCCCGCCTGGCGGCCCGCGCGCGCCCCTTCGCGCCGGTGGGAGAAGAAGCGAGCGTCGCAGATCGTGCACGCTTCGAGCACCTGCACCTCGGCCACGCCCGCGGCGAGCAGGCGGTCGCGGGCGATCGCGCCGAGGTCGATGCGCCGCCCGTCGCGGTGGGCGCCCGTGAAGGCGGCGTGCACCTCCTCGCCCACCTCGTAGCAGCAGGCACCGGCCCTCGGGCCGACGATCGCGAACACGTCACCGCCGCGGCCGAGCGCACCGACGGCGCGCACGCCCTCCTCGAGCACGCCCGCGAGCAGCCCGCGCCAGCCGGCGTGAAGCATCGCCACGGCGCCCTGCTCGCAGCCTTCGGCGCCGTTGGCCCGGTGCTGCGATCGAGCGAGCGCGACGGGCAGGCAGTCGGCCGTGAGCACCATCGCCCCCACCCCGCGCAGCGAGGTCGCGTGGCCGTCGGCGTCCACCGTGGGCGCCACGCGCGCGCCGCGGGTCCTCGGCGTAGCAGCGGGCGCCCGAGCGCCTCCCGCCGCTTTGGAGCGCCCCGCGGGCTCGCTCGACCGGGCGTCCTCCAGATCGCCCCGCGCCAGATCGCCCTCGGCCACGGTCCGCACGACCGCGCCGTGGACCTGGTGGCCGCGCACGAGATGCCGCACCCCGATCCGCGCGCGCAGGTGCTCGCGCGAAACGTGCGCCTGCTTGCTGCCGTCGCCCGTCACGCTCGACATGTTTCCGTGCGAGCGCTCGGTGAACAGCACCCGTCCCCCGCCGGGGAGCTCGAAGGAGAGCTCGCTGGCGCTCACGCGGACACCTCCAGGGCGACTCGCAGCTGGGCCTCGCGCGTGTCGTCGAGCTCCCCGTCCAGGCGCATGTCCAGGGCGGTGCCCAGTCGGTGCCCGATCTCCGGGCCCTCAGGGACGCCCGCCGCGAGCAGGTCGTCCCCGGTGATCGCCAGGCGCACGTGGCGCAACTCCCCCAGCCAGCGGCGCGCGGCGGCACCCACCCGCTCCAGCAGCCGCTGATCGCCAAGCGAGGCCGCGAGCGCGATCGCCTCGAGCGTTGCGGCATCGACGGCCGCGCGCAGCTCCGACGGCGTCTCGGCGGCCTCGAGCTCCTGCACAAGGCCCGGCGCCTGGAGCGCCGTGCTGATCACCTGGTCGCGATCGCCGGCGGTGAACTGCAGGCCCGAGAGCAGATCGAACATCGCCCGGCCGGGATCCTCGCCGGGCTCGGTCGTCATTGGCAGCAGCAGGCAGGCCAGCAGCAGCAGGTCGGGGCGCCCGTCCTCGGGCAGGATCTGGAGCGCGGCGCGCGCCAGCGGCTCGTCCAGGTGCAGGCGAGCGTCAAGCACGCCCAGCACGCCCAGCTCGCTCAGCGCGGCGAGCGCCGCGACGGCGTCCGGTTCGACCAGCGCGAGTCGCAGCTCGGCCCCGATGCGGGCCCCGGAGACCGTCGAGAGGGCGTCGCCGGCGAGCGCCTCGGCGGCGAGTTCGCCTGTGCGTGCCTCCACCTGGAATCCCAGCCGCGCGAGGTAGCGTGCGAGGCGCAGCAGACGCGTGGGGTCGTCGAGGAAGCTGCGCTCGTGCAGCACCCGCAGCAGACCGTCCCCGAGATCCTCGAGCGCATGCGCCACGGTGACCAGCTTCCCCTTTCGCGAGCCGCCGAGCAGGACGGTTATGGCGTTCACCGTGAAGTCCCGGCGGCAGAGATCCTGCTCCCGGGTGCCCGAGCGCACGTCGGGGAGGGCTCCCGGCTGCGCGTAGGACTCGGCGCGTCTGACCGCGATGTCCACCTGCCCATCCTCCCACTGCACGAGGGCCGTGCCGAAGCGCTCATGCACTGTGATGCCGAGGCGCCCTGTTCGGTCGCCGCCGCGCCGCTCCAGCCTGGAGGCGAGCTCGTGGGCGAACGCGGGGGCGTCGGCCGCCACCACGACGTCGAGCTCGCGCGGGGTGCCTCCGAGCAGCAGGTCGCGTGTGGCGCCACCGACAAGCTGGACATCCTCACGCCCAGCGGCCAGATCGAGCAGCTCCAAGCCGCCCGGCAGCTCGCGCAGGCGCTCGAGAACGACTTCGGCGCGCATGCTGCGATCGTCCACGATGATTGCTGCCCGGACCCGTTCGCTGCCGGTCCCTAGCGGGTGCGGACCGGGAGTCCGACCGAGGCGAGGTGGGCCTTGGCCTCGGTGATCGTGTAACGCCCGTAGTGGAAGATCGACGCGCACAGGACGGCGTCCGCGCCGGCACGCAGGGCGTCGGCGAGATCCCGAAGCTCGCCGGCGCCCCCCGAGGCGATCACGGGCACGCTCACGGCCTCGCAGACGGCCCTGGTCAGGGCGAGGTCGTATCCGTCATGCGTGCCGTCGCGGTCCATGCTCGTCAGGAGTATCTCTCCCGCCCCCCGCTCGACCGCCTCGCGCGCCCACGCGAGGACGTCGCGGCCGGTGGGTACGCGCCCCCCGGCGAGATACGCCTCCCAGCGCTCACCCGCGCCGGCCTCCCGGGCGCGGGATGGCTCCTCAGGGACCGGCGTCGCCCCGCCATCCGAACCCTCCCTCAGACCCGCGCGCCGCGGGTCCGACGGACGGGCCGGCGGCGAGGAGGGCGCCGCGCTGGCAGACGAGAGCGGGTTCCCTGGCACCGAGCGGGACTTTGCGTCGATCGCCAGCACGACGCACTGCGCGCCGAACACCGCGGCGAGCTCGTCGATCAGCTCCGGGCGCTCGAGCGCTGCGGAGTTGACCGAAACCTTGTCCGCGCCAGCATCGAGCACCGCCTGGGCATCGCCGGCCGAACGGATGCCCCCGCCGATCGTGAACGGAACGAACACCTCGTCCGCGGTCCTCCGCGCGAGCTTGGCGATCGTGTCGCGCTTCTCGTGGGTGGCCGTGATGTCCAGGAACACGAGCTCGTCGGCGCCCTCGCGATCGTAGTGGGCGGCCAGCTCGACGGGGTCCCCGGCATCACGGATGTCGACGAATTCGACCCCCTTGACGACCCTGCCCGCGTCGACGTCCAGGCACGGGATGACGCGCTTGAAGTGCACCCGCCCACCGTAGCGGCCGAGTGAACCGATGAGGGCCGTCAGCTCACCGTGGGGCAGGCGGGTCGGCGAGCGCCTGGTGCGCCTGCGTGATCGTGAAGCGCCCCTCGTAGAGCGCCTTGCCGACGATCACCCCGTCTAGGCTATCCAGCTGCTCCTGCGCGCGCAGTTCCACCAGGTGCTCGAGGTCTGACAGCGCTCCTATGCCTCCGGAGTAGATCAGGCGGCCGTGCTCTGCCGCCCTGGCCACCCACACGAGGTCGTCGAGATTCGGACCCGCGAGCATTCCGTCGCGGTCCACGTTCGTGTAGGCGAGCTGGCGCACCCCCCGTTCGATCAGCCCGGCAAAGACCTCCTTGACGTCGACATCGGCCGCCCTCGTCCAGCCCTCGACCACCACCCTACCGGCGCGCACGTCCACCGAGACCATCACCCGCTCCGGGCCATGCCGCTCGAGCGCCGTCTCGAGGAGCTCCGTGTCGGAGAAAGCCGCGGTGCCCAGGATCACGCGCGCGACCCCGGCCTGCAGGGCTTCATCCACCGCCTGCACGGAGCGCAGCCCGCCGCCGTACTGAACCGTTACGTCCAACCCTCTGGCCTGCAGATCCCGCGTGATGCCCTCCAGCTGGCGGATGTGCATCGGGCGACCCTCTCGCGCGCCGTCCAGATCGACGATGTGCAGGTGCCGCGCACCCGCATCGATCCAGCTGCGGGCCGCGGACAGAGGGTCCGGGTCGTAGACCTTCTTGGCGTCGAAGTCTCCCCTCACCAGTCGCACGGCACTGCCGCCGAGGATGTCTATCGCCGGGTAGAGCCTCACGACGCCAGCGGCAGCTGACGCGCGGGGCCGTGAGCGACGCAGATGCGTGCAAAGTTGGCGAGCAGGCGCAGACCGGCCGAGGAGGACTTCTCGGGGTGGAACTGCACGCCGTAGAAGCAGCCCTTCGCGACGGCGCTCACGAATGGCGCGCCGTACTCGGCCGTGCCCAGCACATCCTGCGCAAGGGCTGGTACGGGCGCGAACGAGTGCACGTGATAGAAGGCGCACTTCCGCGGGAGATCCTGGATGAGCGGCGACCGCGAGCTCGAGAAGCGCACCTCGTTCCAGCCGATGTGAGGAAGCTTCAGCGACCCCGCCTGCAGCGCGCGCACCTCGCCGGGGACGATGCCCAGGCCGGCTGCGCCGCCCAGCTCGGTGGAGGAATCGAACGCCAGCTGCATCCCCAGGCAGATCCCCAATACTGGAGTCCCCGCCGCGACGCGCTCGCGCAGAAGCTCGTCCAGGCCGAGCTCACGCAGGTTGTCCATGGCACGCGGAAACGCGCCGACGCCCGGCACCACCAGGCCGGTGGCGGCCCTCAACTGCTCGGGGTCGCTGCTCACGCTGGCGCGCGCACCGACGTGCTCGAGCGCCTTCTCCACCGAGCGGCGGTTGCCCATGCCGTAGTCGACCACCGCGATGTCCACGGGATCCTCAAGCAGAGGGGTCATCCGGTCAGCGTACCCTTCGTGCTCGGCACGCCCGTCTCGGTGGGGTCGATCGCCACCGCCTGGCGCAACGCGCGCGCAAACGCCTTGAACGCAGCCTCGATCATGTGGTGGGTGTTGCTGCCCGCCTCCAAGCGCAGGTGCAGCGTGAGCTTGGCCGCGGCGGCCAGCGCCCGGAAGAACTCCTCCGTGAGCTCGTGTTCGAAGCCCCCGGTGGAACCGGGCGCAAGGTCGGCCTCGAACAGCGCGAACGGCCGCCCGGAGATGTCGATGGCACAGGTCGCCCGCGCCTCGTCCATGGGCGCGGTCGCCGATCCGTAGCGGGCGATGCCCGTACGGTCGCCCAGCGCCTCATCGAGCGCCCGGCCGAGCGCGATCGCGGTGTCCTCGACGGTGTGGTGGGCCCCGGTCTGCAGATCTCCGCTGACCTTCACGTCGAGGTCGATGCGCCCGTGGCGGGCCAGCAGGTCGAGCATGTGATCGAAGAATCCGACGCCGGTATCGCGCGTGCCCATGGCGGTGCCTTCGAGGGTCAGCGTCAGCCGCACGTCGGTCTCGGCGGTCTTGCGGTCGATCGTTGCGCTGCGCGCGCTGGGGTCCGTGTTGGGCATGTCGTTCACTCTCGCTCGGCGGGCCTTTGCTTGAAGGTTATGAGGAGCTCGCGACAGGACCGGAGCCCGCGCGCGCCTCCATCGACTCCGCGTGCACGCCGAACCCCTCGGCGCGCGCGATCGGCGCACCGGCCGCCGCCAGCTTGTCCGTGGCCCGACCGATGCGCACCTCGGCCATCCTGCGACGGAAGTGGCGCGCGGAGAGGGCCGAAGCGAAGCGGGCAGCACCCGAGGTCGGCAGGACGTGGTTGGAACCCGCCACGTAGTCCCCGAACGCCGTGCCGCTCTCGGCTCCAACGAACAGGCAGCCGGCCGAGCGGATCCTGGGAGCGAGCGCTTCCATCTCGCCGCCGATCAGCTGCAGATGCTCAGGCGCGAACGAGTTCGCGAGCCCCAGCGCCTCGTTTGCATCGGAGACCTCGACCAGCGCGAGCGCCGCCCCGCCCCCGGTCGGGCGCTCCCCGGCGAGGCTCCAGAGCGCCTCGTCGAGCGCATCGCCCACCCGCGCGGCGGGCGATGCCGCCACCGCCAGGCTGCCCTCACCGTGCTCGGCCTGCGCGAGCATGTCGAGCGCCACCAGACGGACCTCGCGCTCGCCCGCGTCGCGTCCGAGCAGGACCAGCAGGTCGCTGGGACCCGCGAACCCGTCGATCCCGACCGTCGCGGAGAGCTGGCGCTTGGCCTCCTGCACATACAGGTTGCCCGGGCCCACCACCACGTCGACACGCTTGACCGTCTCGGTGCCGAGGGCGAGCGCGGCGATCGCCTGCGCTCCACCCATGCGATAAACGCGCTCGACGCCGCACAGCCGGCAGGCGCCGAGGATCACGGGGTCGATCTGCCCGTCCGCGCCTGGTGGAGCGCACACGGCGACGTCCACCACTCCCGCCGCGCGCGCCGTCACGACGCCCATCACGACGGTGCTCGCATATGGCGCGCGCCCCCCCGGCACATACACGGCGCTCGCCTCGACCGGCACCTCGCGCAGCACGATCCGCTGTCCCTGCGGCAGGTCGACCGGAACGTCCTCGCCCACCCCGGCCTGGGCCACGAGGGCCACGTTCGCGATCGCCACCTGCAGGCCGGCCACCAGCTCGAGCGGGAGCAGCCTGATCGCCTCGTCGAGCTCCTGCGGCCCGACCACCAGCGGCCTGGGCTCCTCGCCGGCCGTGTCGAACCTGCGCGTGTACTCCCTCACGGCCGCATCCCCTTCGGTCCGCACCCGCGCGAGGATCTCCCGCACCTGGTCCTCGACGACGGCCGCGCCCGGGACGAGCGAGCGCAGATAGGAGCTCGTGGCAGCTACACCGCCGCGGCGCAGCACCTGCTGGGGCTCAACGCGCTCGATCCGCATCTCAGGCGATGCCGGCTGCGGGGAGGCCGCGCAGCTGCTCGAGCAGTCGGTCGATCGAGGCCGCCTTGAGCTTGTGCGCGACCGGGTTGGCGATCAGCCTGGCAGTGCACGAGAAGATCTCCTCGCGCACGACCAGGTTGTTCTCTCGCAGGGTCGTCCCGGTCGCGGTCAGGTCGACTATCGCGTCCACCATCCCGGTCAGCGGCGCGAGCTCCACGGAGCCCTTGACCTCGACGATCTCCGCCTGGCGGCCGGTCTCCTCCAGGTAGCGCGCCGCGATCCGCGGGTACTTGGTGGCGACGCGCATCACGCCCAGGCGCCGCAGCGCCTCGAGCGCCGGGTCCGGGCCTGCCTTGCTCGCCAGCACCATCGTGCAGCGGCCGTAGCCGAGGTCGAGCAGCTCGTAGACCTCGCGGCCGCCCTCGCCGGGTCGCTGCGCGGCCTGCTCCAGCAGCACGTCCTTGCCGGTGACGCCCAGGTCCGCGGCACCGGCCTCGACGTAGGTCGGAACGTCGGAGGGACGCATCGTGATCACCCCGATGTCCTCGAACAGCAGCTTGCGGTCGTTGGCGCGCAGCTCCTCCGTGTCGAGCCCGAGCCCGGCGAGCAGGTCCACCGTTCCTTCGAACAGCGCGCCGCGGGGCACCGCGATGGTCAGCTCCCGCCCGGGGCTCATCGAGGGCGATCCTTGCCGGCAATACGGCCGGCGGGCGGCGACGCGGGTGGCGGACCATCCGCACCCGGGCTCCCGGCCAACGCGTCGCGGCGGGCCGCATTGCCGCCGTCGCCGAGCGACGGGGCGCTGGCAGCCTCGGCGGTGGGCCGCGCCAGCAGCGCCCCCGTGCCGCGCTCCTCCCCGGCGAGAGCTATGTGCAGGCGATCAACGCCCAGCGCGAAGCCGACCGCGGGCAGTTTGCGTCCGAAGCGCCCGAGCAGGTCGTCGTAGCGCCCGCCACCGCCGATCGGGGCGCCGAGGGCAGGGTCGTAGACCTCGAACACCGCGCCCGTGTAGTAGCCGATGTTGCGCACGAGACCGAGGTCGAAGATGACCCGCCCGGCCACGCTCGGCTCCAGCAGTTCGTGCACCCGGCGCAGGCCGGTCACGGCCTCGACCGCCGGCGCCGGCGCATCGGTGAGAACCTCCGGCCCGCCGCGACGCTGGGGCACCGCGAGCATCAGCTCGGCCGTGGCGCCAGACAGGCCCGCGTCGGCGAGCCTGTGTTCGAGGCCGACGAAATCGCGGCGTGCAAGCGAGCTCAGCAGCCCGGAACGTGCCGACTCGGGGATCCTCAGGCTCGCCATCAGGGCGGGGTACATCGAGGCGTCGCCGAGCCCGATCCGGTAGTCCTTGAGGCCGGTCGCGTCCAGGGCGTGGCCCAGCACGGTGAGCGCCTCGGCGGTTCCCTCGGGCGCCGCGGACCCGATCAGCTCGATCCCGGCCTGCAGCAGCTCCCGCTGCTGTCCCCGCTGGGGGCGCACCCCGCGGTAGCAGTGGGCGAAGTAGCAGAAGCGCAGCGGCGGCTCGCTCGTCGGGTAGCGCGTGGCGACCACACGCGCGATCGGCACGGTCATGTCCGAGCGCAGCACCAGCACGGCACCCGACTCGTCGAACACGCGGTAGGCCGGTTGCGCTTCGGCCATGTCGGCCCGAGCCAGCACGGACTCGTACTCCAACGCCGGCGTGTAGATCTCGCCGTAGTCGTGAGCCTCGAACACGGCCCGCAGCGCGTCGGTGATGGCGCGCACCTCGCGCGTCTCTTCGGGAAGCGCGTCGCGCGTGCCGCTGGGAATGGGATGGATCATGGCCTTGCCATTGAAGCGAAGGCTGCCCTCGTCTGCTCGACCGTCGCCCCACGGCGCGCCGCGCCCTGGGCGAGCGCCCGCGGCTACGCCCGCACCGGCTCGGTCGCGACGCGCTCGATGCGGGCGCCCAGATCGCTCAGGCGCTCGTCGATGCGCTCATAGCCGCGGTCGATCTGACGGATGTTGCCGATCTCGCTGCGGCCCTGGGCGCAGAGCGCGGCCAGCAGCATCGCCATGCCGGCGCGGATGTCCGGCGACTCCACGCGCTCGCCGCGCAGGCGCCGCGGGCCGGTGACGATCGCGCGGTGCGGGTCGCACATGACGATGTCCGCACCCATCACGATCAGCTTGTCGGTGAAGATCAGGCGATTCTCGAACATCCACTCGTGCACCAGGATCGACCCCTCCGCCTGAGTTGCCAGAGCCACAGCGATCGATGTCAGGTCGGCGGGGAACGCCGGCCAGGGGCCGTCCTGGATCTTGCTCTTGTACTCCCCCACGTCGGCCTGCGCCACGAGCCGCTGCCCGCCGGGTACCAGCACGTCGTTGCCCTCCAGTTCGGTGTGCAGTCCGAGCCGCTCGAACACGAGGCGGATCATGCGCAGGTCTCCGGGCACCGTGTCCTTGACGCGCAACTCCCCACCGGTCACACCGGCGAGGGCGATGAAGCTGCCGATCTCGATGTGGTCCGGGCCGATGTCGTGCTCGCAGCCATGGAGCTTCTCGGCGCCGCTGACGGTGACCAGGTTCGAGCCGATGCCCTGGATGTCGGCGCCCATCTTCACGAGCATCCGCGCCAGATCCTGCACGTGCGGCTCGCAGGCGGCGTTGCCGATCACCGTCGCGCCTGGGGTGAGCGCCGCCGCCATCAAGGCGTTCTCGGTGGCCATCACCGAGGGCTCGTCCATGAACACGTCGGTGGGCCGCAGTCCGCGCTGCGCGCTGAGCGTGATCTCGCGGGCGCAGTCGACCGTGGCACCCATCGCCCGGAAGGCGTCCAGGTGAGGGTCCAGTCGCCGTCGTCCGATCACGTCACCGCCCGGCGGCGGCATGACCGCTCGGTGAAAGCGCGCGAGCAGCGGCCCCGCCAGCAGGAAGGATGCGCGGATCAACTCGGCCAGCTCGCGCTCGATCTCGACCTCGTGCACGGAAGCGGCGCACAGCGCCACCTCGTTGGGTCCACGCCAGCTCACACGCACGCCGATCGCGCTCAGGATGCTCAGCATCGCGTCGACGTCGCGGATTCGCGGCACGTTGCGCACCACCACCTCGTCCTCCGTGAGGACCGAGCAGGCCAGGATCGCCAGGGCGCCGTTCTTGTTCCCAGCCGGCACCATCACGCCGGACAGAGGGACGCCGCCTTCGATTACGAACTTCTCCATGAGCTTGACGCGCGGCCTGCGGCCCACGCTGGGACCGCTGGCGGGGCGTTTGGCAAGCGTAACAGTCATCTCGACGGTCAAGTTCGAGCCGCACTACCGCGAACCTGCCCGGGGCTACAGACTTCTTCGCGCGCAAGAGCTGGTCGGGTCGCCACTGAAGCGCCCGGTCGCCGCCGCTGCAACTGCCCTTGCAGACAACGGCCGCCCAAGATCGGCTCTGCAGAGCCGATCCATCGGCGCCCGGGCGATCACGCCGCCCACGTGCGAGCGACTTCCGTCCGCGTGCGCCCCTAGCTTACGAACACATGTTCCCATGGCCGCAAGCCTCAATGCTCGCGCAGCGCGCGCTCGGTGCGATCCGCCTCAGCCGCTCGTTCCTCATGGACGAGCTGCGCCCGGTCGAGGACGAGCACGATGTCGGCTGGGAGGCCGATCGGGACGGGTGCAACCTCGAGGCACACCCGCACCGGGCGCTGCTGCGCGTGCGAGCCATCGGCGACCGAGGCGACCGGCGACGACCCGGCCAGCCGCAGCCCCCTGCGCACGTCTGCCTCTCGCCGGTGGCAGCACGAGCGATCTCGCGACCCGCCCGGGAGCAGACCGCCGACCGAATACGAAGGTCGCCGGGATCGAGCGCCCCACCGGAGCCCCCCGACCGCCCGCGGCTCGCTGGCGGGGACCGTGCGCAAGAGTCCAGGATCGGTCCCTAGCAGCCGCCATCCTGCCGGGAGGAGATCATCTCTATGGAGCGGCGGGTTACCGTGATCACCCTGGGCGTGGCGGATCTCGCATCCGCCCCGGCCTTCTGCGAGGCACTTCAATGGCAGAACGCATCCCTCTCGGACTCAGACGTGGAGGCCTCCCAGGCCGCTGGCTCGGTGCTCTCGCTCTGGGATCGCGAAAGCCTCGCCGAGGACAGCGGCGTCGCCCTCGGCGGCGGCATCGGCGGCGCGCCCCTCGCGCATAACTTGGCCACGCCCCACAAGGTCGACGAGCTCATCGCCGGAGCGGCAGAGGCGGGTGCCGTGATCGCGCGAGCGGCGGCCGAGACGTTCTGGGGACGCTACTCGGGCGTCTTCCTTGCCCCGACGGGCTTCCCTCGCAGATCGCCCAAGATCCGCACCCGACCCTTCGGCCGGACAGCTAGCTCACGCTGGCCGCCCGACTCCGGCCGGGCACGCGCCGGCCGCGGGTGGCGCCCGGTAACACCCTGGAACGCAGACGGGCCGCCCGAAGGCGGCCCGTCTGCTCAAGAAACCGGCGGCGTCCTACTCTCCCAGGCCCTTGCGAGCCAAGTACCATCGGCGCTGAGGGGCTTAACTGCTCTGTTCGGAATGGGAAGAGGTGTTTCCCCCTCGCCAAGGCCACCGGAAAAAGATGAGAGACCACGCCCCCGGTCCTTCAAAACTGCACAGCGCCACAGCAGGTATCAAATATCCGTCAAGCCCTCGACCCATTAGTACCGGTCTCCTTCGAGCGTTACCGCCCTTCCAGATCCGGCCTATCAACCTGGTGGTCTACCAGGGGTCTTACTCCCTCGAGGGGATGGGAGAGCTCATCTTGAGGCCGGCTTCCCGCTTAGATGCCTTCAGCGGTTATCCGATCCACACGTAGCTAGCCTGCGATGCCCTTGGCAGGACAACAGATACACCAGAGGTGCGTTCATCCCGGTCCTCTCGTACTAGGGACAAATCCTCTCAACTCTCCAACGCCCACGGCAGAT
>Ga0209048_10004040_pt1 | contig 14101 bp, 14 predicted proteins | sample FrelakmetCRP12CR_FD_187146 | JGI IMG/M metagenome (GOLD analysis project Ga0209048, IMG submission 187146) | Freshwater lake sediment microbial communities from the University of Notre Dame, USA, for methane emissions studies - CRP12 CR (SPAdes)... | ecosystem: Environmental > Aquatic >... | reverse complement strand
GAAATTGGTAGACACGCTGTCTTGAGGGGGCAGTGGCGTAAGCCGTGGGAGTTCGAGTCTCCCCGTCGGCACCAGAATCGAGCACGAGACATGGGACGGCCCTGATGCTGGAACAGTACGTACCGATACTGCTTTTCATCGGCCTCGGGCTCGTGATCGGCGTTGTGCTCCTTTCCCTCGGCACGCTCGTGTCGCCGAACCACCCGGATCCCGAGAAGCTCTCGCCATACGAATGCGGCTTCGAGGCGTTCGAGGACGCGCGGATGAAGTTCGACGTCCGCTATTACCTCGTTGCCATCCTCTTCATCCTGTTCGACCTCGAGATCGCATTCCTATTTCCGTGGGCCATCGTCCTGCAGGAGATCGGCTTCTTCGGGTACGCCGCGATGATGGTGTTCCTCGGAGTGCTCGTCGTCGGATTCGTCTACGAGTGGAAGAAAGGTGCGCTCGAATGGGAGTAGCCATGCGAGCCGAGGAGCGGGGGCCCCGGCCGCAGGCCGGGGATGCGACTGGGGCGAGCAGGGCTGCTGCCGACACGCAGCGCTGCACGCGGCTGTTCGCGCTCAAGGAGGCGGCCGGCGCGAGCGACCAAGGAATTCTGACGTGGGCATAGAAGGCGTCCTCGAGAAGGGCTTCGTCACCACCACCGCCGATGCGCTGATCAACTGGGCGCGCAACGGCTCGATGTGGCCGATGACGTTCGGCCTCGCCTGCTGCGCCGTGGAGATGATGCACGCCGGCGCGGCGCGCTACGACCTCGACCGCTTCGGCATCGTGTTCCGGCCGAGCCCGCGCCAGTCCGACGTCATGATCGTCGCCGGCACGCTCTGCAACAAGATGGCGCCCGCGCTGCGCAAGGTCTACGACCAGATGCCGGAGCCGCGCTGGGTCATCTCGATGGGCTCCTGCGCGAACGGCGGCGGCTACTACCACTATTCGTATTCGGTCGTCCGCGGCTGCGACCGCATCGTTCCGGTCGACATCTACATTCCCGGCTGCCCGCCGACGGCGGAGGCGACGCTCTACGGCATCCTGCAGCTCCAGAACAAGATCTGGCGGACCAACACGATCGCGCGCTGATGGCCACCCGAATCGAAGCGCTGGCCGCGGCGCTCCCCGCGGCGCTGGGAGACAGGCTCGCGACCGTCACGGTTGCGCTCGGCGAAGTGACGGCCGAGGCGTGGAGCGCGGATCTCGGCGCGACGATGCGGTTGCTGCGCGACCGTCCCGAATTCCGCTTCGAGATGCTGGTCGACGTGTGCGGCGTCGACTACTCGACCTACGGCAACGGCGAGCGCAGCGGGCCGCGGTTCGCCGCTGTCTATCACCTGCTCTCGCTCGCGAACAACCATCGCCTGCGCGTGCGCGTCTTCGCGCCCGACGACGCGTTTCCGGTCATCCCGAGCGTCATTGACGTGTGGCCGGTGGCGAACTGGTTCGAGCGGGAGGCCTTCGACCTCTACGGCATCGTGTTCACCGGGCACCCGGACCTCCGCCGGCTGCTGACCGATTACGGATTCATCGGCCACCCGTTCCGCAAGGACTTTCCGCTGTCGGGCCACGTCGAGATGCGCTACGACCCCGAGCAGGGCCGCGTGATCTACCAGCCGGTCACGATCGAGCCGCGCGAGGTAACGCCGCGCGTGATCCGCGAATCGAGCTACGGCGTCGGCAAGTAGCGCGCAGGAACGTCGACTTGGCCGAGATCCGCAACTACACCATGAACTTTGGCGTTCGCCGCCTCGCGGCGCAGGCGCCGCTCGGCTTGACTTGCGGCCGCAAGTCAGCGAACGCACCAACAAGGCGCTTCGCATGCGCTCGCGGCGTGTTGTGGGCCCGACCGGGGCATTGCTGAGGCCCGAAGTCCATGGCAGAAATTCGCAACTACACCATGAACTTCGGGCCTCAGCACCCGGCTGCGCACGGGGTGCTGCGGCTCGTGCTGGAGCTCGACGGCGAGGTGATCCAGCGCGCCGATCCGCACATCGGGCTCCTGCACCGGGCGACCGAGAAGCTCGCCGAGCACAAGACGTACCTGCAGTCGGTCCCGTACATGGACCGGCTCGACTACGTTTCGATGATGTGCAACGAGCACGCATACTGCATGGCGATCGAGCGGCTGCTCGGCATCGAGGTGCCGATCCGTGCGCAGTACATCCGCGTGATGTTCGACGAGCTCACCCGGATCCTCAACCACCTGCTGTGGCTCGGCTGTCACTCGCTCGACGTCGGCGGCATGACGACGTTCCTCTACTGCTTCCGCGAGCGCGAGGACCTGTTCGACATGTACGAGGCCGTCTCGGGCGCGAGGATGCACGCCGCGTACTACCGGCCGGGCGGCGTCTACCGCGACCTCCCGGACCGGATGCCGCAGTACCAGGCGCAGCACACGCGCAGCGAGCGCGGAATGGCGGCGCTCAACGCCAACCGGCAGGGCTCGCTGCTCGATTTCATCGAGGATTTCACGCGGCGCTTTCCCGGGTACGTCGACGACTACGAGACCCTGCTCACCGAGAACCGGATCTGGAAGCAGCGTACGGTCGGCATCGGCATCGTGTCCGCCGAGCGGGCGATGGCGCTGGGATTCACCGGCGCGATGCTGCGCGGCTCCGGCGTGCCGTGGGACCTGCGCAAGAAGCAGCCGTACGAGGTCTACGACCGGATGGACTTCGACATTCCGGTCGGCACGAAGGGCGATTGCTACGACCGGTACCTGGTCCGCGTCGAGGAAATGCGCCAGTCGAACCGCATCGTCCGCCAGTGCATCGACTGGCTGCGAGTCAATCCGGGGCCCGTGATCGCCGGGAGCCACAAGGTCGCGCCGCCCTCGCGCGAGGCGATGAAGGAAGACATGGAAGCGCTGATTCACCACTTCAAGCTCTTCACCGAGGGCATGCACGTCCCGCCGGGCGAGGCCTACGCGGCGATCGAGCATCCGAAGGGCGAATTCGGCGTCTACATCATTTCCGACGGCGCGAACAAGCCGTACCGGGTCAAGCTGCGTCCGCCGGATTACCCGCACCTCGCGGCGCTGGACGAGATGTCCCGCGGGCACATGATCGCGGACGTCGTCGCGATCATCGGCACGCAGGACGTCGTGTTCGGGTCGATCGACCGATGAAGCGCCGCGCGCCCGCGTCGCCCGCCCCTGACCGTCGGAATCGCTGACCGCATGGACCCGATGCTTTCTCCGCAGGCACTCGAGCGAATCGATCGCGAGATCGCGAAATACCCGGCCGACCAGAAGCAGTCGGCGGTGATGTCGGCGCTCGCGATCGCGCAGGACGAGAAGGGCTGGCTCGCGACGGAGACGATGGACTTCGTCGCGCACTACCTTGGCATGCCGCCGGTCGCCGTGTACGAAGTGGCGACGTTCTACACGATGTACAACCGCGAGCCGGCCGGCCGGTACAAGCTGACGGTCTGCACGAACCTGCCCTGCGCGCTGCGCGACGCGGTGAAGTCGACCGAGCACCTGAAGCGCAAGCTCGGCATCGAATTCAACGAGACCACGGCGGACGGGCTGTTCACGCTGAAGGAGGGCGAATGCATGGGCGCCTGCGGCGACGCGCCGGTGCTGCTCGTCAACAACAAGCGCATGTGCAGCTACATGCAGCCGGAGAAGCTCGACGCGCTGCTCGCCGAACTGAAGGCGGCCGCCGGCGGGAGCGGCGATTGACATGAGCGGATCCGCGCGCCTGCTCGACTACGGCCCCGACGCGATCCTGATGGCCGGCCTCACCGGGGAGAACTGGCGCCTCGCCGATTACGTCGCGCGCGGCGGCTACGCGGCGCTGCGCAAGCTCGTCACGGAGAAGGTCCCGCCGGCGACGGTCATCGCGGAAGTCAGGAAGTCGGCGCTGCGCGGCCGCGGCGGCGCGGGATTCCCGACCGGGCTCAAATGGAGCTTCATGCCGCAGCAATACGCGGGCGAGAAGATCCTCGTCTGCAATTCGGACGAGGGCGAGCCGGGAACATTCAAGGACCGCGACATCCTGCGCTACAACCCGCATGCGCTGATCGAGGGCATGGCGATCGGCGCCTACGCGATGGGCTGCACGCGCGGCTACAACTACGTCCACGGCGAGATCTGGGAAACGTACGAGCGCTGCGAGGCGGCGCTGGCCGAGGCGTACGACGCCGGCTTCCTCGGCAACGATATCCTGGGGTCGGGCTGGAGCTTCCACCTCTACAATCACCACGGCTACGGCGCCTACATCTGCGGCGAGGAAACCGCGCTGCTGGAGTCGCTCGAGGGCAAGAAGGGGCAGCCGCGGTACAAGCCGCCGTTTCCGGCGAGCTACGGCCTCTACGGCAAGCCGACGACGATCAACAACACCGAGACCTTCGCGGCGGTGCCGTGGATCATCAACCACGGCGGCGAGGCGTTCCTGGAGCTCGGCAAGCCGAACAACGGCGGCACCAAGATATTCTCGGTCTCCGGCGACGTCCTGCGCCCCGGCAATTTCGAGGTGCGGCTCGGCACGCCGTTCGCGAAGCTCCTCGAGATGGCGGGCGGCGTGCGCGGCGGCCGCAAGCTGAAGGCCGTGATCCCGGGCGGATCGTCGATGCCCGTGCTGCCCGGCGACGTCATGATGGGCTGTGACATGGATTACGACTCGATCGCGAAAGCGGGTTCGATGCTCGGGTCGGGCGCCGTGATCGTGATGGACGAGACGCGCTGCATGGTGAAGTCGCTGCTGCGGCTCTCCTATTTCTACTACGAGGAGTCCTGCGGCCAGTGCACGCCCTGCCGCGAGGGCACCGGCTGGCTGTGGCGCGTCGTCAACCGGATCGAGCACGGGCAGGGCAGGAACGAGGACCTCGACCTGCTAACGTCGGTCGCCGACAACATCGCCGGCCGGACGATCTGCGCGCTGGGCGACGCCGCAGCGCTGCCGGTGAAGAGCTTCGTCAGGCATTTCCGCGACGAATTCCAGCACCATATCGACCACAAGCGCTGTCTTGTGCCCGTGTATGTCTAGGCCCGCCGCCACGCCATGCTGAACATAGAGATCGACGGCAGGAAGATCGAGGTCGCGCCCGGCAGCACCGTGATGGATGCCGCGCACACGCTCGGCATCTACGTGCCGCATTTCTGCTGGCACAAGAAGCTCTCGATCGCGGCCAATTGCCGGATGTGCCTCGTGCAGGTCGAGAAGGCGCCCAAGCCGCTGCCCGCCTGCGCGACGCCAGTCGCCGAGGGCATGAAGGTCTGGACGGCGTCCGAGCAGGCGAAGCAGGCGCAGCGCAGCGTGATGGAATTCCTGCTGATCAACCACCCGCTCGACTGCCCGATCTGCGACCAGGGCGGCGAATGCCAGCTGCAGGACCTCGCCGTCGGCTATGGCGGCTCGGCCACGCGCTACAACGAGCCGAAACGCGTCGTGTTCCGCAAGGAGCTGGGACCGCTCGTCGCCGCCGAGGAGATGACGCGCTGCATCCAGTGCACGCGCTGCGTCCGCTTCGGGCAGGAAATCGCCGGCGTGATGGAGCTCGGGATGATCGGCCGCGGCGAGCATTCGGAAATCGTCGCGTTCGTCGGTCGCAACGTCGACTCCGAGCTCTCCGGCAACATGATCGACGTCTGCCCGGTCGGCGCGCTGACGTCGAAGCCGTTCCGCTACGCGGCCCGGACATGGGAGCTCGTGCGCCGCAAGTCGGTCTCGCCCCACGATGCGCACGGCAGCAACCTGATTGTGCAGATCAAGAACGATCGCGTGCTGCGCGTGCTGCCGCTAGAGAACGAGGCCGTCAACGAGTGCTGGATCTCCGACAAGGACCGGTTCTCGTACGAGGCGCTCGCCTGCGACGAGCGGCTCGCGACGCCGATGGTCCGGGAGAACGGCCAATGGCGCAGCGTCGACTGGCACCTGGCGCTCGACCGCGTCGCCGACGGCTTGAAGGACGTCGTCGCGAAGCACGGCGGCTCTGCCATCGGCACGATCGTGTCGCCGCACGCGACGGTCGAGGAGATGGCGCTCGCAGCCAGGCTTTCGCGCGCGCTCGACTCCGACAGCATCGACTTCCGGCTGCGGCAATCGGATTTCCGCGGCGACGGGAGCGGCGCGGGCGTTCCATGGCTGGGGATGCCGATCGCGGACGTCGAGCGCCTCGACCGCGCGCTCGTCGTTGGCAGCTTCCTGCGCAAGGACCATCCGCTGCTCGCGCAGCGGCTGCGCAAGGCGGCGCGGCACGGCGCGCAGATTTCGCTGCTCCAGGCGGTCACCGACGATTCGCTGATCCGCGTCGCGCATTCGCTGGTCGCGCCGCCGTCGCATTGGAGCCAGTCGCTCGCCGAAATCGTCGTCGCCGCGGCGATTGGCGCCGGCAAGCCGATTCCGGGCGCGCTGGCGCAGGTCGAGCCCACGGCCGCGGCGCAGGTCATCGCGGCGGGCCTTCTCACGGGCGAGCGCAAGGCCGTGCTGCTCGGCAACGGCGCGGAGCAGCATGCCGACGCGTCGCAGCTGCGGGCACTCGCGCAGGCGCTGTGCGAAATCACCGGCGCCACGCTGGGCTGTCTCACCGAGGCGGCAGGCAGCGTCGGCGGCTACGTCGCCGGCGCATTGCCGCAGGCGAAGGGCCTGAACGCGCGGGCGATGCTCGAGGACCCGCGCAGGGCGTACGTGGTTCTCGGCGCCGAGCCCGACTTCGATTGCGCCAACCCGGTCGCCGCGCGCGCCGCGCTGGACAACGCGGATTTCGTCGTCGCGCTGTCGCCGTTCCGGCACGGCACCGAATGGGCCGACGTGCTGCTGCCGATCGCGCCGTTCACCGAGACCGCGGGCACGTTCGTGAGTTGCGAGGGCCGAATCCAGAGCTTCGGAGGCGTCGCGCCGCCGTTTGCCGACGCGCGGCCCGCGTGGAAGGTCCTGCGCGTGCTGGGATCGCTGCTCGGCCTGCCGGGGTTCGATTTCGACTCGATCGAGGACGTGCGCGCCGCGGTGCTCCCGGCGCAGGCCGAGCTCGCCGCGCGCCTTGGAAACGGCGCATCGATCGCGATCGCGCCGCCCGCTGCCGCTGCGCCTGGCCTCGAGCGCATCGCCGACGTGCCGATTCATTTTGCCGATCCGCTTGCGCGCCGCGCGCCGTCGCTGCAGCAGACGAGCGACGCGAAGCCGCCGCGCGCACGGATGGCGGCGGTGACGATGCAGCGACTCGGCGTCGCCGACGGCGCGATGGTCAGGGTGCGGCAGGGGCGCGGCGAGGCGGTGCTGACCGCGGCCGTCGACGCGACGGTTCCGGCGAACGTGGTGCGGATCGCCGCGGCGCACCGGTCGACCTGCGGGCTCGAGGGCCTCTCGGGCCCCGTCGTGGTCGAGGCATGCCGATGAATGCGGTGCTGGCACCCGTCGCGCAATTCTTCGGTTCGGGCTGGCCACTCATCTGGACGTCTGTGAAGATCGTCGTGATGGTCGTGGTGCTGATCATCTGCGTCGCCTACCTCACGCTGGCCGAGCGCAAGGTGATCGGCTGGATGCAGGTGCGGATCGGCCCGAACCGCGTCGGTCCGTTGGGCCTGCTGCAGCCGTTCGCCGACACGTTCAAGCTCATGTTCAAGGAAATCATCCTCCCTTCGGGCGCGAACCGGTACCTGTTCTACCTCGCGCCGCTGCTGTCGATCGGCACGGCGATCGCTGCCTGGGCGGTGGTTCCTCTCGACGACGGCGCGGTGATCGCCGACATCAATGCCGGGCTGCTCTACCTCGTCGCGATGACGTCGGTGGGCGTCTACGGGATCATCCTCGCCGGATGGGCGTCGAACTCGAAATACGCATTCCTCGGCTGCCTGCGCTCCGCCGCGCAGATCGTCTCGTACGAGATCGCGATGGGCTTCGCGCTGGTCGGGGTTCTGATGGCGGCCGGCAGCCTCAATCTTTCCGACATCGTCCGCGGCCAGCAGGGTGGCGCCGCGTACTGGTACCTGTGGCCGCTGCTGCCGCTGGCAGTCGTGTATTTCGTCTCGGGCCTCGCCGAGACCAACCGCCATCCGTTCGACGTCGCCGAGGGCGAATCGGAGATCGTCGCGGGGTTCCACGTCGAGTACTCGGGGATCACGTTCGCCGTGTTCTTCCTCGCTGAGTACATGAACATGATCCTCATCGCGGCGCTCACGTCGATCATGTTCCTCGGCGGCTGGCTCTCGCCGTGGCCGGGGCTCAACGACGTCACGTTTCCGGGGACCGGAATGCACCCATTCGGCGACGGGCTCCCCTGGTTCCTGCTCAAGATAGGCGCTGTGTTGTTCATGTTCCTGTGGGTGCGGGCGACGTTCCCGCGCTACCGCTACGACCAGATCATGCGGCTCGGCTGGAAGGTCTTCATTCCGGTGACGCTGGTCTGGATCGTGTTCCTCGGCGCGGTGATGCAGACGCGCTGGGCCGGGCTTTTCCACTGACCGGCGGGCGCGGACATGCTCGATCGCCTGAAGACTTTCGCAAGGACGTGGCTGCTGCTGGAGCTGGGGCGCGGCCTCATGCTGACCGGGCGGCACATGTTCGCGCGCAAGGTCACCGTGCAGTTCCCGGAGGAGAAGACGCCGCAGGGCCCGCGCTTCCGCGGCCTGCACGCGCTGCGCCGCTATCCGAACGGCGAGGAACGCTGCATTGCCTGCAAGCTCTGCGAGGCGGTCTGTCCGGCGCTCGCCATCACGATCGAGTCCGAGCAGCGCGCCGACGGCACGCGCCGCACGACACGCTACGACATCGACCTCGTCAAGTGCATCTTCTGCGGGTTCTGCGAGGAGAGCTGCCCGGTCGACTCGATCGTGGAGACGCGCATCCTCGAATACTGCGGCGAGAAGCGCGGCGACCTCTACATGACGAAGGAAATGCTGCTCGCCGTCGGCGACCGGTACGAGGCGCAGATCGCGAAGGACCGCGCCGAGGACGCCAAGTACCGATGAGCGCGCGAGGCGAAGCCCAGACCCGCAGGGCCGCTCGCGCGCGAAGCGGAAGACGGCCGACGCGCCGCGCGTTGAACCGGTGTTGCGCGCACAGGGAGGCCGCGCGATGAGCGTGACCGGCATCCTGTTCTATGTCTTCGCCGCGATCCTCGTGTTCGCGGCGCTGCGCGTCGTGACCGCCCGCAACCCGGTGCACGCGGCGTTGTGGCTGGTGCTCGCGTTCTTCACCGCCGCGGCGCACTGGCTGATGCTGCGCGCCGAGTTCCTCGCCATCGTCCTGGTGCTGGTCTACGTCGGCGCGGTGATGGTGCTGTTCCTCTTCGTCGTGATGATGCTGGACGTCAACTTCGACGTCCTGCGCAAGGAATTTCGCAGCTACCTGCCGGTCGGCGCGGGCGTCGGCGTGCTGGTCGTCGTCGAGATGGCGCTGGTGCTGCTGTCGAACCGCCTGCAGGGCGTCGTCGGCGGCGGCGCCGCGGTCGTGCCCGGCGGGAGCAACACGAAGGCGCTGGGCGCGCTGCTCTACACGGAATACGTCTATCCGTTCGAGATCGCGGCGGTAATCCTGCTGGTGGCGATCATCGCGGCGATCGTGCTAACGCACCGGCAGCGGCGGACCAGCCGGCATCAGGATCCCGGACTGCAGGTGAAGGTCCGGGCAAAGGACCGTCTGCGGGTGCTGTCGATGGCGCCGGAGAAGAAGGATGTGTAGCCGCGCAACCGGCTTTCCGCGGAACCGCCGCGCGGCGACCGCGCCCCCGCGCACCGCGACGGCCCGCTCACGCGGAATTTCGCAGGGAGAGTGACGGTGCTCTCGATCGCCGCGCCGACGCTGTCGCACTATCTCGTGCTGGGCGCGATCCTTTTCGCCATCAGCATGGCCGGGATCTTCCTCAATCGCCGCAACGTGCTCATCATGCTGATGGCGATCGAGCTGATGCTGCTCGCCGTGAACATGAACTTCATCGCATTCTCGAGCTTCCTGGGCGACATGGCCGGGCAGGTGTTCGTGTTCTTCATCCTGACCGTCGCCGCGGCCGAATCGGCCATCGGGCTCGCGATCCTCGTCCTCCTGTTCCGCAACGTCGGGTCGATCGACGTCGAGGACCTCGACCGGCTGAAGGGTTGATCGCGTGCTGACCATGCAGCAACTCTATCTGCTCGTGCCCGTCGCACCGCTCGTCGCGGCGATCGTCGTCGGCCTCGCCGGCGCGACGCTCAGCCGCGCGTGGTCGCATCGGCTCTGCATCGCCGGCGTCGCGATCTCGACGGTGGCGTCGATCCTGGTGCTGCGCGACGTGATGGCCGGCCACGTCTTCAACGGCGACGTCTACACGTGGCTGCAGTCGGGCACGTTCAAGCTGTCGATCGGGTTCCTGATCGATCCGCTGACCGCGACGATGATGGTCGTCGTGACCTTCGTGTCGCTCATGGTGCACGTCTACACGATCGGCTACATGGAGGAAGATCCCGGGTACACGCGGTTCTTCAGCTACATCTCGCTCTTCACTTTCGCGATGCTGATGCTCGTGATGAGCAACAACTTCCTCCAGCTCTTCTTCGGCTGGGAGGGGGTCGGCCTGGTGTCGTACCTGCTGATCGGGTTCTGGTACACGCGCGAGACCGCGATCTACGCGAACCTCAAGGCATTCCTCGCCAATCGCGTCGGCGACTTCGGCTTCATCCTGGGGATCGGCCTCATCCTCGCGTATTTCGGCACACTCGATTACGCCCCCGTCTTCGCGGAGGCGAAGGGGCTGGCCGCGACGTCGATCAACCTGTGGGGCGACCGGCAGGTGCTCCTGCTGACGGCGATCACGATCGGGCTCTTCGTCGGCGCGATGGGTAAGAGCGCGCAGGTGCCGCTGCACGTGTGGCTGCCGGACTCGATGGAAGGCCCGACGCCGATCTCCGCGCTGATCCACGCGGCGACGATGGTGACGGCGGGGATCTTCATGGTCGCGCGGATGAGCCCGCTTTTCGAGCTCTCCGACACGACGCTTGCGTTCGTCACGTTCATCGGCGCGACCGGGGCGCTGTTCCTCGGCATCCTCGGCACGGTCCAGAACGACATCAAGCGCGTCGTCGCCTATTCGACGCTGTCGCAGCTGGGGTACATGACCGTCGCGCTGGGCGTCTCGGCCTACTCCGCGGCGATTTTCCACCTGATGACGCACGCGTTCTTCAAGGCGCTGCTGTTCCTCGGCGCGGGCTCGGTGATCATCGCGCTCCATCACGTGCAGGACCTGCGACAGATGGGAGGATTGCGCAGGTACATGCCGATCACCTACGCGACGATGCTGATCGGCAGCCTGGCGCTCTGCGGCATCCCGCCGTTCGCCGGCTTCTTCTCCAAGGACGCGATCATCGAGGCCGTGCAACTGTCGACGATCGCCGGGCACGGCTACGCCTACCTCTGCGTCGTGGCCGGCGTCTTCGTGACGGCCTTCTATTCGTTCCGCCTGATCTTCATGACGTTTCACGGCGCGCCGCGGTTCGATGCAGACGGCGCCGCGGCGCATGCGGCGCCGCCGGCGGGCGATCATCACGACCATGACCACGGCCACGCGGCGGGTCCGCCGAAGGAGAGCCCCTGGGTCGTCACGCTGCCGCTCGTTCTGCTGGCCATTCCTTCCGTGCTCGCAGGCTGGGTCTTCGTCGAGCCGATGCTGGTCGGGAACTTCTTCGGCAGTTCGATCGTCGTGCGACCCGAGCATCCGGCGATCTGGGAATTCAAGGCCGAATGGCGCAGCGTGGGCGCGTTCGTGCAGCACGGAGTGTTGAGCCTGCCATTCTGGCTGGCGCTGGCCGGCATCGCTGCGGCGTGGTACCTGTACATCGTCAAGCCGGCGCTGCCGGGCCGGATCAGGGCAGCGCTGGGCCCGGTTTACACGCTGCTCGACAACAAGTACTACTTCGACCGCTTCAACGACTGGTTCCTCGCCGGCGGCGCGCGGCGCCTCGGCACGTTCCTCAAGAACGTCGGCGACGCCTCGATCATCGACGGATTCTTCGTCAACGGCACGGCGAAGGTGATCGGCTGGTCGGCGGCGCTGATGCGGCACATGCAGTCTGGATACGTGTATCACTATGCATTCACAATGATCATCGGCCTCTTCGCGCTGCTGAGCTGGTACGTCCACTGACGCGATGACGACGATGCCCTACATCACTCTCGCCATCTTCCTGCCCATCGCATTCGGCGTGGGCGTCCTCTTCGTCAACCGCGACGAGGACGCGCCTGTCGCCCGCCGGATCGCGCTGGTCGGCGCTTTCGCGTCGTTCCTCGTCACGCTGCCGCTGTGGTTCCAGTTCACGCTCGGCACCTCGGACATGCAGTTCGTCGAGCGCGGCGAATGGATACCGCGCTTCGACATTCACTATTTCGTCGGCGTCGACGGCATCTCGATGCCGTTCGTGCTGCTGAACAGCCTGATGACGCTGTTCGTCGTCTGGTCGGCGTGGGAGGCGATCCGGACGCGCGTCGCGCAGTACATGGCGGCGTTCCTGATCCAGTCGGGCCTCATCAACGGCGCGTTCTGCGCGCTCGACGGCATGCTGTTCTACGTGTTCTTCGAGGCGATGCTGATCCCGATGTACCTCATCATCGGCGTCTGGGGCGGTCCGAACCGCGTCTACGCGGCGATCAAGTTCTTCCTTTACACGCTGCTGGGTTCGCTGCTGATGCTGGTGGCGCTGATCTACCTCTACAACGTCTCGGAGACGTTCTCGATCGTCGAGTGGTATCAGGTTCCGCTCGCGCTGCCGGTGCAGGTGCTGCTCTTCGTCGCATTCTTCCTGTCGTTCGCCGTCAAGGTGCCGATGTGGCCGCTGCACACCTGGCTGCCGGACGCGCACCCGGAGGCGCCGACCGGCGGCTCGGTGATCCTGGCGGCGATCACGCTCAAGATCGGCGCGTACGGCTTCGTGCGCTTCGTGCTGCCGATCCTGCCCGACGCGAGCCGCTACCTGACCGGCTTCGTCATCGCGTTGTCGCTGATCGCGATCATCTACATCGGCTTCGTCGCGCTGATGCAGACCGACATGAAGCGGCTGATCGCCTATTCGTCGATCGCGCACATGGGATTCGTGACGCTCGGCTTCTTCATGTTCAGCCAGCTCGGCGTCGAGGGTGGGCTGGTGCAGATGATCTCGCACGGCTTCGTGTCCGCGGCGCTGTTCCTCTGCGTCGGCGTGATGTACGACCGCATGCACACGCACCGGATCGCCGATTTCGGCGGCGTCGTGAACACGATGCCGAAGTTCGCCGCCTTCATGATGCTGTTCTCGATGGCCAATGTTGGGCTGCCCGGCACGTCGGGATTCGTCGGCGAATTCCTGGTGATCCTCGCGGCGGTCAAGTCGAACCTGTGGCTCGGATTCGCGGCCGCGACGACGATGATCCTCGGCGCCGCCTACACGCTCTGGATGTACAAGCGCGTCATCTACGGCCCCGTGGCGAACGAGAATGTCGCGAAACTGACCGACATCAACCGGCGCGAGTTCTGGCTGCTGGCGGCCGTCGCCGCCGGCGTCCTCGCGATAGGCGTCTACCCGAAACCGCTGATCGACGTGATGCATTCGTCGGTCGCCGACCTGCTGACGCACGTCGCCAGGAGCAAACTGTGACGCCCCGGGCTCCGCAATGACGATTCCAAGCCTCTTTCCGGTGCTGCCCGAGGTGGTCCTGCTCGCGGCGGCCTGCGCCATCCTGATCCTCGACCTGTTCCTGCCGGAAGAGCAGAAGCGCATTAGCTACTGGCTCACGCAGCTCACCCTCGTCGCTTGCGCGACGATCACCGTCGTGACCGCCCGTCCGGAGTCTGTCCTGGCAATGAACGGCCTCGTCGTCGACGACATGCTGTCCGACCTTCTGAAGTTCTTCACCTACGTGTCGGTGTCGCTGACGCTGTTCTTCTCGCGCGATTACCTGACGGCGCGCGGGCTGTTCCGCGGCGAGACGTTCGTGCTGGCGCTTTTCACGCTGCTCGGCATGATGGTGATGATCTCGGCCGCGAACTTCCTCACGCTCTACATGGGGCTCGAGCTGCAGGCGCTGTCGCTCTACGCGCTGGTCGCGATGGACCGGACGGCGAAGCGCGCCTCGGAAGCCGCGATGAAGTATTTCGTGCTCGGGGCGCTCGCCTCGGGAATGCTGCTGTACGGGATGTCGATGGTCTATGGCGCCACCGGCTC
>Ga0209048_10004039_pt1 | contig 14103 bp, 12 predicted proteins | sample FrelakmetCRP12CR_FD_187146 | JGI IMG/M metagenome (GOLD analysis project Ga0209048, IMG submission 187146) | Freshwater lake sediment microbial communities from the University of Notre Dame, USA, for methane emissions studies - CRP12 CR (SPAdes)... | ecosystem: Environmental > Aquatic >... | reverse complement strand
GACGGCTGACGCGTTCGACCGACTCGAGCTGGTCCTCGAAGATGGCCTTGGAGTCGTAGAGCAACCTGCCGATCAGCGTGCTCTTTCCGTCGTCGACCGAGCCGGCGGTGGCCAGGCGGAGCAGCTCCATCAGAAGTAGCCCTCTCGCTTCCGGTCCTCCATTGCCGCCTCGCTCACCCGGTCGTCCGCCCGGGTGGCGCCGCGCTCGGTGAGACGGGATGCAGCCACCTCGATGACGATTTCCACGGCCGAGGCCGCGTCCGACTCCACCGCGCCGGTGCAGGTCATGTCGCCCACCGTCCGGTAGCGCACCGTGACCTCGAAGATCTCCTCGTCGTCGCCGGGTGAGGTGTGCGGGCCGACAGCCAGCAGCATGCCGTCCCGACGGAACACCCGGCGTCGATGCGAATAGTAGATGGACGGAAGATCGACCTGCTCGTCCACGACGTACTGCCAGATGTCCAGCTCGGTCCAGTCCGACAGCGGGAACACCCGGATGTGCTCCCCTGCCCGATGTCGCCCGTTGAACAGCGACCAGAGCTCGGGCCGCTGGTTCTTCGGGTCCCACTGCCCGAACTCGTCCCTGAAGGAGAAGACGCGCTCCTTGGCCCTGGCCTTCTCCTCGTCTCTCCGGGCCCCACCGAAGACTGCGTCGAACCGGTGTTCACTGATGGCGTCCAGGAGGGTCCGGGTCTGCAGTCGATTGCGCGACGGATTGAGCCCCGGCTCCTCGGTGACCCGCCCGGCGTCGATCGAGTCCTGCACCGAGGCCACCACCAGCGTGGCCCCCACCTCGGCCACGCACCGATCACGGAACTCCAGTACCTCGGGGAAGTTGTGGCCGGTGTCTATGTGCATCACCGGGAACGGGATCCTCCCGGGCCAGAACGCCTTCTGAGCCAGGCGGAGCATCACCACCGAGTCCTTCCCCCCGGAGAAGAGGAGAACCGGGCGCTCGAACTCGGCGGCGACCTCCCGGATGATGTGAATCGACTGCGCTTCGATGTTCTCGAGCTGGGACAGCTGGTACTGACCCGACGCGGTGACGCCCCTCCCTCTATCCATGGCCTTGCAATCTACTCCAAGGCCCACGCAAGTGGAACAGGCCGTAGACTCGAACCGATGTGCGGCGACGGGCCGCGCTCGATCGGAGCCAGCCAGGTGGGGCCGGGGGAGACGACGATGGGGCCGAACGGGGACGGACGCCCGACGCCACGGAGTGGTGGTCCTGCCGACGAGGCCCCCGCCCGGGAGCGGCCGGCACCGGAGGTACCCGCACCGCCTCGTGCGGTCGCCGTGCGCTCCGCAGCCGATGCAGACATCATGGACGTTGCCACGCTGCATGCCGACCGGATCTCCCAGGGCTTCCTTGCCCTACTCGGCCCCGGGTTCCTGCAGCTCCTCTACCGCCGTGTCAGCAGGAGCCCGGGCTCGGTCCTCCTCGTCGCCGACAGCGAAGGGACCACCGCAGGGTTCATCGCCGGGTCGACGGACGTGGCCGGGCTGTACCGGAGCTTCCTCTGGCACGACGGGATGCGCGCTTCGGCCCGGGCGGCCGGACGCCTCCTCGTTGGATGGCGGCAGGTGGCAGAGACACTCCGCCACGGCTCCTCGGGCGGCGTCGGGGTCGGCCGGGGGGCCGAGGTCCTGGCCGTGGCCGTCCACCCGGCGTGGCGGGGCCGGGGCGTTGGCCGGCTCCTCCTGACCTCGCTCCTCGACGAGTTCACGGCACGGGGTGGTGACGCCGCCCACGTGGTGGTGGGAGCGGACAACGCCGCCGCCATCGCCATGTACGAGCAGGCCGGGTTCGCCACCCGGGACCACTTCGAACTCCATGCCGGCACCGAGTCACTGCTCATGCAGTGGGAGCATGGCAGTGCCGCTGCAGCCACCGATGCGGGCCCTCCGTGAACGGGCCGGTCATCGCCGCTGTCGTCCTGGTGGTGACCCTGGGCGTGACTCCGCTGGTGATCGTGGTGGCGAAGCGGACCGGGGTCGTGGACCGGCCCGGGCTGCTGAAGCCCCAGGCACACGCTGTCCCCTACCTCGGTGGCGTCGCCGTGCTCGCCGGAGTGGCCGTCGGGGCAGCAGCAGGACGACCGGTGGTCCTCGTCCCGCTGACCGCCGCACTGTGCCTCGGGGTTGCCGACGACCGATGGGACCTCCCTCCGCTCTGGCGCCTGATCGGGCAGGTGGTTGTCGGGGCGGCCGTGGTCCTCACGTGCCCCGTCCGCCTGTCCGGACCGGTGGGGTTCGTTCTCGTCGTGGCCGTCGCCGTGCTGTTGATCAACGGGGTGAACCTGATCGACGGCCTCGACGGGCTGGCCGCGGGCGTCGTCGGGATCGCCGCCGCCGGGTTCGCCGTCGTCCTCCATGGAGCGGGCCGGCAGCTGGCTGTCGCGCTCTGCGCCGCACTGGTGGGCTTCCTGGCCTACAACCGCCCACCCGCCCGGATCTACCTTGGGGACGGCGGCTCCTACCTGCTCGGAACGGCGTTGACGGTGCTCCTGGCGGAGGCGTGGGGTCCCGGTGTCGCCAGGTCCTCGGGAGTGGCCGTGCTGGCGCTGGTGGCGCTACCCGTTGCCGAAGTGGCATGTGCCGTGGTCCGCAGGCTCCGCGGTCGCACCTCGCTCATGGCCGGGGACCGGGGCCATCCCTACGATCGCCTGGTGGCCCGTGGCTGGCACCGGGCGGCGGCGACCCTCTCCTACATCGGCATGGAGGCGGTCCTGGCCGGGGGGGCACTGGCCGCCGTCCACCAGGGGTCGATGGCCGCCGCCGTGGCCGTCGACACGGCCGGGGCGGCACTCCTCATCGGCTCCGCAGGAGCCTCGGGTGCCCTCGCCCCCGAGACGGAGGCACGGGCGTGAGTAGGATCTATCTCTCCCCGCCCGAGGTCGGCGCAGAGGAACGGCAGATGCTCCTCGATGCGTTCGACTCCAACTGGATCGCCCCGGTCGGCCCCGACATCGACGCCTTCGAGGAGGAGCTCGCCGAGCGTGCCGGCGTGGACCATGCAGTCGCCCTGTCCAGCGGCACCGCCGCACTCCACCTCGGGCTGCTTCTGGTGGGAGTCGGGCCCGGCGACGACGTCTTCGTCCCCTCGTTCACCTTCGTGGCGACTGCGGCGGCGGTGAGCTACGTCGGCGCCAACCCCGTCTTCGTCGACTGCTCTGCTTCCAACTGGACCATCGATCCGGCCCTGGTGGCCGAGGAGCTGACCGTCCGGGCCCGTCGGGGGCGACTCCCCCGCGCCGTGATCACGGTGGACCTCTACGGCCAAACGGCCGACTACGACAGCCTTGCCACCCTGTGCGAGGAGTACGGGATCCCCTTGATCGAGGACGCCGCCGAGGCGCTGGGGGCGACCTACCGGGGACGACCTGCCGGGTCGCTGGGCACGGTCGGCGTCTTCTCCTTCAACGGCAACAAGATCATCACCACCAGCGGTGGCGGCATGCTGGTCGCCGACTCCGCCGAGCTGATCGACCGCGCCCGGCATCTGGCCACCCAGGCGCGTGACCCGTTTCCCCACTACGAGCACTCCGAGCTCGGCTACAACTACCGCCTCAGCAACCTGCTGGCGGCACTCGGGCGGGCCCAGCTCCGCGGGCTCGACGGCCGCATCGAACGTCGCCGGAGGATCAACGAGGCCTACCGGGTCGGACTGGCCGGACTGCCCGGCGTCGAGTTCATGCCCGTGGCCGCCTACGGCGAGCCGAACTGGTGGCTCACCTGCATCCTGATCGACCCCGACCGCTTCGGGGCCGGCCGCGAGGAGATCAGGCTCGCCCTCGAGTCGGTGGACGTCGAATCTCGTCCGACGTGGAAGCCGCTCCACCTCCAGCCGGTGTTCGACGGCGTTGCCACGGTGGGAGGCGCATCGTGCGCGCACATCTTCGAACGCGGGCTGTGCCTACCGACCGGATCGGCACTGTCGGAGTCCGAACTGGCCCGCGTCGTCGATACGATCCGGGCGATGCACCACTGACAGGGCAGGGCTCCACCCACCGCCACCGCCACCGCCGATGCAGCGATGCATGGATCTGCAGCCGGCGAACTCCCGATCCCCTGTCGGGACCTGCCCGTTCTGGTCCACTACTCGTGGGCTACCCAGTTCCATCGCATGCCGGTGGCCAGTTCGTCTCGGAACTGCTCCAGACCGAGGGGCCCGTTGCCGTCCATGTCGAACAGGCGCAGTCCCAGATCTTCGCAGAACAGCGCGTACATTGCATCGTCGGAGGTGCCGAACTGCTCACCCGCCCGGCATCCGTGCTCGAAGGCAATGACCGGCTTGGCCCTCCGAAGTGTGTCCAGTCCGCCGGCGACGACGAGGCCTTCGGCGCCTTCGACATCGATCTTGACGAAGTCCGGCAGCCATCCGTCGGGCAGGTGATCGTCCAGGCGCTCGGTGACGACCGAGATCTCCTCGGTGCTCATGGTTCTCGGGTAGCGGCGCTCCTGGAACCCGCTGTAGGCGGGTGCATCGATGACGTGGACGAAGGTGCTGCAGCCGGACTGGGTGGAGAGCGCCCGTTCCCGCACGTCCATCTCCGGAAACTGCTGCCCCAGCAACGAGCAGAGCGACGGGATTGGCTCGTAGGCGATGTGGTGCCCTACCGGGGCGAGGCGGCGGAACTCCCTCAGGAACAGGCCCCGGTGGGCACCGACGTCGAGACAGTTCGAGTCGGGCCGCAGGACGAAACTCAAGAGGAGCTTGAGGTGCTTCTCGTCGAGGTGGTTGCGGCGATGGACCGAGTTGGCCCCGGCACCGGTCAGGACGTCGACCAGCCCGTCCCGACCTCGCGCCAACCCTCGGCGGATACCCAACGAGTCGGCCATCTCCAACAGCTCGCGGCGCATCCTCCCAGCATTGCATCGAACGCGACGGCGCCGGCAACGCGTTCGGGCGCCCGCCGCCAGGGCCCTCGCCTCGTGATCCCTCGATCCGCTCCTGAATCCGGGACCCGATCGGCCGTATGATTGCAGCCATGGCATCGATGGGGGGCATTCCCGGCGCGGAGCAGACGACACCGAGGGCCCTCGCGTTCTACCTCCCGCAGTTCCACCCGATTCCGGAGAACGACGAGTGGTGGGGCAAAGGGTTCACCGAGTGGACCAACGTCACCCGGGCCCGCCCGCTCTTCCCCGGCCATTACCAGCCCCATGTCCCCGGGGAGCTCGGCTACTACGACCTGCGCGTCCCCGAGGTCCGCGAGGCCCAGGCCACGCTGGCCCGCGAGCACGGGATCTCGGGTTTCGTCTACTACCACTACTGGTTCCACGGGAAGGGGCTGCTCAACCGCCCGTTCGACGAGGTGCTCGCGTCCGGATCCCCCGACCTCCCCTTCGCCCTGTGCTGGGCCAACGAGGAGTGGACCCGGAACTGGGACGCCCAGACCGGCGAGGTCCTGATGTCCCAGGAGTTCAGCGACGAGGACGACCTGGCCCACATCCGCTGGCTGTCCACCGCCTTCGCCGACGACCGCTACATCACGATCGACGGCCGGCCCCTGATGCTGATCTACCGGCCCGGGCAGCTCCCGGACCCGAAGCGCACCGCGGAGATCTGGCGCACCGAGGCGCAGCGACTCGGCTTCCCCGACCTCTATCTGTGCTGGGTGGAGAGCCGGGGGCAGCCCACCGGTGGTCCCGAAGCATTCGGGCTCGATGCCACCGTGGCGTTCATGCCGAAGGCCGGGGAACGGATCTTCACCCCGCTGGAGGGGGCCCGGGGGCATCGCATCCTCGACTACAGGTCGGCGTTCGAGACCGAGCTGGAACGGCCCCCGGCGCCGTGGAAGCGCTTCCCCTCGGTGATGACCGGCTGGGACAACACGGCGCGGCGCCCCTACGGCGCGACGATCTATGCGGGAGCGACTCCCGAGGCGTACGAGCGCTGGCTGCGCAGTGTCGTGGATTCCGTGTCCGGTGTGCGATCCGAGGAGAACTTCCTCTTCCTCCTGGCCTGGAACGAGTGGGCAGAGGGCAACCACCTCGAACCCGATCAGCGCTTCGGGCGGGCCTTCCTGGAGGCCACCCGTGCGGTCCTGGTCGAGCCGTCGGTGGTCGGCGGGGGCCGGCCCGGCGAGCTGCTGCAGGGAGCACACGACGGCCGTTCCGCCGGTTCGCCACAGGCGAAGTTCGACTACGTGTACCCCTTCGAGCACGAGAGCGCGGTGGCCTACGCGGCCGAGTTGGTACGCGCCCTTCCCCTCGGACACCAGAACACCGTCGTCGACCTCGGTGCCGGTACCGCCGTGGTCAACTACGCGCTGCGTGACGCGGACATCGCCTACCACGGGCTCGACATCCACCCCGTGGCGGTGGACCTGATGCGGGAGGCGGGCATCAACGCCACACAGTGCGACCTGACCGATGTCACCGAGGTGCAGAACACGCTCGACGAGATCGGTGACATCGGCGCCCTGCTGCTGTTGGATGTCATCGAGCACCTCGTCCAGCCCCAGCACCTGCTCGCTGCCCTGTCCGACTGGGCGCTGAAGCACAACGAGCCGACGTTGGTGGTGTCGGTGCCCAACGCGACCCACTTCGACCTGGGGCTGGGGCTGCTCTGTGGCCGATGGGTTCCCACCGAACGGGGCCTTCTCGACAGCACCCATCTGCGCTTCTACACCGAGCTGACGCTGATGCGCCTGTTCCGTCGATGTGGTTGGAGAGTGGTGGCGCGCAACGACTTCAGCACCCTGCGCACGGAGCAGTACGATGCCGACCTCATCGACGCCCTGCCCGCCGAGATGGTCGGTGCCCTCAATGTGCTGGCCAGGACCTACAACCCGAACGCCGCGGTGCAGCAGTTCGTGTGGGAACTCAAGCCCTTTCCCGTGGCCACCCCTCCGGCCACCTTCCTCCAGGCGGTGGGCGACGTCGAGGGGTCCGCCCAGGAGGACTCCCCGGCGAACGGGAGTCCGGCCGTCGGGAACTACCTGGCTTCGGTGGGCCTGATCGCCAGCGAGACCAACCGCCGTGCCGCCAAGCACCTGCGGTCGGGACTGGTGTGGAGGGCGAAGAGGATCGTCCTCCGGACGGTGAGCAGCTCACCCCTCATGACACGGGCCGTCAAGAGGGCGCGCGGTTGGCTGCCTTGAGGCGACGGTGACGGCCCCGACCGGTGCGCCATCCGGACCGTGGCTGCTGGTGGTGGGGATGCATCGGAGCGGGACGTCCGCGGTGACCGGATCCCTCGTGGCCATGGGGTTCAACGTGGCGGAGTCCGCGGACCGGATGGACTGGCCCGACAGCAATCCCGAGCATTGGGAGAGCCTGTCCCTGGCTCTCCACAACGAGGGCCTCCTGGGCCGGTTGCACGGAGGTTGGAACGCGCCCCCGGAGCTCGCCGAAGGATGGGAGGACGGCCCCGAGATCGCAGCTGCGCCCGCGCCGATCGACGTCCTGACGTCGGCCTACCCCCTCTCCGGGCCCTCGGTGTGGAAGGACCCCCGCCTGTGCCTGCTCCTCCCCTACTGGCGCAGGGTACTGCCCGCGCCGATCGCCGCCGTGTTCGTCTGGCGGTCGCCACTCGCCGTGGCCCGCTCGCTCCGGCGGCGCGACCAACTGTCGATCACCGAGGGACTGGCACTCTGGGAGCGCTACAACCGGTCCGCCCTCACCGGCCTGCTCGATGTGGACACCTACGTCATCGACTACGAGACCGTCATCGACGACCCCAGCAGGGCGGTGGCAGAGCTGGGGTCCTGGTTGAGCTCACTCGATCAGTTCGCGGGGGACGGCGACCGGTGGGATGCGGGTGGGGCGACAGCCGCTATCGCCGGCGACCTGCGCCATCAGCCGGCCGTGCACACACGGGACGAGGACACCTTGCTCCTGCCGGAGCAGAAGGAACTCGTCGACTGCCTCTCCGGGATCGCCGGTGGCCACCGGCCGCTTCGCGTCACGGCCCCCGGCGGCGAATCCCCGTGGACCACCTCGCTGCTCCGACTGCGGCTCAGCAATCCGAACCGCGAGTTCGATGCCGTCAAGGAGGAGTTGCGCCTGGCTCGCGACGAGCTCCGGCTGGCGCGGCTCGATGCGGCCCGAGAAATGGCCAACCTGCGCGCATCCACCAGCTGGCGGGTCACCAGGCCCCTGCGCATGCTCGCCTCGACCCTCGATGGCATGCGCGGCACGTCCCACGGCCATTGAGCGCACCACCCATGGTCCCCCCCGTGCCCCACCCGCGATGCCGGGATTGACGAAGGTGGTACGGTCCTCGCCCATGCACGAGGGCGCGCACGTCTTCGAGAGACGACATCGAAGCCTCGCCTGCTCCCGCGGTGTCACCGGGCCCGAAGGCAGCCCCCCTCTGCTCCTCGCCGCCGAACCCACCACCTGCCGGCGGATCAACGGCGGTGCCCGGACCGAAGGCGTCTCGGGCCGGAGAGGCCCCGCGGGTCGATGACCGTTCGCTCCGCTGCCCGGTCGGCGTTCCTGGCGCTGCCCGATCCGGTCCAGAGCCGCGTGCTGGGCCGGATGGGCCGGTTCCCACCGTGGGCGGACGGAAGCGCGCCCGAGGCGCCCGCGTGCCCGGCAGGGATGACGACCGGCCCACCCGACTTCGTGGGAGTCGGGGTCCCCAAGGCCGGGACATCCTGGTGGTTCGGCCTCATCCTGGCCCACCCCGACGTCCACGGCCCGATCAAGAAGGAATTGCTCTACTTCAATCGTGTCTTCTTCGACCGCTACCGCCGCCAGGGCTGCACCGAGGCGGATCTGCAGGCCTACCACGACTGGTTCCCCCGACCGGCCGGTGCCATCACCGGGGAATGGACCCCATCGTATCTCTTCTCCTACCAGCTCCCGCCCCTCCTGCGCCGTGCGTCACCGGACGCCAAGGTCCTCGTCCTCCTGCGGGATCCGGTCGAGCGCTACCTGTCGGACATCTCCCGTCGGATGCCGCGACGGCGGCTGCGCAACGTGCGCTACCGGGGACTCGCCCGCGGCTTCTATGCCGCCGAGATGGCACCGTGGGAGCAGGCGTACGGACCATCGGAGATGCTCGTCCTGCAGTACGAGGCATGTGCCCGCCGGCCTGCCGAGCACCTCGCGGCCACCTACCGGTTCCTGGGTCTCGACGACTCGTTCTGCCCCGCCGGCCTGCAGATCGCCGTCAACCGGACGAAGGTGAAGCGCACCGTCGATGCCGGGTTCGTGCGCCTCCTCGTCGAACTCTACGAACCCGACGTCGTCGCGCTGGCGGCGCGCTACCCGCAGGTCGATCTTCGCCTGTGGCCGAACTTCTCCCACCTGTCCGGGGAGTAGCGGGCGACCGTGCCCGCGCCGCCGCGGGCACGGTCCGCCTCGGGCACGCAGGCCCGGAGGGGGTAGGTCGGGGAGCGGTCAGGCGAGGCGGTCGTCTGGGCCCCCGCCTCGCCTGCGCTCCTGCATCGGCTCGACCGGATACCGGATTCCCAGGTTGCCGCGGGCGCCGTCCCACAGACCCCTCCCGATCACCGCCAGGCGGCGCACCCGGCCGTTCTTCTCGCGCAGCACCGCTCGGGCCACCAGCCTCGACACGCTCCGGGGGTAGCGACCCACTCGGCGCTTCACGTGGAGATGCACCCAGAGCAGGTTCCGTGACTCGTAATAGTACTTCCAGAGGGGGACGCCGTCGCCCCGGCGGATCGCGTCGTGGTCGACGACGGCGTCCTCGACCACGCGACGCTCGTATCCGGCGTCGGGTATCCGGCACTGGAGGTACTCGGTGTCCTCCGCCCACCAGAAGAGCTCCTCCATGGGGAGGCCCACGGCCTCGATGATCTGCCGGGCCACGATGAATCCGCACCAGGACGGCCAGTCCCCGTGCGAGCCGTCGGCCTGCCGGGAGATCGGGAAGACGAAGGCCGACCCGGGAGTCGTGCTCGCCTCGGCCCACAGGAGCTCGAGGCAGGCCGGCTCGGGACGCATGTCGTCATCGAGCACCCACGCATGCAGGTAGCCAGAATCGAGGAACTGGCCCAGCGCCTGTGCATAGCCGCCGGCCGGTCCGGTGTTGACCTCCGATCGCACCACCTCGAGGTGCGACATCGGCACCAGGTCGGCGTCGAGGGCGACCGGGGGCGTACTCGCATTGTCGACCACCAGCACCGCCTCGGGCGGCCGGGTCTGCGCGGCGATGGCCCGCAGGCAGCGCTCGAGGGCCTCGGGGGCGTTGTGGGTCAGCACCACGGCCATGATCCGCCGCTCGGATCCCCCTCCGCCGCCCTGTCCCCCGGCGTCCCGCTCCGCGGCGGTCACGCCCGGTGAGCCAGCACGAACCAGCCCGTCTCGTCGCGGGCGGCGTCGACCACCAGTCCGGCCTCGGCGAACCACGGAGCCAGGTCTTCCCAGACGTAGCGGTGCTCGACCGGTGCACTCAGGCGGTCGAACGTGTCGAGGACCAGGCTGCGCACGGGCTTGCCGCGGTACGCACTCATGGGAAGGCCGGCCAGGGACGCCACGCCGTGGCGGGCACCGTAGCCGCCGGGCAGTACGACCCCCCAGTAGAGGACGGCGGCAATGGGAGCGGAGAGCAACTTGAGCACCCGGTGCGGCAACCTCACGGTGACCCTGCGCAGCGCGGATGCCGTGCCCAGCGCCGCGGCACGGAGGCCGAAGGCCGCCGGGCGACTGTAGAGGTAGAGGAGGATCCGCCCGCCCGGAGCGAGGTGGGTAAGGAGTCGGTCGAACCCCTCCCGCGGGTCGTCGAGGTGGTGGAGGACCCCCAGGCTCGAGATGAAGTCGAAACTCGCCGGCGCGAAGGGCGCCGACCGCAGGTCCGACTTGACCACCAGCACGGACGGCAGTCCGTCCAGGTTGCGGGCCGCCGCCTCCACAGCCGACGATCCGTCGAGAGCCGCCGTCGCACGCAGGTGCTCAGCGAGGAACCTGGTATAGCGCCCTTTTCCGCAGCCTGCGTCGAGTCCGATCTTCCCGTCCAGGCTGGCGAGGTCGAGGTCCTTGAAGTACACCTCGGCGAACCCCTCGTCCTCGTCGCGCACGTCATCGAAGTTGTTCCACTCGAATCCGAAACTGGCGAACGTCCGGTCGGTCGACCCGTCGGCAGCGGATCCCCGCGAACAGTCCAGATAGCCGTTCAGCACGGCGTACCGGTGGCCGGCAGGGCACCGGACCCCACGTCCCGGGAGGTCCTCCTCGACCGGCTCGCCACATGCCGGGCAGCGCAGGCGTTCGACGATCTCGCTCGGAATCACTGTCGCTCCCCCTCCGGCCGCCCGCCCGCCCTCTGCGGCCGACGCGGCAACGCCGGTGAACACTACTGCGGCCGGACCGCACCGCCGGGCGGCACCGACGGTGCCCGACCCGCCGACTCCCCGGCGCTCCACCCACCCCGTGCGCTACCCGGCGGAGGCGGGCCACAGCGAGAGGTCGAGTCCCGGGACCAGCGTGGCCAGGTCGGCGACGTCGGAGGCGTAGATGTCGACCAGCCGGCTCCTCGTGTCACGGTCGAGCACCGGGGCCGGGGGGGACGTCCCGCCGTCGGGCCGCCGCGGGATCACCGGCCGGTGCCCGTCGTCCAGGCCGAGGAACCGATAGGTGGCGGCGAGCCGTCCGTCCGGGTCGGCGACACACTGCTCGTACTGGAGAATGAGCACCTGTTCGACCGGAAAGAATTGCAGCAATCGCCGAAGCTGCTCGGCGTAGAAGCCGCGGTCTACGGCGTCGGCGATGTGCTCACCGATGTGGTCGCTCCGGTCCGCGGCCGACCGGGCCAGTTGGAGGCGCAGCCGCTCCACCGGGTCCCGGAGGATGACCAGGAGGCGCGCGTCCGGCGCGGCGACCGCCAACAGCGGCGCCACCCACGGGCAGCCCAGATAGCCCGGGGTCCATTCGCCGGTGATGGTTCCCGCACGACGGGGGAACCAGCCGTGGTACCGCTCCGCCTCTTCCTCGCCGAAGCGGGTGGTACAGAAGTGGGCCAGGTAGTGGCGTCCCATCGGGACGTCCTCGCGGCAGGAGACGCCCGGGTGGTCGACGACCATCCGATACCACCAGGCGGCGCCCGCCAGCGGGACCCCCACACCGACGAAGTCGGGCGGGCCGGACGCCTCCCCGGCGCGGAGGATAGGTGGCGCGAGGTCGAAGCCCTGCTCCCAGGGGTAGTACCGCCCGAGGCGGTGACGCAGGTCCGCCCGCTGGGCGGGCGGAAGAAGTGCGTGCGCAGGTGTCGGCAGCCGGTGCAGCCCTTCTGCGATCGCCGTGCGGAGCGTCATCTGCATGCGTCGGCACCGAGCACTGCCGGCGCCCGGCCGTCAGCCTTCATGGGCGGCGAAGTTCGGCCATAACGAGACATCGATGGTCGGGAACAGTGCGACGAGATCGGCCACGTCCGAAGCGTAGAGATCGACCAGTCGCTGACGGGCCCCCGGGTCGATCGGCAGCTTTCCCCCGGACACGTTGACCGGGTGGCGCAGGCCTCGTGGCCGGTGGTCGGGCAGTCCGAGGAACCGATAGGTGGCGGCCAACTCCCCGCCCGGGTCCCGTGCGCACTGCTCGTACTGGAGCACCCTGATGCGGTCGGCGGGGAAGTACCGGAGAACGCGATGCAGGGCCCTGGCATAGAACCCCTGTCGGACCGCGTCCGCCGCGGTCGCCTCGGTGTCGGCCGCGCCCATGCTCAACCGGAACGAGAGGCCCGATCGGAAACGCTCGACAGGATCGCGGAGGAGAACCAACAGCCTGGCATCCGGTGCCGTCCGCGCCAGCAATGGGGCCACCCACGGGTAGCCGAGGTAGTCCGGGGTCCATTCGCCGGTGATGGTGCCCTCACGGCGCGGGAACCATCCCCAGTAGCGGTGTACGTCGTCGTCCCCGAACGGAACGGTGCCCAGGTGGTCGAAGTAGTGGCGCTCCTTGTGGATGTCGTCACGCGCCCACACGCCGGGATGGTCGGCGATCAGCTCGTACCACCAGCTGGTCCCCCCCTTCTGCACGCCGATGCCCACGAAGTCAGGTGGTCCCGTCACCTCCCCGGGCGCGGGCGCGGGCGGCGAGAGGTCGAACCCGTCCTCCCACGGGGCGAAGCGGCCGATCCGGTGGAGCACCGCACTCCTCGTCCTCGGCGAGAGCCCCCTGAAGGCGGCGCGGGCCACGCTGGGTGGGCGCATCCAGTCAGGATGCCACAGCGCCACACAACGCGACAAACGCCCTCCGTCGACCTTCGGTAGCATGAGCCCTCGTGAGCCGGGTGGGGGTCGAGACGACGCGCCCACGTGGGCAGGGGACGATCCGGAAGGACTACCAGGCATGCCCGCCCACCTCCTGAGTGTCGTGCTGCCCACGCACAACCGGCCCGAGCAGTTGGAGCGGGCGGCACGTTCCGTGCTCGCCCAGGACGGGGTCGAGGTGGAGCTGGTCCTCGTGGACGATGCCTCGTCCGACGGCACACCGGACGTGGTCGACCGGCTCGGCGAGGACCCGCGGGTGCGGGTGGTGCACAATGACGCCCCCCTCGGGCCCGGTGGGAGCCGCAACCAGGGGATCGCCATCGCCCGGGGCGACCTCCTCGGATTCTGTGACGACGACGACGAGTGGCTGCCCGGGGCCGCCTCGGTCGTCCTCGGCCGCTTCGCCGCCGATGCCGAGGTCGGAGTGGTGACGGCCTGGCACCGGGTGGTCCATGACGAGACCGGGGGGACCGCCCTCTTCCGGGGGCCCCTGGACTACCGGGCCGGACAGCTCCTGTGGTTCAACCTCGTCGCACTTCCCTTCGGCATCATCCGGCGATCCATGTTCCCGGGCGACCTGGCCGTCGACGCCGACCTGCCGTCGTGCGAGGACTGGGACCTCTGGCTCCGCTGCGCACAGACCCGCCCGATCTGCACCGTTCCCCACTACTTGTACGCCTACCACCAGCACGGTGGCGTCCGAGTCACCAGGTCCGGTTCCGGCGACCACGTGGGCCGCCAGGGCTTCCTCGACAAGCACCGGGCGTCGATGTCGCCTGCGTGTCGCCTCTACCACGAGTTCTCGGTGGCCCAGATGGCCGGGGGTCGGGCCGCACTGGTGGAACGCGTCCGCGCTGCCCACCGGACGCCGGTGGTGGCCACCGTTGCCGCTGCAGTGCTCGGCGCGGGCGCGGCCGCC
>Ga0209048_10004038_pt1 | contig 14106 bp, 14 predicted proteins | sample FrelakmetCRP12CR_FD_187146 | JGI IMG/M metagenome (GOLD analysis project Ga0209048, IMG submission 187146) | Freshwater lake sediment microbial communities from the University of Notre Dame, USA, for methane emissions studies - CRP12 CR (SPAdes)... | ecosystem: Environmental > Aquatic >... | reverse complement strand
CTGGCAGAAGACCTCAAAGGGCTGTGGGAAGAATTCGCGCCCCTAAGGGAAATCATAAGGGTCCTGTGCCAGAAGGACATTAAGGATATCGAAGGTATTCCGGGTCTCCTTGAAAGACTTGTTGGCACGGCTGTGAAGGTGGGCGAGGAAGGCCCAGGAACCCCCGGTTCTGAGGAAGGGCATGGCCGTCAAGTCCCTGAAGGACAGGGGATTGATGATTCTGCGCGGTAATCATAAGCCCCTGCTCGAAGCGGCTGATATTGTTGCCTGCGATAAAGAGGCAATGTTTTTTTGTCGCGGTGAGGGCGTGCAGTAACGGCAGAAGCGGTGAGCCGATGATGCGGTGGACACAACGCAGTGGGGCAGATCAGGATAGACTGAGAACTATTGCTCTTTGCTATTCAGAAGAAAGTAAGGTTGCGAGATTTCGGTTAGATTCGACGTGGTGAGCATCAGAAATATGGTTGACGGCGACGCAATCAAATATATCAGGGGGCACACTGGATCAACATGCACGTTTATTTGAATGACAAGATTGTCGCATCATCGGAGGCAAAGATTTCGGTCTTCGATCACGGTTTTTTGTACGGTGATGGAATTTACGAAACGATGCGCTCATATGACGGAGTCGTTTTCATGATCGACGAGCACATTCTGAGACTTTTGCGCTCTGCCTCTCTCATCGGGCTCGACATCGGAAAGTCTGTCGAAGAGGTGAAACTCGCTATTTTTGAAACACTTCATGCCAACAGGCTGGATAATGCCTATATACGTCTGACGATATCGCGGGGTGAAGGCCCCATAGGCCTCGATCCAGCTCTCTGCAGGGTGCCGACCTTTGTGGTTATGGCGCAGGATTTCAGGAATTATCCGCGCGCATACTACGATGAGGGGTTAAAGCTTATCATCTCCTCGGTGAGAAGAAATAGTAAGGAAGCCCTCAACCCACAGATAAAATCGCTCAATTTCCTGAACAATATCCTCGCGAAGATAGAAGCGATAAAGGCTGATGTGGAGGAGGCACTGATGCTCAATGCCGAGGGATACCTTGCCGAAGGCACGATAAGCAATATCTTCTTCGTGAAGGACAACATCCTCTGCACACCCTCAGTGGAATGCGGCATTCTGGACGGCATTACGAGGGCCATCGTTCTCGACCTCGCTGCGAGAAACGGCGTGATGGTGAAGGAAGGGAAGTTCCTGCCCGAGGAGCTTTTTGCTGCTTCGGAAGTCATTATCACCAATACGACCATGGAGGTCATGCCTGTGCGGCAAGTGGGGAGCACAAACTTCAAGGCTGGCGACATAGCCAGGCTTCTCCTAAAGAAGTACAGGGAGGAAGTAAGCGGACAGCTCAGAGAGAAAAAAGGCCAAAGCACGTCATTGTGGGAATGATGACTGGCTTGCCGCCATTGCTGCACCTAACCCGGCGGAGGTGTCCGGATTCTCATCATTACGCTTTCGGATGCCGATTCGACATTGAAGCGTTACAGCCTGCACAGGGCTTCTATTCCGGTATATTATAGTAGAGATAGAGGGATGCGACAGAGAAGAGCCCCGGCACTAGCCACGGTGCCATGATGGGAGGGACGGTGCCCGAATATCCCAGAGAAAGGGAGAATGAGTATCCCAGCCAGTAAAGAACACTGATTAACAGACCCATTCCTGCAGACAAGACTCCTGCATTGGAGTGGGTCCCGTGAATCTTAATCCTGAAGATTTTTTCGATACCTTTTTGTTCTCCGCCGATGGACAGCGATATGCCCAGCAGCAGCATGAAGAGGTTGACGATGGGGTATGAAAGGCGCGAACCGAGGTCGACCGAAAGCTTTACGTTACGAAAGCCGGCCTCCGCCAGCCTGTTCTTGTATCTGATGAGTTCTGTCAGCGTCATCTCCTCGACCTTGATTGCGTCCTCGCTGAAAATCTTCGGCGATTCGATCGCTGTATAAACCATCTCGGGCATCGGTGAAACCTTACCGGTGGCGAGGTCATAGACGATGATGTTTTCCAACTTCCAGATGCCGTTTTCCCATCTGCCGGTCTCGGCATCGATCCGCTCCTTTAATCCTTCATCATCGAACTTGAAGATGCTTACCCCTTTGGAGAGATTTTGGGATGGTATAAAAAGTGCGATTTTTACGATCGACCCGTCTTTCCCTCGCATATAGAGGGTGCCTTCTTTAAAAAATGCCATTCGTTTGCCCTTGCCCGTGATCTCGCTTGCTAACGAGCGCACCTTCTTGGCAGTAACTGGTACGATAAATTCACCAAGCACGAACCCGGTCAATGTCAGAACAACGCCGATGATGATGAAGGGGGCGAGTATTCTCTTCATCCTTCCCCCGGAGGTTTTTATTGCGACGACCTCCCTTCTCTTGATGGCCAGCGAAAAGATGAAGAGGCTGCTCAGCAGAGTAGTCATTGGCAGAAAATAAATTATATTGCGGGGAATGCTAGCGAGGGCGTACTGGAATAACAGCTTGTAAGCAGGCCGGTATGGCATGAATTCTTCCATCTTGTCGATAAGGCTGAGAACTCCGAAGAGTGCCGACATCCCGAGAGTGAGTATAAAGAGCACCTTGAAAAAATCGGCGATATACATCCTCTGCACTTTGAGCATCATGTTTTATTCACCTTCTCAAAAGTAAAAATTGAAAAAGCCCCGAGAAGTATGAAGGAAAGCCAGGCCCCCACGAAATGGGGCAGGGTTCCTGCTCGCGCAAGGTTCTCGCCATAGATCATTACCGAATAATATGCGGCGAATACCAGCAGTCCGATCGTCAGGCCTCCCAGCCTTCCCGTTTTCCCGGCGATCAGTGAGAGTGAGGGACCGAGAAAGATGATAATCAGGCAGACACCCGGCATCGAGAGTCGTCGGTATAACTCCAGGAGATACGATATCTTCCTGTCAGGCGACCTCTTTGATTCCGCAAGCAGCTCGAAAGGGGTAAGTTCGCTGCTTTTTCTGCTACCAGGCTCTAAAACGGGAGTAAGCCTGAAATAGTACGATCCGAATTTGATTTCAGTAAAGGAGTTCTTGCCGGTGATATAAACATGTCCGCCTGTGAGCGCAAAGCTGAGGGCGTCTGCTTCGGAACGTATATGGCCCTCTTTGGCTACAATTATCTTCGACTCGCCCTTATTCCTGTCGTCAACAATGAATATCCCCGACAGGATGCCTGATGCGGGCTTCTCTTTAACGAGCATGACAATGTCTTTGAAAGAGGTATTGAAGATGCCCTCTTCAATCGCCAGAGGAGCCCTCGATACCAGTATATTTGAAACCTTTTCCCGTAGCATGACGCTCCCTGCAGGGCCGAGATAAAAACTCATCGAAATGCTGAGTGCGAAGCATGCGATGCCCAGATACCCCACCGGGCGTGCAATAAGCCGGAAGGGCATCCCGATGTTTCGCATGATTATGAGCTCATTGTCGGCGGTCAATCTGAAATAAGTAAGTAGCACTGCAAGGAGCATTGCCATAGGGATGGTGAGGATAAAAAGCTGAGGCTGCAAAAAAAGAATGACTTGGGCAATATCGAGCGGTGAAGCGCCGACGCTGGACAGGAGCCGGCTCAATCTGAGGAGCTTTTCCATCATCAGCGTAAAATTCAGAAATACAACCGATAACAGGAAAGACAGGAGCAACTCCCTGAGAATGAAACGATGGAGTATGTACATAAGCTATTAAAATATCCTATATCGCGCCAAAAGGTCAAAAGTTGCTTTTTGAAACAATTTTCGATTATTCTAAAATATCAAAACTTTGGAGGTTCATGTGTTTACGATCACCGAGAAGGCGGCCGAAAAGGCTAAAATAGTCCTTGCGGAAGAAGGCAAGGCAGAGTGGGGTCTCAGGGTTTACAACGCTGGTGGAGGATGCTGTGGTCCGTCCTTTGGGCTTGACATAGACGAGAAAGCTGCTGCTGAAGACCAGGTCTTCGAGAAGGACGGCCTTAAAGTCTTTGTTGATAGCGGCTGCATCGCTTCACTTGAGGAAATGCAGCTCGACTACTACGATGACGGCGAACGGGCAGGCTTTATTCTCAGTGGCGGACCGGCCCCTTCGTGCAGTTCGGGCGGCAGCCAAGCCTCATCATGCGGGTCCGGCTGTAGCAGCTGCGCATAAACAAATAGTAAATGAAGTGGATGGGGGGACCGGCAAATGAGTGGCTGGTCTACTTCATCCACCTTCCAACTCATGCACCGAATCACTGATTTGCCCAGACACTGATATGTTCCCTGTCCATCGATATAGAAGGCTGAGAAGCAATCCCGTCATCAGAAAGATGGTTCGGGAGACCACTGTATCTCCCGACGATTTCATATATCCCCTTTTTGTGACCTTCGGCAAAGGTGTCAGAAAAGAGATCTCCTCGATGCCGGGCTGCTATCAGGAGTCCGTGGATAAATTGGTCAGAAACGCAAAAGAGGTCCATTCCCTCGGCATCCAGTCGATCATACTCTTTGGTATACCGGAGGATAAGGATGAACTTGGGACCGGGGCTTACGCCCACGACGGCATCGTCCAGCAGGCAATCAGGGCGATAAAGGATGCTGTTCCTGAGCTCTATGTCATTACCGATGTCTGTCTCTGCGAATACACGAGCCACGGCCACTGTGGCGTTATTGCCAAGGGAGACGTCGACAATGATCAGACTTTGAAGTTGCTGTCTCTTGAAGCCGTCTCCCATGCAAAGGCAGGCGCCGATATGGTGGCACCTTCCGATATGATGGACGGCAGGGTGTCCGCCATACGAGCAGCCCTTGACCAGGAGGGATTCGACGGTACCCCCATCATGTCCTATGCCGCAAAGTATGCGTCAGCCTTTTACGGGCCTTTCAGGGAAGCTGCCGAGTCTGTGCCGCAGTTCGGCGATAGACGCTCCTATCAGATGGATCCCGCAAACAGGCGCGAGGCGTTGAAAGAGGTCGCCATGGACATCGCTGAAGGCGCTGACATTGTCATGGTGAAGCCAGCCCTTGCTTATCTGGATATCATCTCCGACGTAAGAAACACCTTCAATCTGCCGGTTGCGGCCTATAACGTGAGCGGTGAATATTCCCTTGTGAAGGCTGCTGCACAGCTTGGATGGATAGATGAGGTGCGGGCCATGATGGAGATTCTCACATCAATCAGGCGCGCAGGCGCCGACCTTATCCTCACCTATTTCGCTAAAGAAGCGGCAAAGATCCTCGGCTGATCGACAGTCTTGGTTCATTCCCTCTGGCCCAGTATCGAAAATCACCAATTTCCACTACATTGAGGCGCGTTGTCAATATTCATATAATAGCTAGGCATTATTTCTGTTTTTTTTTCACTTGCCATGAGATATAGCATGGGGTATCGAAACAACGGGGGGCAATGGCATACTGCAAGAGATTTTCTCTAGTTGGCCTGATTATCACTCTAATAAGCTCTTATTTGTAAGCGAGGTGTTCGGGGCAGATAGGCCGGCCTACCAAAGGACGGTCCACGAATAGAGAATACCTGAGGTGACGCGGTTTAATCAGAATGCAGAAAAAGTTCAATACCAATCTTGCCGAAGACGAAAGCAAACAGGCCAGAACCGATTGAACCAGACATAAAGACTCGTACCGTGTCTTTGCAAGCGGGTGCCCATGGAATCAGTGCCTCTCCTGACCAATCTTAATTCCTCTGAAATATACTCCTTCGGGTTTTTTTAAAGCCTCAGGCAATGCCTGCAGACCACTTTTTATCATAATAAATGTGGCCGGCTTTCCAACCTCCAAACTTCCGATTTTATCGTCAACGCCAAGTAGTTTTGCTCCGTGCCTGGTAGCGCAGCAAATGACCTCATTTAGTGAAAACCCCGCTTCAATGAACAGCTTCATCTCTTTCGACAATGCAGCGCCATGATGGACACCGAGGCTTCCGCAGTCGGTGCCGATAGCCATGGGCACCCCGAGCTTTCGGGCGATGCGCATCTGTCCGAGCTGATGGTCGAGGGTTCTTAACGCGATTTCGGCTTCCAGAGTTCCTTTCTTAATATGCTCTGCATAAGCTTTCATGGTGCCGACTGTTGGTACCCAGTAAATCCCGCGGTCCGCAAGAAGCTTGAGATTGTCCTCACCCATAAAGAATCCATGCTCTATTGAATGGCACCCGGCCTCTGCCGCAATCCTGACGGGCAAGCGACCGTTAGCGTGAACCATGGTTTTAAGCCCGAGCTTTGTTGCCTCCTGCACCGCTTCGGTCAGTTCCTCCACGCTGAACTGAGGAGCAGTCTCTTTGCCGAAATGCATCAGGCTGTTAATGCCCGAGTTGACGATCTTGATGTGATCGGGTTTCTCATTATCCTGGGCAATCGATTGGGCTAGCGTCATGCCGTCAGACGGCGGTCTGCCGATGAGCTTTCCATAACGGCCCGCGGCATGCCATGCGTGACCGGCGCACCGCATGATTATCGGATTGTGTGTGCCGGGCATCACGTCACGTTTGTAGCGCAGTGCATGGCCACCGTAATCGCCGCCGTCTCTCACCGCCAAAACGCCATAGCTAAGCTGAGCGGCGAGGTGTCGCGCGATGGTTGACTCTGCTTCATCAAAAGAATAGCTCAACTGACTTTCTCGAACAGCGGCATTAGTCGTGCCGGACATGAAGAGATGGACATGGCAATCAATAAAACCGGGGACTATGGTGCAGTCTCCAAAATCATCGGCTCCCGGAGGGATGCCTCGCGCTTCCTCAACAGCGCTGATGACGCCATCCTTAATGGTTAGAAGGGCGCGCTCAATGGTCGGCCCACCGCTGCCATCGATGAGGTTTCCGCAAAACAAATGGACAGGTTCATCCAAAGTGCCTGAAGTCAGATTTTCTCTGTGCGACATGGCAATATCTCCTCATAATCATAGCGACAGACGTTAGGATAGACAAGATCATTTAAAATTATCCCCTCCACTGCGCGCCTATGGCTCGTAATGGAGGGGACAGAAGGGGGGAGGTCGTTTATTCTACCTTGAGTCTCTGCGTCCAGATTATGAGGCTTTCGATCAATCCCTTTATTTTGTCCTTTGTATTCGCATCGGTCAATCGGCCGTTGCTGTCGACTTTATCGGAGACAAAGGGGACCATGACCTCCGTATCGATTACCGGGTGCATCTGCAGAAAGACGCAGCACTGGCGCAGATGGTATTGCGCCCGTGCAGTGCCCAGCATGCCTATCGACGCGCCCATCAATGCGACGGGCTTCTCCTGGAAGGCGCTGTCTCCATAGGGGCGAGAGGCCCAGTCTATGGCATTCTTCAGGACGCCCGGAATTGAATAGTTGTATTCCGGCGTGGCGATCAGAAGCGCGTCAGCGCCTCTGATTTTTGCCTTGAAATCAGTTACTTTCTGCGGCGGATTGCCCTCCAGGTCCTGATTGAAGGGGGGGATCCCCTCAAGGTCAAATGTCTCCATTTCAACGCCTTCGGGGAGCAACTCAAGGGCTGCGCGAAGGAGGGCCTTGTTATACGAATCTTTTCTGAGACTGCCGGCAAAGCCGAGAACCCTGAATATTTTTTTTGCTGCCATCTTTGTTCCTCCGTTGCTGAATCGATTTTACTTTTTTCAATACCCTAATTGTTATGCCTCTGTATTAATGCTATAAAGATTTTGGATGGTATTCAACAAGAGATCCCGGCGAGGTGGATTCAGCAAATTAGCCGGATTAGCGATGGTTGAATCGTGACCAATAATTTGGTACATCTATAACAAATACATGACGTCACATCTACTTGCAAAGCAGGTCCTGCCTCTGCTCATAGTATTGGGCATTTTTTTGCATGGCTCTGCACCGGGACAGCAGAAAGTCATTTCGCAGGACCTACGCATCTCTGAAAAAACGGGAGCGTACAGCCCTGTTGATCTCACTTTTCGTGAGCAGAACGGTGCATTGGTGAACCTGCGTGGTGTCATTAAAAAGCCGACGATACTGACACTTCTATATTTAATCTGCGATCGTCTTTGTCCGCAGGCACTCGGCGGACTTGACGCTGCGATGGGCCATGTCAAACCCGCTGCAGGGATCGGATATCAACTAATAACTATAAGCTTCAATGAAAGAGATGAGCCGGCAATCGCCCGTGAGAAAAAAGTGAATCATGTTAAGGCTGCAGCAATGCATTTCCCTCGGGATGCGTGGAAGTTACTGACGGGGGACAGGGAAAGTATCAGGAGTATCACCGGTGCGGTCGGTTTTTTTGTTTACCTTAAAACGACCGGCAGAAAAGGGGATTCGGAAAGCGGGAAGATCCATGGATGATAAAGCTTCGGAAGAGATGAGTTTCTACGAAGACAGTAGCAGGTATCGGGGCATGCTCGCCTGGCTCATGTCGACCGATCACAAGAGGATCGGGCTTATGTACCTGGGAGCCCTGCTGAGCTTTTTTACCGTCGGGGTGGCGCTCGGGGTCCTCATACGGCTGAGCCTGATTGCGCCGGGAGCAATCCTGAACGCTCAGCAGTACAACGAAGTATTTACAGTGCACGGGATCATCCAGATATTTCTCTTCATAATACCGGGTATCCCTGTTTCCTTCGGCAACTTCCTGCTGCCGATCATGATCGGGGCAAGAGACGTTGCATTTCCGCGGCTCAACAGGTTTACTCTGTGGCTCTACCTGGTGGGTGCTGCCGTCGTACTGCTCGCCTTGTTCATCAAGGGAGCGCCGCCCGACACGGGCTGGACTTTTTACGCCCCATACAGCATCAAGACCAAAGCCAATGTTTCACTGGCGGTACTTGGGGTCTTCATCCTAGGTTTCTCCTCGATTTTTACGGGTCTGAATTTTGTCACTACCATCCACCGGATGAGGGCGCCAGGCATGAAGTGGTTCCGCCTGCCGCTCTTTATTTGGACTCTCTATGCTACCGGCTGGGTGCAGATACTCGCTACCCCCGTTCTCGCGATTACGCTCGTCTTCATTGTCCTTGGCCGGGTTTTCGGCGTTGGGTTTTTCGATCCCTCCAGAGGCGGCGATCCCATTCTCTATGAACATCTCTTCTGGATCTATTCTCACCCTGCCGTCTACATTATGGTTCTGCCTGCCATGGGCATTATCAGCGAGATTATGCCGACCTTCTCGAAGCGAAAGATCTTCGGCTACAAAGCAGTTGTCTTTTCAGCCCTGGCGATTGCTACAGTCGGATATTTCGTTTGGGGGCATCACATGTTCACGAGCGGCATGAGTGATACAGCTAGGATTGTCTTTTCTTTCATCACGTTTCTGGTCGCAGTGCCGAGCGGGGTAAAGGTCTTCAACTGGATAGCCACTCTCTACAAAGGGTCGATCCAGATTGACTCACCTCTGCTCTTTGCCCTGTCGTTCATCTTTCTCTTTTCGGTCGGCGGCCTCACCGGTCTCATCATTGGCTCACTCGCCCCGAACCTGCACGTCCACGGCACATATTTCATTGTGGCCCATTTCCATTATGTCATGTTCGGCGGCGTAGGTTTTTCGTTTCTTGCGGGACTGCATTACTGGTATCCCAAGATGTTCGGCAAGATGTTCAGCGAGAAGGCAGCGAAGATTGGTTGGTTTTTCTTCTTCATCGGGTTTAACGTGCTCTATTTCAGCATGTTCATCCTCGGATACAATGGCATGCCGAGGAGATACTTCGACCCTCCGCCACAGTACCATTCTGGTGAGATGGTTTCTACAGTTGGTTCATGGCTGCTGGCTATCGGTCTCATTATTATTTTCTGCAATCTTATCCGGGCGCTCTTCAAAGGTCCGAAAGCATCGGCAAATCCCTGGGGAGGGCGGACCCTTGAATGGACTATACCCTCGCCGCCGCCCTATGAAAACTTCATCGAAATGCCGGTTATTACCGAGGGTCCCTATGGCTTTGGGAAGAAATAGCAATCAGCAAGCGACGGTGCCCTCAACAGAGCAGGGCCGCATCGACTACGCGGGAAAGAAGATCGGTATGTGGCTCTTCCTTTTTACCGAACTGCTCTTCTTCGGAGGTATGTTTCTGCTCTATGCGGTCTATCGATCACGTTATCCTGCAGAGTTCCATTGGGCTGCCCAGCAGGAGAACCTCCTGCTGGGGTCGATCAATACCATGATCCTTCTTAGCAGCAGCCTGACCATGGCAGTTGCTGTCTCAGCAATTGGGAAGGCCCACAGACGGCTCTCTTGTCTTATGCAAATGGTGACGATGCTGTCTGCATGCTGCTTTCTGATCATCAAATACTTTGAGTGGGGAGCCAAAATATCCAAGGGCATCTATCCGAATTCTCCGGTTCTTCTGGCGCACGAAAAGGGAGACATCCTGTTCTTCAGCCTCTACTTCGTGATGACCGGCATTCATGGTCTCCATGTACTGATCGGCATTATCGTCATGGCGATCATGCTCTTTTTTACCAGACGTGGGGTCATCGCCCCAGACAATTTCGCAAAGCTCGAAAACACCGGTCTTTATTGGCATTTTGTGGATATTGTTTGGATATATCTGTTCCCGCTTTTCTATCTGATAACATAGGATCAATTATGGAGTGAACAAAATGGACAGGGACGATTTACAAGCTCAGACCGCCGGCTATAGCCATTACCTCTGCGTATGGGCGGCGCTGCTGGTGCTTCTCGGGATGACTATCGCAATTGCACGGCACGAACTGCTTGCAAACTATAGTGTCCTTGGAAGCCTTGTCATCGCTACAGTAAAGGCAGGCCTGGTGCTGAGCTATTTCATGCATCTGAGAAATGAAGGTTGGGTGGTGAAAGGCATGCTGCTGCTTGCCATCGGGGCTCTTACGTTCATCATCGCCCTGACCTTCGTCGATACTTGGTACCGGTAAGGTCGGCCATGTTCTTCGGTCCGGCGATTTCGACTGGCAAGGTAGACGAATCCTTCTTCTATATCGTAGGTATTTCCGTCGTCCTGCTGCTTATTGTGACCATCGTCATGCTTATTTTCATCATCAGGTATAACAGCAAACGCCATCCAGACCCGGAGGACGTGAAGGATAGCCTCTGGCTTGAGATAGTCTGGACGGCCATCCCGACGGCACTCGCCCTTTCCATGTTTTATTTCGGTTGGGTGAATTTCCAATATATCCGGACGCCACCGAAAAACGCCATGATAATTAACGTTACAGCGCGCCAGTGGTCGTGGCTTTTTGTTTACGGAAACGGCAGGCGGAGCGATGTGCTGAGGGTGCCGCTGAACCAGCCGGTGAAACTGGTATTGATGTCGGAAGACGTTATCCACAGCCTCTACATTCCGGCCTTCAGGATAAAAGAAGACTGTGTTCCCGGCATGAAGACCTATATCTGGTTCAATGCTGAGGAGGAAGGCACTTACGATATTTTTTGTGCCGAATATTGTGGGGTTGAACATTCACACATGCTCTCGAAGGTGATCGTGATGCCGCCAGCCGAGTTTGACAACTGGTATCGGGGTGCGGAGGCAGCAGGCCTTGCTGCTATGGGGCAAAAACTTGTCGGAGAGAAGGGATGTCTTGGGTGCCACAGCACAGAGGGTTCGACTAGAGTAGGTCCGACCTTCAAGGGCCTGTATGGCAGCAAGCAGACCGTTGTGAGCAATGGCAATGAACGTGAGGTTTCAGTTGATGACGAATACATTAAGAATTATGTCCGTCACCCCAACGGTGATATCATCAAAGGTTACCCGCCGATCATGCCGCTCATCCCGGTTACGGATCAGGAAATCAATGCAATAGTCGAATACTTGAAGATGCTGAAATAAAAAGCAAGGCAAGGAACCCTGCAAGAGCGGGAGTATTAAATTACAGTGGGCAATTCAATATCAATATATCGCAAAAAGGTATCGGGCTATCTAACCCTTTGCAAAATCAACATTTCGCTCTTGGCTGCGTTCTCCGCGACAAGTGGATATATTCTTGCAGCACCGCATCTGCGAGAGACGCTGATGTATGTTTTTTTAGGGGTTTTCCTCCTCGGCTGTGGATCTTCAGGCATCAACCAGCATCAGGAGCGTGAGACCGACGCTCTCATGACGCGGACGAGAAAACGGCCGCTTCCTGCGAGGCTGATCGCTCCCGCAGTCGCACTCGGCTTTTCGTTGCTTCTGATAGGTTCAGGCATGGCTGTGCTGAGCATATGGTGCGGCATGCCAGCAGCGGCCCTCGGGTTGTTAGCTGTCGTCTGGTATGATGGGGTCTATATTTTATTGAAAAGAGCAAGTGCTTTTGCGGCAATCCCTGGAGCTCTGACCGGTGCGCTGCCACCTGCCATAGGATGGGTCGCTGCCGGAGGGAGCATTTCATCTCCGGTACTTTGGGCGCTTTGTCTTTTTTTTGCCATGTGGCAGGTCCCCCATTTCTGGCTCCTTCTGATTCGGTATGGAAGTGAATATGAAACGGCGGGACTCCCCTCGCTCACACATCTCCTCGGGCGCGGACAGTTATTGAGAATCATCTTGCTGTGGATGGCAGCCACGGCGGTTAGTGCTCTTGCTTTATGTCTATTCGGATTGGGACAGTCAGCTTTCGTAAAGGTTTGTCTGATCGGGGCTTCGGCATGGCTGGTATGGCAGGGGGTTCGTCTCATGCGGAGTAAAGGGGCCCTTTGCCGTTCTGTATTCGGATGGCTCAATAGCTATATGGTTGTTGTATTGATACTTCTGTCGGCTGACAAGCTTGTTGTTGTGTACGGGGTTAGGGAGTTCGCCGATGTCATCATGACTGCCTTTCCGTAAGATTTGTATGCGTCATTGTTGTGGAATATACTTTAACCAATTGCTAGTATCGAAAAGGAGGTTGCCGGCAATGGATAATTCCTGCTTGACACGAAGGAATTTTTTGAAAGCCGCGGGTACCGTAACCGCAATGGCAGCGCTGGGGGGTATTGCTGAACTTGCCTTTGGGAACGAGCCGCGTATGGCGCGATTTCCCGAAAAGACGGATTTGAAGCTGCTAACCTCGCGGCCGCCACAGCTCGAAACCCCGCTGTCTTATTTCAAAGAATTGATAACACCCAATGAAGCGGTCTTTGTCAGATGGCATATTTCGCAAGTGCCGACCTCCGTCGACTTGAAAACATGGAGGCTGAAGATCAGCGGCAATACTGAAAAAGAGCTGTCCTTCTCGATGGAGGACCTGAAGAAATTTGAAAAGACCGGCTATACGGCAGTGATTCAATGTTCGGGCAACGGAAGAAGCTTTTTTGAGCCAAGGGTATTTGGTGGCCAATGGGGTAATGGTGCGATGGGTAATGTCACGTGGTCGGGTGTCCGCCTGAAAGATATGCTTGGCAAGGCAGGCGTCAAGGCCGGATCGGTAGACGTATCTTTTGACGGGCTTGATAAACCTCCGCTGACGAGCGTCCCCGATTTGGTGAAGAGCCTTCCGCTCGATAAAGCGATGGAAGATGACATAATTGTCGCTTACGAGATGAACGGCAAACCGCTCCCCATGCTCAATGGGTTTCCCGCTCGGCTCATTGTGCCGGGCTGGTACGCCACATATTGGGTGAAATCCCTGAGTGAGATAACCGTGCTGTCGAGACCGTTTGAAGGCTTTTGGGTGAAGACTGCTTATCGCATCCCCGACAACGACTGTGGATGCATAGCACCCGGGACGGCACCGAAGAAAACGGTCCCGATAAGCCGGATGACCACACGTTCACTTATCATCGCTCCGGCAAACGAGGCATCGGTAAGAGCAAATAGTCCGGTAGAAGTTGTGGGGATTGCATTTTCGGGCGGTCGCGGCATACGCGATGTGGTAATCTCATGCGATAACGGCAGGACTTGGAATCAGGCACGTCTCGGCAAGGATATGGGTCGGTACTCATGGATACAATGGTTTTACAGCTGGAAACCCGACAGGCCTGGCACATACACTTTGATGTCAAAGGCTACAGACAGTATCGGCGCATCGCAGCCCTTTGAAGGTCTCTGGAACCCTGCGGGGTATCTGTGGAACAAGGTTGAAAAGACCGAAGTAAAGGTCATGTAGGAGGGAACATGAAAAGAACATTCATGCTGACCGTACTGCTTGCGACTATGATCGGATTTGCCTCCGCTCAAGAAAAGGAAATAAAGCAGATCACCCTCCCGACCGTTCAGACAGAGCTTGCTCAGGGAGAGGGCAAGGATAAGGTGGCTAC
>Ga0209048_10004037_pt1 | contig 14108 bp, 17 predicted proteins | sample FrelakmetCRP12CR_FD_187146 | JGI IMG/M metagenome (GOLD analysis project Ga0209048, IMG submission 187146) | Freshwater lake sediment microbial communities from the University of Notre Dame, USA, for methane emissions studies - CRP12 CR (SPAdes)... | ecosystem: Environmental > Aquatic >... | reverse complement strand
AGTTCTGGCGCAGGAGCAGGTCCAGGGCGGTGGCCGCCTTCGCGTTGGCGTCCTCCGTCTGGCGCAGCAGGGTCGCGAACTCGGCCCGCACCGCGTCGACGTTGACGGTCACGCCCGCGTCCATGAGGGCGGTCAGGCCGATCTTGAGAGCCCGCTCGACGAGGCCGGCGCGCTCCTCCGCGGGGCGCTCGGTGACGAAGGCGGCCAGGCTGGCGTCCACGAGGACCAAGTGGTCGACGACCACGCGGTCACGCTCGACCGAGATGCGCGTGCCCGTGGCGGGGGCGGTGGCGCTCGTGCTCACCGGCACGGCGACCGGCGGCAGACTGGTGGCCGCCGAGCCCGGAATGGGCATACGGCCGGTGGGGGAGGGAAGGCTGACGAGGTTGGCGGGGGCGTCCATGCCGCGAACTCTGGGGGCGAGCTGTGCCAACTAGACTGTCACGGGCACTTGCCAATCCGATTCGCCCCCGCCGCGCTCGCGAGGAAGCGCCATGAAGAGCTTCGTACCCGCCGCCAAGAGTCGGCTTGCCATCGCATTTGAGTGGGCCACTTCCCCCCGCCAACTCCCCGACGAGTGGACAGCGCGGGCATTGGAGATCGGGCGGTCGCCCAGCAAGACCTACACGGCTGCGCTGCTCACTGCCGCTCTTGCTCGTGCGACTACGTCGGAGGTTGATGCGCAGTGGCTCAAGGTCACCGGTGACCCGCGGTCGTACTCGGCCCGCGGCCTCTGCCATCAGGTGCTTGTACCAGCCTCAGACCTCCTGGGTTTCAGCCTCGGAGCGACAGGGAGGGAGCCGCTCAACAACCAGCCCTTCTTTCGGTACGACCGCATCGACGGTATGGATCGGGTTCTCAAGAACGCGCAGCTTCACCGAGACCTGCTGGTATCCGCGGTAGATGACCTCAACCGCCTCGACGAAGAGGAAGCCCTGGCGGCCCTCGCCGCAATCCTACGGACCAGATTCCGCATCCCTGGGGAACGCGTCGCCCTTGGGCCAGTCGACGTTTCCTATGCCCATCTGGTCGATGCCATCGAGCGACTGCTCCTCAATGATGCTGAAGGCGGTCGACGAGCGCAGGCGGTTGTTGCGGCGGCTTTCGACTTGATCTTCGACGTCGTCAGGGTCGAGCGAGTCAACAGCCCGTCACGGCATTTTCCAGGCGACGTGGTGGCGCTCATCAATGGCCTTCCAGCCGTGAGCGCCGAAGTCCGCCAGAAGCCAGTCAAGGACGATGACGTGCACCGCTTCGTGCGCGTTCTCGAGCGCGCGGGAATCGGGAGGGGGATGTTGGTTGCATTCGCACCGAACCCCGACCTGGCCTCGCGCTCGGAGCTGGAGCGCTGGGCTCGTCGGGAGGCAGGCGTCGCCCTGACGATCCACGACACGGTGCACGGCTTCTTGATGGACGTAGTGGGTACCTCACCGCGGGAGCTTGCCTCGCTGCTTCTTGCCTATCCGGATCGACTCGCCCGTCGCCTCGAGGACCTCGAGAGCCCGGCTGGACTGTCGGTATGGGTCTCTGAGTGGTGACGGCTCCGGCCCAGGCCAAGTCGATGGATCCCGCGATGAGGCGACGGGTGATGTCGTCGATCCCGAAGCGCGACACGCGCCCCGAGCTCGTGCTGAGGCGCGCGCTCGTGGCGCGCGGGATTCACGGCTATAGGTGCCACGTGCGGACGCTACCAGGGACGCCGGATTTAGCTTTCACTCGATGGAGGGTTGCCGTCTTCGTTGATGGCGTCTGGTGGCATGGCCACCCCGACTACTTGCCTCGCGGGAAACGTGGCCCCTATTGGGATCAGAAGATCGCCAAGAACATCGAGCGGGACGAACGAACGAACGCCGATCTCGCCGACTTCGGATGGCTCGTTGTCCGCATGTGGGACCTCGACATCCTCCGCAAGCCGGACGACGCGGTTGATCAGGTAGTCGCTGCCCTATCGAGAGCGGGCCGCCAGAGGCACGTCGAGAGAGAGCCGGAGCTGTGACTCAAGAACGCTAGCTCGGCGCCCCTCCATCGCCTCACGAAGCGCACGCGTGACTACCTCTGCCAATTGAGGCGGGACTGCGTTTCCGATCTGGATCTGGGCCGACCTACGCGACCCGACGATCTGGTAGTTGTCCGGAAAGGTCTGAAGTCGCATCGCCTCGAGTTTCCGGAGCCGGCGGCTCATCCAGTGGAACGGCCCAACGTACGGGCCTGGCTGGCTTTGGATCGTCGTCGATGGACGATCCGGGTCCAGTTTCAAGAGAAACGTCCAGTATCTGGTTCGCCACTCGAACCTCGGGCTTGGGTGACCACGCTTCTCGGTGAAATGCAAGTAGTTGTCGCCAGGTGGCACTTCACGCAGTAGAAGGCCGTAGTCGCCGTTGACCACTTCCTCCGTCTCTCGAAGATCCTCGCGAGACTCGAGGTCGCCTATCGCGTCGTGGGAGGTGACATAGGCACGAAGGGACGGGTCGTAGGTGCGCTTCGTCTCGGTCCAACCCGAATGGGTAGCAGGTGGGAAGACGGGCTCATTCCCGCCGAGGGTCCCCATGACAAAGAGCCGCTTGCGAAGCTGCGGGACGCCATAGTCGGCGGCATTGAGGACCTGCCAGGAAAGCCGGTATCCAGCCTCACCAAGCCTGCCGAGCAGGGACCCGAACGGACCTCGGTTGTGGTTGTCGTAGGCGAGGCCGTGGACATTCTCCATGAGCACCGCCGCCGGCATCAGATCGATGACGACGCGCGCAAACTCATCTACCAGCGATGCCTTGGGGTCGAGGCCGCGCCGCTTGTATTCCAACCAGTAGCCGGATTTCGAGAAGGGTGTGCACGGAGGCCCCCCAACAATCAAGGCGAGTTCGCCTCGGGCAACACCAGCCGCTTCGCGGATCTCCTCCGAGGGCAGGTCCACGATGCTCTTCTCGATCACGACGAGGTCCGGGTCGTTCGCCCGCAGGCTCGATGCCGCGTCGCCCTCGAACTCGACTGCCGCACGGATGTTGAACCCGGCGGCTGTCGCGCCGAGATCCAGTCCACCCACACCCGAGAAGAGGCTGATCGCCGAGTAGGAACTCACCCCGGAAGGGTAACTGCTCCGGCGTGCCAGCTCCTCCGGCACAGCAGCGCCGGACTGGCCGGCAGCGGCGACGGCGGTCTCGTGAGCCGCCGCGACGCGTGTACCCTGGCCACCAACCGCTGATAGGTGGCTCCCACGCCCAAATGATCGACCAAGACGCTGGCCGGACAGGCGAGCCATGGACGGCGCTCGAGATCGAAGCCGTCGTCGCAGGCTATGCCGAAATGCTCCGCATGGAACTCCGCGGCGAGCGTTACTCAAAGGTCAATGCGGTCCGGGGGCTTGGCGCGATGCTTCCCGTGCGGTCCACTGCGTCGATCGAGCGGAAGTTCCAGAACATCAGCGCGGTGCTCGACGAGTCCGGCCTGGATTGGATCGATGGCTACAAGCCCCTCGCTCACTATCAGCGCGAGCTCAAGGCGTCAGTCCTGGCCGTGGCTGGACCCGGCCATCGGCTCGGGGAGGCGCTCGCCGCCTACGGATCGTCGCCGCTCGTGGCTGCACGGGCTCGCCGGCTTGCGACCGATGATGTGGTGGTTGGGCCACCAGGAAGCCGCTTCCCGACCCGCACCCGGACCTCGGTCGGCCTGACGGGGAGTGCTCTCTCCGGGCTCCGGGACTTCCAGGCACGGAAACTCGGAGTGGCTGGAGAAGAGTGGGTGGTTGATCTCGAGCGGGAGAAGCTCAGGCGTCTCGGGCGGCGCGACCTCGCGGATCGGGTCGCGTGGGTCGCGCGCGATCTTGGCGACGGTGCCGGCTATGACGTCTCCAGCTTCCGGGAGGACGGTCGAGACCGCCTGATCGAGGTCAAGACGACCAACTACGGGCCACGCACGCCGTTCTACATCACCCGGTGGGAGATCGAGGTTTCGCGCCGAAATCCGGACGTGTATTCGCTCTACCGGGTCCACGGCTTTGCCCGGGATCCGAGGATCTACATCCTCGATGGCTCGGTCGAAGAGCGTGCGCACCTCGAGCCAAAGGTGTTCCTCGGGATCCCGATCTAAGGTCTGCGGGCCGCAGGGCAGCCACGCGGCGAGGCGCGGGATCGGGATGATGCGCGCCCGATGCTGCCACGGCCATCAATTGGCGAAGTCCTGTTCGAATCGCGCCGCGGCGTCGGCCCAAGCTTCCCGGTTGGTGGATCGGCGCCAGCAAGCCAGCATACTGGTATCCTTGCAGCATGCTGGTATGCTTGCATCATGAAGGTCACGATCGATATCGACCCCGAGCTCTACCGCGCGGTCAAGGTGGAGGCCGCACGGGCCGAAAGGAGCGTGCGCGCGATCGTCGATGAGTCGCTCGCCGCGTGGCTCGAGCGGCTCGAGGACGCCGAGGACGCCGCGGCCGCCACCGAGGCGCTTGCCGAGTACCAGCGCGACGGCGGTGTCGCGGCCGACGAGTTCTTCCGCGCCCACGCCGCCGAGACCCGGGCGACGTACGGCTCGCCCGGCGAAGGGTGAGCGATTCGCCCTGGCGGGTCGACCTGGCGCCGGCGGCACAGCGCCAGCTCCGCAAGCTGCCTCCCGACGCGACGGCCCGCGCATGCGGCCCGATCCTCGCTCTCGCGCGCGATCGGCGGCCACCGGGTTCGGTCGCCCTCGCCGGGAGTCCGTTCTGGTGCCTGCGGGTCGGCGACCTGAGGATCGTCTACTGGGTCAACGAAGCCGAGCGCGTGATCGTCGTCCTTCGCGTGGCCCGCCGGAACGAGAGCACCTACCGGCGCGTGCGGTAGCGCTGGCGGTGGTCGGAGGCATCGGCTGCGATCCCGTGGACGCCGATCGGGCACGAGCCCACTCTGGAGTGAACGCGTCGGACTGACGCTGCTGGAGGTGACCAGATGGCACGGCGGGCCCTCGTGACGCGCTCGCGGGATCGGGCGTGGGGAGCGACCGTGTTCGCGGGCACGCGCGTCCCCGTGGAGACCCTCTTCGACTAGCCAGGATTGTCACCATTCCCGTTGGGGCGCGTCATGAGGGCGACGCGGTGCGCACGACTGGAGTTGGCGGCGCCGCCCGTTGATCGGTTGTGCTGCACCTGGTCGGCGGCGTTGCGTTTCTGGTGGATAGTGCTACGCTGGTCCCATGGAACGCGGCCACGATCTCCTCACGACTGGCCAGGCAGCGTTGCTGCTGGGTTGCTCTCGACAGCACGTCGTGGACCTGTGCGAGCGAGGGGATCTGCCGAGCCTGACGGTCGGAACGCACCGACGAGTACGACGAGTGGACGCCGAATGGCTGGCCTCCCGTACCACGGGACCGGGAGCGGATGGGCGGGCTCCGCGGCCGGAGGCAGTGCGTTCGCTATGGCTCCACCGCGCTGTTGCCGGAGTGCTCGCCCGCGATCCAGAGCGTGTCCTTGGACGCGCGCGACGGAACCTCGAGCGCCTGGAACGGGTCCATCCCGCCGGGATGAGCGCCCGATGGCTGGAGCGCTGGAGGACTCTCGTCGAGCAAGGCCCGGAGGCAGTCATGCGCGCCCTCGTCGCCGAATCCGAGGATGCCGTCGAACTGCGCCAGAACTCGCCGTTCGCGGGCGTGCTCTCGCAGGCAGAGCGGCTGGCGATAATCCGGGCCTTCCGTCGATACGAGGGCCACCCGCCCCGGACCGTCGGACCCGTGCTTCCGTGAACCGAGCCCAGCTCGAGCACGTGCTCCGCGCCGCCGCCACGATCGTCGACGACCCGGATCTCCTCGTGCTCGGGAGCCAGGCGGTCCTCGGGGCCTTCGCAGATGATCGCCTGCCGGCCGAGGCGACGACATCGATCGAGGCCGACCTCGCCTTCTTCGATGATCCGGATGGTTCGAAGGCCGATCGCGTAGACGGTGCGATCGGCGAGCTGTCGCGGTTTCACGAGAGGTTCGGCTATTACGCCCAGGGCGTCAGCGTCTCGACCGCGGTGCTCCCGGCCGGCTGGGAGGAGCGCACGGTCGAATTCGCCACGCCCGGTGCGGCGCCGGCACGAGCACGGTGCCTCGAGCCGCATGATTGTGTCGTTGCCAAGCTCGTCGCGGGGCGCGAGAAGGATCGCGCGTTCGCGGCCGCGCTGATCCGTGAGGGCCTCGTCGAGCCGGAGACACTGGTCGCTCGGGTTCGGGCAGTCTCCGGGGTCGGCACGGGATCGATCGACCGCATGGAAGCGTGGGTCCGCCGCCAGGTCGGTCCGTCGTTCGGGTGACTCGGGGCTCGCGCCTGATCTACTCCTCGCCGAGGCCCTTCCCCGTCTCCAGGAGGGTCTTCAGGCCCGAGAGGATGAACGACCAGCCGCCAGAGACCTGCTCGAGGGTGGACGAGCCGGCGACCAGCCCATCGTGGACCAGCGTGACCTTGCAGACGCCGGGATCTGCCTCCTCGATCTCCCACGTGACGCGGGACGGGGCGTCGGCCTTCACCTCGTCGTCCCAGACGGCGTGGAAGGTCTGGACAAGGCGGCGCGGCCGGTCGGCCTGGACCACCTCGCCCTCGATCTGGAGGTCGTCGGCGATGGCCATCCGATACGTCGAGCCGGGCTGCCAGTCGCTCTCGATCGCGTTGGCGTAGTAGTAGCGCAGGGTGAAGTCGCTCTCGGTGATCGCGCGCCAGATCGCCTCGGCCGTGGCGCGGATGTACATCGATGAGACGAATGCGGGTGCTTCGGTCGAGGTCATCGGGCTTCCCTCCGGGTACTCCAGGGCGTGCTTCAGGTCGAGGAGCGAGTCGGCGGCCCGCGCCCAGCGGGTCCGACGAGGTGGCGCCGGGCCACGTCGTGACCTTCGACTCTCGACCCTGGGCGAAAGACGGCTCCATGATCACGGCGGGAGCGGGAGGCAAGGGACCACGCCCTTCGCGCGGTCGCCGTGACGGCGCCGAGCCAATTGGCGAGACCGGCCCGCCCGACCCAAGGGGAGGTATGCGATGCGCCGCATCCTGGCACTCTTCGCGGTCGCGACGCTGGTTGCGGCATTCGCCCAGCCCATCGCGGCACCTCCCGCGGCCGCGGCGTCGTTGGGGCCGTTGGTTGGCTTCGTGACCGACGGCCCAACCCTATACGACCACGGCTACAACCAGGACGCCTGGGCGGGCGTCAAGGCCGGTGCAGTCGCGATCAAGGGTCGCACCGCTTTCATCGTGTCCCAGAAGCCCGCGGACTACGCCGCCAACATCCGGAGCATGGTGGGGCGTGGAGCGAGCGCGGTCGTCACGGTCGGCTTCAACATGGCCAAGGCCACGATTGCCGCCGCGAAGGCGTACACGCGCGTGCAGTTCATCGGCATCGACCAGCAGCCCGCCCTGCCGCTGCCGCGCAACTACCAGGGCCTCGACTTCGATCGGGCCCAGGAGGGATACCTGGCCGGGATCGTGGCTGGGTGGACCACCAGGACCGGCAAGGTCGGCGCGGTCGGGGGCACTGCCACCGCGCCGGTCCTCGCGTTCATCAACGGCTTCCGCAACGGCGTCGCGTCGGTTCACTCGACTGCCGCGGTCGTCGTGCGCTACACGAACAGCTTCGACGCGCCGGCCCTGGGAGCCGCGGCCGCGAACGCGATGATCGCCGCCGGCGCCGACGTGGTCTTCGGGGTTGCCGGCAAGACGAACGCCGGCATCTTCCAGGCCTCCTGCGCCACCGGCGCCTGGGCGATCGGCGTCGATGTCGACCAGTATCTCCAGTACCCCGCTCTCCGTTCGTGCATCCTCGTGAGCGCCGTCCAGCGAGTCTCGACGGCCACGTCGAAGGCGATCCAGCGGTGGTCGGCCGGACGCCCGCACTTCCAGACGGGGATCTACCGGTACGACGCGTCCAACCTGGCCATGCCGCTGTCGCCGATCCGCAACGCCACGCCGCCGGCCGGGTTGCTGACGGCACTCGCGACGGCCTACGCGCTCCTGAAGGCCGACACGCTCGACCCCTGCTGGCCGGTCGCCTGCACCAGGAAGTAGACGCTCGAAGCACGACCCGGAGCTGGCGCACGGCCTTCCGCGCCGGGCGCTCCGACGACGATCCGGTCAGATGCGCGCCACGCGAACCGTACGCAGGGCCGGACCACGACGACGCCGGCGTCGACCGCGGGCTGAGCGTGCGCCTGGCGCCCGATGCTGTCATGCGACCGCCAGCGCGCTGATCTGGCCGGGAATCGCCGGGGCAACCTTGCGTACAGTTCGCACGGCGAGCATCTGGGAGGATCGCGTGGAGACGGCCGCGTCAAGGGCAGAACCGCCTCCGTCCCCGGGGGGCCTCTAACGCGTCTCACCGGCGGCACAATGTCGGGGATCGGCGGGGCCCGCCGCCGACACGTGTGCGATCCAGGGAGATCCATCAATGCCCTTCTCGATCAACATTGGCGGCGTCGGCGTGTTCGGAGGCCGGTCCGGGTCGGCGCCGGCGCCGTTCGATGCGATCAACGGCCCGCGGCTCGCCGGGCCGCAGGGGAGCCACCCGCTCCACGCGGTCCGGGCGGATGAGCTGGTCCGCGCGACCGATGGACCGATTACCGGCGCGATTACCCTGGATCAACCCGCGCGAGTCGGCGACGGGATCACGGGCACGATCCACCTGTCCGGGACCGAGCAGGTGGTCGCGCGAGGTGCCGCCCTGCGGCTGATCGGGCTTCGGCTGGACGAGGTGGCTCGCTCGGTGGATCACACCGACAGCGACGGGCACGTCACGAGCTCCGAGCACTGGGTCGAGGTCCAGGGCAAGCTGTTCGTCGAGGACGCCTTCCTGGAGCCGGCCGTCCCCGCGACCCTGGATCCGGGCCAGCAGTGGGAGGCCCGCTTTGCCGTGCCGGCCCCGCCCCTGGGCCCGCCGACCGCGCATCTCGGCGAATCGATCATCGCGTGGGCGTTGGAGGTTCACTGGGACGTCCCGCACGGCCACGATCACTTCGTGGCGACCCACCTGCAGCTTGCGCAACACCCGGATCTGCTGCGGGCGGGCGTCGGCAAGCAGGGTGGGCCGAGCCTCATGCAGGGCGTGCCGATCGGCGACGCGATGATCAGCGTCACCTCGCCACTGCCCGCCCCCGCCGGCGCGGAGATGGCGATCGGCGTGCGCTGGCCGTCCGCCCCCGGTGGGCCGAAGGGTCGCGTGGAGCTTCACCGACGCACGAACGCCCCGAACGGCACCGAGGGGATCATCGCCTCGGCTCCCATCGACCCTGCCACGCTCGCGGGCGGCGCCGAGGTCCGGCTCCTGGTCCCGGATGGCTCGGCACCCTCGTTCGACGGGGCGGGCCTGGAGATCGACTACGTGATCCGCGTCCTGGTCGACCGGCGCTTCCGGACCGACGCGGCGATCGAGCGGCCGGTGGGCATCGTCTGACGGGACGTGGGCGATCGGAGCGGCCGCAAGCGCACAGGAGGAACGCAGTGAAAGTGCTGGCGCTTGGGCGGGACCTGGTCGCGCAGGACGACCCGCGGTTTGCGGAGCTGCGGCCCAGGGAGGCCCGGGTTGTCTGGGAGCTCTACCAGGGCGACGTCCTGCGCGAGGTCTACTTCCGCGCCGACCGCCCGAACGGCGTGCTGGTCTTCGAGGTCCCGGACGTCGCTGCTGCCCGCGCCGCGGTCGACAACCTGCCGCTCGTGGCGGCCGGCTTGATCGACTTCGACCTTGTTCCGCTCCGGCCATACCCGGGCTTCGCGCGGCTCTTCCGCGAGCCCTGAGTTCCGCGAGGGTCGACCGTGCCTCGCGTGCGGGCCGCGCGGGCCGGCGCGGTCAGCCCTCGATCGCGGCGCCCAGGTTGCGGACCAGGTTGAGCCCGGCTGCGACCTCCTCGCGAGACGCGTAGGGGCCCGGCATCAGGAAGCACGGTCGGGCGGCGAGCGCGAGCCCCTCGACGCGGCCCCATGGCTCCGGGATGTGCCGGCCGGCGCACGCCTCCGCGCCGCGCTTGTAGACGAACACGACGGCCGCCGGACGCCAAAGCGCCACCTTCTGGAACAGCGGGCCGACGCCCGCCCGGAGCTCCGACTCGGTTGCCGTGTCGCGTGGCGTCGGGAGCTTGAGCAGGTCCGTGATCCCGTGGCCCGCCGCGACGAGCGCATCGTCCGCGGCGCCCAGGTCGGACCCCGGCGGGAGGATCGTGGCCGTGACCAGCCGCCGCCAGAACGTCCGCCCCAGGCGCCCCTGGTGGTAGTGGCCGGCATCCACGCTCACCGGCGATGGGTTGAGCCCCACGAACAGCAGGCGCCCGGGCTCGGGCGGCAGGTCGGCCAGGGTATCGAAGGGCAGGCCGTCGAGGATCAGCGTGATCCGGTGTCCCTCGTTGCGGTCGCCCATGCGAGAAAGGGTAGGGGACGGACCGCGCGGCCGATACCCGTTGGTGCGCCGGCCGGCCGGGCGGCGTCTGCGGGTGGGGGAGCCGACCTTCCTCGCCGATGTCTCGCCGGTGATCACTACCCCGGGAACACGGACGCGCCGAGGCGCCCGGGCTGACGCAGAGCCGGCGGCGGGTGATTCCCTCGCCTCAGCGTCGTGGACACGGAATTGGCGAGGATCGTGGAGCCTCACGGAGGCTTCCGCCGCGGCCGGGAGGTCTAGGGAACGGCAGTCCCCTCGGCCGGCGGGGCGGCGGTCAGGCAGGGTCCGGGTCTGTGTGCCAGGCGGGGACGCCGTAGCGATCGGCGCGGAGCCGCTCAGCGGCGGCGAGCTCGGCGGGCGTGAACGTGACGCGACTCGCAGGGTCCACGCCGAATGCCTCCAGCACGGCCGCCTCCGCCTGGCCCGCCGTCAGCGACGCGCGTCCGCTTGCCTCCAGCTCGCGGGAGAGCGACGTGACCCGGACGCGGCGGCTCTGCGTGCGCTCCCAGCGCGGGTCACCGGCCGCGCCCGGTCCGTTGCAGACGCGGGCCAGCGCGTCGAGGTCGGCGTCCACGAGGAGCGTGGCGTGAACCAGCAGGGCGCGCCCACCGAGCCACGCGGCTACGCCCGAGAGCTTGCCGCCGGGCGCCACGATGTCGCGCTCGGTCATCTCGGCGGCGACGCCCAGGGACCGGACCGCGGCCGCGAGCGGCGCAAGGACCAGCCGGTACAGGCCGGGCAGCCGCCGCAGCGACGGATCCGCGGCGAGCACCGCGTCCTCCGGTCGGAGCACGACCGAGACATTGAGATTGCCCGGGTCATGCCAGACCGTGCCTCCGCCGGTGAACCGGCGGAGGACCGGAGCACCGAGCGCCGCCGCTGCTGCCAGGTTGACCTCGGCGGCCCCGAGCTGGAAGCGACCGATGACCGCACACGGCGCGTCGCGCCAGAGGCGGAGGATGGGCGTGGGCGCCGTCGCGTCGGCCGCAACGTGACGCGCGATCGCCTCTTCCCGGGCGAGATTCGTCCGCGGGTCGCGCTCACCGTCGTCGGGGAGGTATCGCCACAGGCTGAAACTGCCGGGTGCCAACGCGGTCAGGCTAGTCCTCGCCTGCCGCGCCGAGGTCGCCCGCGAGCCGCGCCGCCGCGGCGTCGGGGCCCCCGCCAGAGCAGTCGAGGACCGCCGTGAAGGGGTCGATGGCGGTCTGGGCAGCCTGGTGCTCGGCAATCCAGGCGTTCCACTCGGCGCGCACTGCGGCGATGAACGCGGCCGTGGTCCGGTGCGCCGGGGTCACGCTCAGTGCGCTCAGCCGCGACCGAAGCTCCGTCTCCCAGTCGTTCCCGATTGCCTCGTGACGCGCCTCGTGGGCCCGCAGGTCGCCCGTCATCGCCGACCAGCCGGCTGCCATCGCCGCGTTCGTCGGCGCCCACGAGGGCATGTCCACGCTCACGGTCTTCGTGACGGTTGGGTTCGCGACGGTTGCGGTGATCGCGCCATCGGCGGCGCTGAAGGACGGATCGCCGCCCCACGCGAAGGAGACGTTCGTCCGGGCCCAGCCGCTATCCGCGCGATACGGGCTGTGCGCGTTCATGTAGCTGACCACGCGGTCGCAATCGACCGTCCCGCGCGGCAGCCTGACCGCCCAGCGCTGGACGGGGAGCGCCGAACCCGGGGCGAGGATGCGCTGGAGCGCCGCGTTGCCGTGCCTGCGCTGGACGGCATCCGCCAGCCGCTCGCGGGTTCCCGCGTCTGCGCCCGCCATGAGCGTCCGGAGCGTGGCCGGGTTCGCCGCAACGTCCAGGGCTGGCGCACACGCGGCGGACGAACGCGCACCCGCGCGTTGCGGCAAGCGCTCGCGGGTGCCGGCCCGGGTGAGAGCGGTTCCCATGGCGGCTACGGTACCCGGGCTGCGCAAGCGATGCGGCCGCCAACGCGACGCGACGCGTGCGAACCGCGCGGCGAGGTGCCGGAGCGGTGCAGGGCGAGCCGCGCGGTCAGTCCTTGCGGCCGCGCTTCAGCTCGGCCACGTCGAAGGCGGCCGTTGCCGACGACCAGTTCGGGGAGACTTCCACCCGCGTCGCGAGGACCAGGCGGGTCAACCCCGAAACCATGAAGAGGAACGCGAAGGCCGGGTAGCCCAGCGGCAGGATCGCGAGGAGGAGGCCCGACGAGGCCTGCCCGACAGTCAGCCCCGCCGCGCTCCGGGCAACGAACGCGGCCTGGGCTCCGATCAGGTCCACGCCGCCGGTGAGGCGCAGGAGCCGCTCGTTCGCGGCAAGCGAACCGGCCGACGCGCCGGCCGATGCCATCCCCGCCACGACAAAGAGGACCAGCCAGGCGAGCGGGTTCCCGGGGAAGGCGAACAGGCCCACGATCATGGAGCCGCCGCGCAGGACGAACGAGAGGCGCAGCGTGCGCGACGCGGAGCCGCGGTTGAGCCAGCCGCCGACCACGGTGGCGGAGACAAGCGAGGCTGCCGACGCGATCGCGGAGAGGAGGATCGCGAAGCCGGGTGAGAGTCGCAGGACGCTGATGCTGTAGATGGAGAGGTACGGGCCCATGCCGGCCCCGAACGCGGCGATCGCGACCGCGCGGATGAACCGGTTCGTCTCGGGGCTGCGCGGGGGTGCCTCGCCGCGGGGCGCGACGCGAACGCGACCGGGGCGGCGCAGGCGCCGGACGACCGCCAGCTCGGCGATCCCGAAGACGCCGGCGATCCCGAAGACGAAGGCGTAGACGAGCAGGCCGATGGCGCCCAGCCCGACCTGGACGACGAGTGCGACGGGCAGGAGGAGGAGCGCGCCGAGGCCCTGGGTAATCCCCATCACGCGCGGAGCGACGAACCGTCGCTCGCCCTCCGGGAGGATCGCGCCGTACCAGGCCTGGAGATTGGCGCCCCCGATCGCTGAAGCGGCCCCCGCGAGGCTCATCACGGCGGCGATCGCGACGATCGCCACGGGTGACGGGATCAGGTGGAGCTCGTGGAGGATGACGACCGCGGCCAGCGTGAAGCCGCGCGTCTCGCCCACGGCCAGGATGCCCAGCGTGACCAGGCGGAGATTGCCGTCCGTCCGCCGCAGGAGCGCCGGAACCAGCAGCTGCGCGGCGCTGAAGGCGAACGGGAGGACGCCGATGAACGTAGCCGCGGCGGCCGGCGTTCCGAGCGCAAGGAGGAGCGGGATCGTGAGGCCGTCCCCGGCCAGCGCGAAGACGGCGGCCGCGGTCCCCCCGATCCCGTGGAAGGTCCGATAGCGCCGCCCGCCGAACACTCGCCACTCGTCGACCGAGGTGCGAGCGCCGGCGGGGACGCCGAACCGGTTGAACGCCGGCACCGCGCGCCGTCGGATGCGCTCGCGGAGGTGCAGGTTCCTGCTGCCGGGGTGGGGCAGAGGGACGCGCGGGCGACTGGCTCGGGGCACGGGCCCATGGTAGTCCGGCCACCACCTGGCTTGTCCGCGCCCGGGCTCGGTCCGGGACCGGGTCTCCTTCGCGCGTTCAGTCGATGGTGATCGTGAGGCCGCTGTCGTCCTCGTCCCGGATGTCGACGATCGGGCCGCGGAGGCCCGTCCGGAGAGCTTCGCGCACGCGGTCCGCGTAGCTGGTGGGGATCCCGGGCAGCGAGCTGGCAAGGCCGGCCAGGACGCCAGGCACCTGGAGGTCCACGACGATGCGCCCGTTCTCGCGGACCTGGACGCGGATCCGCGTCGGCGTGCCGGTCCCGGCCGAGCTGGACGGGCCGGCGTTCGGCGGGCCGGCCC